>NPIE01007658.1_pt1 | contig 24734 bp, 20 predicted proteins | sample 8637661 | NCBI WGS metagenome assembly NPIE01 (sample SAMN07420842, study PRJNA396082) | bioreactor metagenome | isolation source: sample BA12 brine-fed electro-methanogenic bioreactor BA | place: Japan: Kochi | collected 2016-12-09 | reverse complement strand
GGGGTCTGGGGACAGAGTCCCCAGAGAGCAAGAGCAACGACACGCTATCGGTCACCTCGTGACCCTCGCGACCACCCCTGTTGCACTTCGCATGTGAATGCGCCCAACATGACAGGACAACGACCTATAGCGAAGTATAAGGCGGGCCAAGTATCGGCTGCCATCTGGGAGAACGACGTAATGACCCGGTCCGGGCAGAAGGTAACGATGCAGAAGGCGACGGTTGAGCGGCGGTACAAAGACAGAGATGGGCAGTGCAAGTCATCGAACAGCTTCAGCAGGAACGAAATACCGTTTGTCATCTACTGTCTGCAGAAATCTCTCGAGCACACCATCGAAGGCCAGAAGGAAGACGAGAACTTCGTCGAGGAGGAGACTGTGTATTGAATTTGATGGCGGTCGTTTACGGCCGCTGCTTTTTCTCTTCTACTCCACACTGTGACAAGTGTGGTGCGTAGGATTGCCGATTTCTTGCTTGTGCGGTCCTCGCAATCTGATAAGACTACGGGGACCATTGAAGGAGTGACGCATGAAACGAAGGCAATTCCTTGCTTCCGGTATGACGGCAAGTATGGCCGCGCTCATGGGCGGCTCGTGCGCAACATCATCGAGAGGGGGCCACATCTCACCTTATCAGTCCGCTCGGTCGATAAGAGGCAACCGCAGGGCCCCCGAGCTATCCGCGGACATCGTAATTGTTGGCGGTGGCGTGGGCGGATGTGCCGCTGCGCTGGCGGCGACACGAATGGGGGCACGCGTTATCCTCACCGAAGAGACGGACTGGCTGGGAGGGCAACTCACGCAACAGGCTGTGCCACCCGACGAGAATCCATGGATTGAGTCACATGGCGGAACCACATCGTATCTTCACTACCGAGCCCTGGTGCGCGAATACTACCGAAACCACTATCCGCTCAAGAAGGAAGTGCGCGATAATGAGGTTTTCAATCCAGGCGGAGGCAGCGTCTCAAGGCTCTGCCACGAGCCGCGCGTAAGTGTCGCTGTTTTGGAATCGATGCTGGCATCCGCGGTCAGTTTTGACCAACTTCTGATTCTCAGGGAACATCATCCTGTCGAAGCCGACGTGTCGGGTGACCGGGTGAGAAGCGTCACTGTCCAAAATGAGTGTGGTGACCGTGTTACGTTACACGCATCCTACTTTCTCGATGCGAGCGAGCAGGGCGACCTTCTGCCTTTGACCGGAACAGAATACGTTACTGGATTCGAATCGCAAAAAGATACCGGTGAAGAGCTTGCGCCATCAAAAGCCCAGCCGGACAACATTCAGGCCGTGACATGGTGTTTTCCCGTGGAATACATCGGTGGGGAAGATCACACCATCGACAAGCCGGAGCAGTACGAGTTCTGGCGTAATTATGTGCCGGAGCTTGATCCCCCTTGGTCAGGCAAGTTGCTGGATCTCGCGATGAGTCATCCGCATACCCTGGAGTATCGGCCGATGGGATTCAATCCGCTCGGTGATACTCCCGAAGGGCTCTACAACCTGTTCGTCTATCGGAAGATCGCCCAACGAAGCAATTTCACCGGCCCGACGTACCGAGGTGATATCACACTGGTGAATTGGCCGCAGAACGACTATCTGCTGGGCAACTTCCATGATGTTTCGGAAAAGGAGCTGGCCAGGAACATCAAGGGAGCACGCCAATTGAGCCTCTCTCTGCTCTACTGGCTGCAGACGGAGGCACCTCGGCCGGATGGAGGCACAGGATGGAAAGGACTGCGTCCACGTCCAGATCTGGTGGGTACAGAGGATGGGCTTGCCAAACGTCCGTATATACGCGAATCGCGACGCATTCGCGCCGACTTCACGGTTGTGGCACATCATATTGCGACAGAGGCCAGAGAGGAAATCGCCAGGAAAACGGGGGGAGAAGCCGCCGCCGAACACTTCGAAGACAGCGTCGGCATCGGCTACTATCGGCTCGATCTGCATCCGTCGACGGGAGGGGACAACTACATTGATATGCCGGCGATGCCGTTCCAGATTCCGCTCGGTGCTCTGCTGCCGCGCCGCATGCAAAACCTGCTACCGGCGTGTAAGAACCTCGGTGTCACACATCTAACGAACGGCTGTTATCGCCTTCATCCGGTCGAGTGGAATATCGGAGAATCGGCTGGTGCCCTCGCCGCGTTCTGTCTTCGTGAAAAGGAACCACCTCGCCAAATCCGCCAAGACAAGCGACGGCTTGCGGAGTTCCAGAGAGTCCTCAGCGAGACCCTCGGCGTCAGGCTTCAATGGGAAGAGGCATAAGCGGCATCGATCACAATACCAGGAACTCGGACTTGGGCGATTGTGACTTTGCGACACAGCAGCAGACGGCCATCTGTCACGTCAACTGACGACAGGATTCGACGGGCAACCCCAGCCCATAACCGAGGCTGAGGTTGCCCAGTTGAGGCAATCCAGAGGTGATGAAAATGAGAAGATGTGCTTTGTGCGGCAAACGCACTTTTGAAGGCGACCTGATCGGCAGGTATTGCTCCCGTTGTGACCATCTGCAGGGCGATCTCGTAGCAGATCTGTAGGCTGAATTCCAGCCGAATGCAGTGTGAGGCGGTGCGGATGAAACGAGATGAAATACGCAAGATCGCACGTGAGGCCTTTGAGAAGCTGGTCCGGGACATCGAGCAGGGCGTAAGCGATACGCTCAAATCCTACCTGAAGGCGATGGGCATGTTCCATCGGTATAGCGTGGGCAATGCGATACTGATCGGGTTGCAGAGGCCGGATGCCACCCATGTGGCTGGCTTCCGCGCATGGCAGCGGCTTGGCCGACATGTGAGGAAGGGCGAGCACGGCATTGCGATTATGGCGCCGATCGTGTACCGCAGGAAGCCACGGCAGCAGAAAGACGAGCAGGACGAGAACGCCGACGAGGCAGTCTCTGCGTTCAAAGCTACGTATGTTTTCGACATCAGCCAGACAGAAGGAAAGCCTTTGCCTGAATTTGCACGGGTCAGAGGCGATCCGGGCGTCTGCCTGGAGAGACTGGAGCAGTTCATTGCAGGAAGGGGCATCAAGTTGGAGCGAAGCGAGGATCTGCGGGCTGATGGCGTCTCCATTGGCGGAGCCATCCTGCTGAAGGCAAGGCTTGCTCTGGCTGATGAATTCTCAGTGATGGTCCATGAGTGCGCTCATGAGATGCTCCACCAAGACCCGGGTCACAGGCCGAAGGAAAAGGCGGTGAGAGAAGCTGAAGCAGAGGCTGTGGCGTACGTTGTCTGCCAAGGTGTGGGGCTGGAGGTGAATACGGCCAGCAGTGACTATATCCAGCTGTACAACGGCGATAAGAAGACGCTGATGCATTCGCTGGAGAGGATTCAGAGGGCAGCAGGGGAGATACTGGAGGCGGTTGCGGATGAGGAGCGCTGTGTAAATGCGGCCGGGCGCTCGGCGGGAGTGGCGGTGGCGGCGTAGGGGGTGATCATGCACTGGGTAGCCGCCGCACTCGGTGAGTGACCGGTGGCGACCGGTATTGCTTCCAATACGCGGATCAGATCCGTGTGGACCTGGCCGCTGTAGGGTTACGTCTCGACAGTGTAGCCGGTGTTCTCGTTCAGCGTTGCGTTTGCGTGGTTTCTGAGCGGGGCCGGCCCGCCAACGTTCTTGTTGTGTGCGACGAGGTTGTCGGCTGCTGGATAACCGCGAATTAGAATTCCTCCCACCGTCTTGTTGTTAACGATGTTCACTCTATGGCAATGTCCACGGCGGTTCTCGTCGTGGTCGGCGTCGACGAATATTGCCATGCCCCGATCCACAGAGATGTCGTTTCCTTCGATAAGCAGTCCGTCAATGCCCCCGGTCTTGTACAGCGACAGATAGGCGTTGCCGCGATTCCCGGTGATTCGGCTGTCCCGGATATGGGCGTTGCAGTGGTTTTCATGCATCAGCCCTTCACCGTCATTGATGTGATACTTGTGATCGGCCGCCCAGTTGCGATACACTTTGTAGTCATTGTCCTCGACGATCCATCGCCAGCCTCGCATTTGCACCGGCCGGGTATCAGTCGTGGATGAGCCGCTGCTCTCCTTGAATCCGCGGACCGTCGGACGCCAGACATCATTTTTGAAGCGGATCACATTTCTCGCACAGATCGTGCCATCCCCGGTGAATTCGATGGCGTTTCTGCCGGTGCTGTAGATGTGGTTGTCGCAAATGACAATTCCTTTACGAAAGCCCCAGGGATGTGTCTCAGGCGTGCCGCTGGGCTCGTTACCACCAGGGGCACCAACACACGCATCGTTGCACTCCAGACCCGGTCGAAAATCATAGTCGAACCAGATGTCGAACTCCTTTGTGCCGATCTTCTTATCGCGTGCCTGGATTACGTAGCCCTTCATCAGGTAGCTCTCATCGCTGGGAGCAAGACGGTTGTTCGCCAGCAACGCGTTTTCATACACTTTCACAGAGACGGCGGCCCAGTGCCATTTGGTGAACCGCTGCCAGGGTTTCTGTCCGATGCTCAAGTCCGGCACGCCCGGTTCGGCGACAGCAGCGTTTCGCAGCACACAACCGAATACGATTCGATTGCTGCCGGCCTTCTGTCCTTTGGCCCAGGCGAGATGAATGTGTCCGTGATTGATGCTGAGGTCAACGACGCCACAATTCGAGGCTGACGCAGGGTTCTTGAGATAGATGCCTTTGAATGCCGTGTCGATGGACGTTCCCTCACCTGATAGAGATGGAGCGAAACGTGGAAACTCGAACTCCGAGGACAATCTATCGGAGCCTTCCCTGGCGTCTGTACTACTATTTGGCGGAGTGCCCCTTAGGATGATTCCGTCGTCCAGGTATATCGAATCCGTGAAGCTGTATCGGCCCGGTGGAAAATACACCACGCCGCCGCCTTTCGCCTTGAGCTGCTTTTGTGCTGTCGCAAGTCGGTCCGCCCAGTTGCTGCCGCTGATAGTGGTGATATCGAGGACATTGTCCCAGAGGAGCTTGTTTGTCCAGCTTAGTCTGAGGTGTGCGGCAGGATTGTGGCGGGGGATTGGCAAGGTCGAGGGCCATCCGGGTTTCACCAGTATTCCCAGTTCCGCTGCTGCACTGGCGGCGATTGTCTTCTTCAAAAGAGCTCGTCTTGTCCAGGATCTATCTGCCATTGTCGCTATGTCCCAAAGTCCCCAATACTGCCTCTCCGTCCCCAAGTCCGTAGTGCTAACGCGATCTGGTGCCGATCAGGATGTCACATTTAACTGAACAAGGCAAGTTCATCCGCAGTGTTGAAGGTTCCGGCTATGTGAGTCGTATGTGCCTATCATTGGTAGATATTGTTGTTCCCATTCAACCCCTCCCTCATCAACCGCCCCGGTTTGAACGTGACCTTGCGTTTAGCCGGTACCTCGACTTTCTCCAGCGTCCTGGGATTCTGTGCTGTTCGGGCTGGTGTGGTTTTCGTCTCGAATACCCCGAAGTCGCGGAATTCGAGGCGGTTGCCTTTGGCAAGTTCGCTGATCACTTGGTCAAAGAACTGCTGGACGATGGATTTGACGAAGACTTGCCTCGTCCGGGTGTTCTCGGCGATGCGGTTGATCAGGTCTTTCTTTGTGGTCGCCATGATAACCCTCCGGGGCGGGAATCAACGGATATTGGTGTCCATCAGGGCCAGAGGCAAGTTTACCGAAGAACAGCTGGCCGGGCAAATGGATTGTGCTGGCTGCCTTTGTCTGGGAGGATCAGCTGTGCTATGCTGCCATTATGCTGCAAAGCGGCACATATATTGCGGTTTTCAACTTGCCGGTTCGCCGCCGGATTCACGTGGGTAAGCTCGGCTGTTTCTCGTTTGAGCCGGGCCTGTACCTCTATGTCGGAAGTGCTCAGCGGGGTCTGTCGGCACGTCTGGCGCGGCACGCTCGCAAGGACAAACCCCTGCGCTGGCACATTGACTATCTGTCGAGCAGGGCGGTCATGATTGGGGCGATGATTGTGCCGGGTCCTCGGGAACGGGAGTGTGAGATGGCCGAGGAACTGAAACACATGTATGCGTTGGCCGTACCCAGGTTTGGTGCGTCGGACTGCCGGTGCGGCGGGCATCTGTTCTACGCTGGCAGACTTTGATTCTATGGACAAGGAGAGGTATAAGCGGATCAGCAGATTCTTCATCTACGTCCTTCGTCATCACCCAGAATCGGTAGGCGTGACACTGGACGCGGGCGGATGGGTGGAGGTGTCCGCTCTATTAGACGGCTGCCAAAAGGCAGGCAAGCCCATCAGTCTCGAACAGTTGCGTGCGATGGTCAAAGAAAACGACAAGCAGCGTTTCTCTTTCAGCGGCGACGGCACGCGAATCCGAGCCAGCCAAGGGCATTCGGTGGCCGTTGATCTGGGCTATGAGGAGACCGTGCCGCCTGAGATTCTCTACCACGGTACGGCCCGCAAGAACGTAGAGTCGATCAAGAAGCAGGGCTTGCGACGTGGCGGTCGTCATCACGTCCATCTGTCACCAGATGCGCGGACCGCCGAAAGGGTGGGACACCGCCATGGCAAGGCGGTTGTGCTGGAGATCTGGGCCGGCCAGATGCATCGCGAAGGGCACAAGCTCTATCTCTCAGCCAATGGTGTCTGGCTTACGGAGGCGATCCTGCCAGAATACGTAAAATTCCCTGGTGATTGAGTGGGGCCAGCCGAAGCTCTGTCGCGTCTGGGCCATGGACTGCTGCCGAGCGTACACATCAGGGTTGTTCCACGCGCACCTCGAAGTCTTCAAGGCTGCGGGCCGGCCTGCGGATGAAATCGATCCAGGCCCCGCACTCGCACTCTGCGTAGAAATGGTGGGCGATGCGATAGTCCACGGTATCCAGCGTATTGCAGAGATCTCGGGTTCGAAAACTGTCCAGTCGTCTGCCGCAGTGTGGGCACGAGCATTTGAGGTCGACCCAGTCGAATAGCCCTCCGGGCACCTCACCTTGCAGTTGAAGCTCTGCATCAAGGGATTCGAGAGTCATCGATCCGTCCGTTCGTTGTGCCTCCATATCTCTCCGTCTCCAGGATATGCCGTGTCGCCAAAGAGCAACGCTTGGTAGCTCTTCCTCCATATCGAACACTTATCATATACCAGGCAGGGCGGGCAAGTCAAGCGAAATGCGCTCGGCGTCCATAACCCGACAGCATGTAGCGGCCAGTCCCTATTCGTGAGTCCTGGCCGCCTGGGTCGGCTCTCGAGGTGCCCTTTGTAGCGGGATCATTCTGGCCGAGGCAAGAGAGACGTTCGTACCATTCGATCTGGAAGCCGCATTCATCGCTATGGAAGGTTACACGCTCAATGAGGCTGCTGAGCTGCTCGGCCCTGGGTTTGCTGCCGGACTTCCCTGCCATTGTGGCGGTCATGGGAGGCAGTATAGCAGAAGAGGGCAGTGGTCCAGAACTGCTGGTGCGGCTGACTCTCGGTTGCCACTGTGGCCGAGAGGATCTACAATTGTGTTCAGGTCTTGCGGCACCCTGTCAGGAGAACCAAAATGGACCGTCGAGCAGCAGTGCTGATACTACTTGGGGCGGGGCTATGGAGCGTAGGCGGCTGCCGGAACAGGGGAGCAATCTCAGAGGCGGAGAACCCAACCGCTCGGTCAGTATCGAGCGACATGGAACCCAATGATGCTCACGATGAGTCCTTCACTTTTATACGGATCAAGTATTCAGGTCGTCAGGAATGGCCATGGCTGGTTGATCACCCCGCAAGCGATCAGAACTTCTCTGCCCGGTTCCAAGAGGTAACCGGTATACCGACGGATCCGAACGGAAAGGTCCTGCAACTGACGGATCCCGACCTGAGGCAGTATCCGTTCATCTATATTTCTGAGGGCGGTGGGGTGCTCTTCAGCGACACGGAGATCCGGAGCCTGCGGGAGTATCTACTCGGAGGCGGCTTCCTTATGGTGGATGACTTCTGGGGAGAGGCGGAGTGGCGTCATTTCCATACGCAGATTAAGCGCGTGTTTCCCGACCGTGAGCCATTCGAACTTGACCTTGATCATCCGATCTTCAACTGCTTCTACAAGATCGAGGAGAAGCCTCAGGTGCCGATGATTGCGGTCGCCATTAGGAACCAGTCGACGGGCATCACGTGGGAGCGCGAGGACGCTAAGGAGCCGCATTACTTCGGACTGGAGGATGACGATGCGCGCCTGATGGCCGTCTTCTGCCACAACACGGATTTGGCAGATGGCTGGGAGCGCGAGGGAGAAAACGAGTACTATGACCAGGAGTTTGTGTTCAAGAAGGCCTACCCGATGGGTATCAATATCGTTCTGTATGCATTGACGCATTAACCACCAAGCTCCCGGTGGGTCATACCTCTCGACAGTGGACGATGCTGATTCATGGAATGGGTTGCCTGTGTCGGCTGAATGGTGCTAGCGGAACTACCGTTTGTGGAGTCGCAAGTCCTCCATCGGTACGGAACAGCCCTCAAAGGAATTGCGTTCGAGGACAATTCTCTGGGCTTCCACGCCAATGCGAATACCGGTTCTCTGCCGCCCGTTCCCGGTGTCGTCGAATCTCGTGTCAGTGATGGTGATATCCTGGGTCTTCCCTCGGATATCGATGCCTATTCCCGCTTGGTCAATGCCATTGCCGCGGATCACGCAGTCTTCAATCCGGTTGCGGTGGCCGCCACGAAAGTGCTCTCCTTCATTGCGGAAAAGGATCCCGACTTCGCCGTTCTGTTCGATGGTGCAGGCCCGGATGAGATTATCCGTGTCGCGGTGCCCAATGCTGATGCCATAGAGGCTATTCTCTGACAGCGTGCAATGCTCCACGCGTCCGTCGCAGACGCTCCAGCAGAAGAAGATCCCCTGGCTGTTGCCCTTGCTTTCGCAGTTGCGGAAGACAGGCCGCTGGGATCCGCTGCCCGGATGGAACCCCAGGTCAGCATTGTTCAGCGCCTGGCACTGGTGAAACCGGATATCATCACAGACCTGGAAGCTGAAGCCGTCGCCGTTATAGTCCTTGGCCACGACGTTGCGGAACCGCCAGCGGTTGCAGTGCTGGAGGAAGACCGCGCCGGCGAAGTTGCCGTTGACGTGCTCGTTGTGGTCCCGGTTGCCGTCCAGCACGAGATTCTCTACCTCGACATCATCGACGTGCTCGGCCGTGAGCAGGGGGAAGATCGTCGCCGCCGTGGCATCCTTCTCCGTCCAGAAATTCTCCGTCGTCAGTTGGTCCAGGAAGATGACGTGGCCCCGGACGGCCGTGATTGTGGCGCGCCGCACCTCATACTGCCAGGCTCCCGGTCCTGTTTTCGAGCGCAGCATGATCCCGCCCCCTGGGGCGAAACCTGCGGGATCCTCCACCCGGACCCCATACTCAAACCAGTCGGAATCCCGGACGAGCCGGGTCACAACGCCATCGGTCTTTCGCAGGATGGTTCGTTCTCCGGAGCCGCTGAGGGTAATATGAGGATGGAGGTAAATGGCATTTCTCATCTTGTACACGCCTGGCAAAAGACGGAGTGTGCCGCCCCCAAGACGATGGAGATAGTCGATGCCGGCCTGGATGATCTTGTCGTCGGTGCCCCGCAGGTCTCCCTCCGCTTGGCCGACCGTCAACTCCAGAATCTGCCTGTCTCGCAGGGGACGATTGCTTGTGGCCGCGGCCGGTGCGGCGATGGTGTCCCGGTCCGTGCCAACAGGTGCCGCAACGGATATATGTATTCCCGTGACCGGGAGGAGCAGGACTGCACAGACCATTTGAGCCGCCATATTCCCTTGGTGCATTGTTCTACCCTATTCCTGCTGGTACCCCGAACCGATCAAGACCACAGGGCGACATTATACGGCGGGGCGTCCATTTACTCCAATCGCACAACTGCGTCGGCTGTCCTGGTATTCATCGCATGAGAAAGATGGCAGCGGCCGAGCCATCACTGCCATCTACCTGGCGGAACTGGAGAGGGCGGAATGACTGACAGGTGTGTGGGCGGTAGACCGCACGGGTACTCCTGTCGAGGAGGGGATAGATCTCAATCCGCGGGTATCTCCAGGATCGCCGCCAGGGATTTGCTGAACGCGACCGCCTGACGCATCATGCCCACGTCATTGGGGTGACAGCCGTCGACGGTGTCATCGCCGTCGTTTCCCAGCATGTCTCGATTGGACAGAAAATACAGGCCGCTGATCCCCTCGGCCCTCAGCTCTTCATAGATCCGGCGGAGTACGGCGCCCTTTTCCGTGGGGGTCGTATTGCTGACGCTGGAATCTTCCACCAGAAGGATCGGTGTGCCGGGGCGGGCCTCGCGCAGTTTCCTGACGAACGGCGCCACTCGCTCCGATATCTGCTCGGGCCGCATGTTCCAAAGGCAGTCGAGGACGTACACGGCGGGATCGAGCTCGGCCAGAAAGTCTGCCATCTCGGGCTCCATCCTGCCGTTTCCGGAAAAGCCGAGGTTGACTACCGGTACCTCAAGTCGTCTCCTGACGATGGCCGTGCAGGCCATCCCCGGGCGCGATGCGCATCCACCCTGCGTGATGGACGTGCCGTAGAAGACGATCGGCTGGCGGCTGCGACCCGGAGGCTCCACGGGCCTCGACATTGCCTCTTCCTGGGGAACACCGACCTGGACTGACTCCACGCCGTTGTACAGGGGCAGGTACACCATGCATTCGCTGCCGGGAGCCACTCGAAACGAGGCCTCGTTCACCTTTGAAGTGGGACGCCCATTGTTCACGAACATCCATCGGCCGTTCTCCGTCCTCGTATACAGATCTATTCCGCTCACTCCCGTGGCGGGCATGTGAGGCATGGCCAGGCTCTCGTTGCGGAGAGTCCAGCGTACTCGGATCGATGTCGCCTCCGTCAGGAAGCGAAGAGACATTCCGGCGCTTTGTTGGCTGAGGCTCCAGACCGGAGTCCGGACCTTGTCTTTGGCGGCGAGCGGCAGCCGGTCGTAGTATGATTCGGTGTTCTCCCAACCTCTGCCCTCCAACAGCAGGAGACTGCCATCATACCACAGGATACCATCGCAGGGATCGACCACACCTGTCCGGGGATCGATTCTCTCGGCGGAAACAGCCGCACGCGTGAAAGGTAGAAGTGCCACGACGAGCACCCAGCAGGTCCGTTTCATACAGCCTTTCTCCTTTCGGCCACATCACCATGTGGCTCACTGTGCTGAGCAAGGGATCTTCACTACCTCGGCGGGCATGAGAGAACAGGGCAAGCCGTCTCGTAGCCCCGCCAATCCACGGAATCGGCCTCGTGCCGCATGTATCCCGCCGGTACCTCCATTTGATGTGCGAGCCTGCCGTGATCCTTCTGCCACCGGATAGTGACGGGCCCATCCGGGATCGGACGCATCCCGTCGCGCCCGTCCAGGCCCAGGATCCGGAAGGGGGTTAGACTATGGCTCGATTCCACCGCCTGTAACATCGTCGTGGCCTCATCTTCGTGTCCATGGGATGCCCTGAATGTCATGGAACTGCCGACACGAGCCATACTCGTTACCTTTGCTGAGCGCGTTGATAGGCAAGGGCGGGGGACTCGATCTAGGTGATTGCGTCCCGATCCGCGATAAACGCCGGCGCATCGTAGACGGGAATGTCTGTGAATGTCAGGGTATCGCCCTCAACGGCTATCTTCCCCGCCGGGATTTCGTACACGTTCCCGGTGATGACATCGACCCACACCGGTTGCGCGAAGTGCCCGCCCTTGATCTTCAGAGTCGCCGGCACCGTGTCATTACCGTTGCCCGGCACGGTGGACTTGTCCCAGAACACCACGATGGACCGGCCGATGCTCTTGAATCTGTGTCCGTAGACCGCTATCGGCTTGGCGCAGGTCACTTCACAAAAAAAGTCGGGAATCAGCTCCACCGCGTCATTGAAGACCGACACGACGTTCTGCACCGCGTAGTAAGCCATTTTGACCTTGAGTACCCGGAAACCCTCTGCGGCGCCGGCGGTCTTGATGAGCTCGTACCGGACGAGCCCATTATGGAAAGGAGTGGTTCGGTAATCGAGGTCTGCCGCGGTGAAGATCGTCGAGTCGACGTCATGGCCGATGTCGCCCAACATGCGTCGCGTGTCCCACTTGGCCTGGGTCAATTCGGTCCAGGGATACTTGCTCAACGCCCCCGACCGACACCATTCCGATTGTGTGCCGTTCTCACCCTGCCATAGTCTGAGCCGAGGGGAATACCGTCTGAGGACGTCCCGTAACTTCTCGACGTTTCCATCGGCGGTATCAGGATTCATCGTATACCCGTGATAGATGACCCAATCGAACAGATCGAGCTTGTCCTTTTCCGCCAGCCGTTGCAGACATCGATCCATGAAGTCAGGGTTCAGGGTCGCCAAGGACAAGGCGCCGATACGCGCCTCTGGAATGATACCCTTGATGATCTCGGCCGTGCGAATGTTGAAATCGGCGATATCCGCCGGCGTGGGCTTCTTGTTGATGTCCGGCTCGTTCCACATGGCCCAATCGCGGACCTTGCCCTTGTACCGCATGACCATCGCCGTGACCCACTTGTCCCAGGCGGCCAGCGCGACCGGTGAGGTGGGAAAGCCGCCCGCCAGCGTCCGTCCACCGCCGCCCTCGTAGGCCGGATTGCCGTAGTCGGTCTCGAGCCAGATCTCCAGCCCGCGCGAAAGGGCATCGTCGATGATCTGATCGAGCCAGGCGAAGTCATAGAGGCCCGGGTCCTTTTCCGTCCGCGCCCAGCCACCCTGCAGCCGAATGCGTCGAATGCCCAAGGCCGGCAGGTAGGCCTTGAACGCGTTGTAATCGGAGTACTCGCGGTCGATGGTCTCGCACCCGAGCGTCCATCGTGAAGTCTCGATCTGCCGGACGTTCTTCGGCGCCAGCGTCCCCAGATGGGTGAGACCCGGCTCCAGCGAGGTCTGAACCCGCGTGGCGGTGTTATCGATAACCTGGGTCCACGCGCGGGTGGCCAGTAGAACAACAAGAACACTCATGATGATCTGCTTCATCTGTCTTCCTTTCGCTCAGGCAGGAAGTGGCCTGCCAGGGGGCGGCCGACTCCGGCATTCCCCTCGTTCTATGTGTCGGCTTGAACGCATGCCGGCGGGCCAACCACATTCAGCGAGATACAGTGCCGCCTCTGAGCTCTCGTCTATCGTAGGTTGATTCGATGAGGGGGCAAGGCACCAATCGCCGCAAATCCATATTTTCGCGGCCAGTCCCCACCCTTGAGTCCTGGCCGCTGGGGTCAGGGGAGGTGTAAGATGACAGACATTTCCATCAGGACAATGCTCCTGGAAGTGATCGTACCGCCGAACCACCCGATCCGGCCGGGAGTCGGTTTGCTTGTGATCGGAAGTGCCGGTATCTCCCTCTACCTGTCATTATCTACGGCGATGGGATGGTCTCTGAATAGCTATCGTTGGAATGGTCGGGATCGAACATGAAGTTGACCTGGCAGCTGAATTCATACCAGTACTGGCTGCTGTCGGTGATACCGATTCCGGTGTGGAATACGCCTGTCTCGCCCGGCTGCAGGCTGACGGTGATGGCACTGCTGGAATGTGCTGAGGTGGTGGGATCATTGGGGTTGTACGTGTGAATGGTTGCCTTCGTGTTCAGACCCACGGTGGCATTCTGCAGCGCATCGGGCCCATGGTTCGTAATGCGGCAGTAGACATCGCCACTTGGCAAGCTGGCGGCAAATAGATCCGTGACGGCCAGATCCGCACTCAGAACGTGGGCCTGTCCGAGTGCTTCGATGTGCTCGGTGCAGGTGTTGTTGCCGGGTGTGGGATCGGTGAACACGGTGGCATCCCCCACCACCTCGCACGAAAAGTCGTATGTGAACGTGTCGAGATCCAAGTCGATCTGGGTCGGGAACTCATGTGTTTGCCCGGGCGCGATGGTGAGATTGAAAGCGCCCTGGGAAGCACGGGGAATGCTGGTCTTCGTACCGCTGGCGATCTCGGTAGCTTGTCCGCCGCACCAGATGGTAACAGGTGCGCCGGTCAGGGCTTGTGGACCGTGGTTGGTGATCCGCAGGTGCAGCTTGCCCATGGGCGTGTGCTCTGGAAATAGGTCCGTCACCGCCAGGTCGGCCGAAGGCAGACCCGCAGCCATGGCGGCAATGTGTTCGCTGTAGGTGTTATTGCCGAGGTCGGGATCGGCAAAGCCGGCGGATGCCGCCGCGATCGCACAGGACAGGTCGTAGGCAAAGCTGTTCAGGTCCAAATCGATCTGCGTCGCGAAGCTCTGCGTCTGCCCGGGCGCCAGCGTAACGCTGAAGGTCCCCTGGAGAGCTGTGGGGATTGATGTGGTTGCGCCCGTGCTGGTGTTCGTGGCGGTTCCGCCGCACGTTACAGTAACGGCGGCACCCTGGAGGAACTGGGGACCATTGTTGGTGATCCGCAGGTACAACCTGCCCGAGGGTAATTTCTCAGGGAATAAATCGGTCACGGCCAAATCGGCCGAGGGCACACCCGCCTGGGGCTCGTTTGGCTCTTCTGGCTCTGGTTCACCGTCCACGGGCTCCCCGCCGGCGCCCGGCTGGCCGTCGGGCTCCTCACTGCCGGACACATGATCGAGTGCCCACAGGGGCAGTGGCGGACCGATCAGCAGTCTATCGACAACTGCTTCCTGGTCGATCGCCTCAATCGCTATCGCGCCGACTGCCGCCGGGTCCTCGACGTGAAACAGGGGCATGCCGTACGCCAGCACCGTATGGGTATTCTCCCGCACGACCAGCATCACGTCGAGCCACATGGTGGCCTCTGGTTCCGGCGGCACAGCCGGCAGGGGGGCCTTGGCCAACTCATGCAATTGACCGCCGCTTTCACTCACCAGTATCGCTTTGTCGGGGTGCAGAAGGAGCGCATGGCCGGGATAGCTGAGGGCCACGATGCCTTCGCTGCGCTGGATACGGGCACTTAACGTCAGCTCTTGCCATGGGCCCTGTCTGGCAGCAAATGCCCCTGCGGGAGCCTCCAATCTGCCATCCTGCACGGCAGGGGCCGGTTCTTCGGATATGAACCATGCCGGCGAGAAAGGCTCGCTGAAATCCTCGACGATCCAGGGAAGGATGACCACCTCATCGATTTCTATGGCATCCTCGCCCAAGGCCGCCAGAGAGAGGCCGGCAGGTGGTAGTGGCGTCGCCAGTGGATCAAACAAATCATAGAGACGCATGTCATCGGCACCGACGACATACATCATATCAAGTTGTGTCAGGCTCAGCGTAAACCACTGGCCGATGGGCATATGAGCTGGTCCGGGAGTAGGACGCTCAACGATCAGATCAACGGCCACGCCTGAGCGGACGCGATAGCCTTCGACGGATTCATTGCCCAGATTGACGTGTACGCCATCTTCGCCTGCGGTGCCACGACGGACGGCAAACTCACCGGGTCCCGTGCGACGCAGCCGAATCCGCATCGTACAGTTATGCCAGTCGCCTCCGCGCACGGCCTGGGCGCCAGGCTCCAGGCGGAGCAGTCCTGCCGCTGCGACCGCCCCCTCGCTAAGGTCCCATTCCGGCAGAGCCGGATCGTCGAAGGTCTCGACGAAGGCCGGGGCGAACCCTGGTTCCATATCCTGGGCCGCAGCCGGCACGAAGAAGCTCAGCGCCGTGATAAGAATGAGATGCAGACGACCATTACAGTACCCGTGCGTACCCATATGATCCTCCCCTGGGGCTGACCCTGCGTGTGCCGGCAGATGCAGAGAGCAACGCAGTGGCGTCCCCAAACACATGAATCCTCGTGAGGATCCAGCCGCTGTGAGTCCACATCTATTGTCCCATTCGGCGTGGCCTCTGTCAACTCCATCTGCTCTCTCGTCTCCCGCGGCCAGTCCCCACACTTTGAGTCCTGGCCGCTGGGGTCAGGGGAGGTATGAAATGGAAGACGTATCAATACGGACGATGCTCCTGGAGTTCGTGGATTCCAACGGCGCCAGCCACATCCGAGAGCTGCATATCGAGATATTGCGGCACAAGCCCGATACACCGGAGCACACGATTCGGGCACGGTTGTCAGAGGCTGTGTCGGATGGTCTGCTGGATCGGCTGGGTGATGGTTTCTACGACGTCTACGCTGGGAACGAAAGCATGACTTCGGTTGTGTCCTATCCAAACCGCATGTCGCTCTGGGGCAGCTCGAGCTACAGGGGCAATTGTGACGGTCGGCTCATAAAGGACCTGATTTGTCGCTATCATGCCAGAAAAATCGCTGAACCAATGGAAGGGTCGGGTACAAGTAGAGATGTTGTCGAGGGTCTCAACAAGTACAAACGCGCCGGGATAAGCTTTTGGGGTAGCGACCTTTGCAGTGGTTTCGATTTGACCAAGCAAGACCTGCCGGGCCGGTTTGACTTCGTCTAGATTCACCCACCGTACTGGAACATCATTGAGTATCGAAGTGGTGCTAACGACCTGAGTGGCTGCAACAGCTACGAACGGTTCCGGGAGATGCTGATGCTCTGTCTGCGGCGGTGCTCAGACGCACTGGAGACAGGCGGCAGGCTTGCTGTGTTGATTGGGGATGTGCGCAGACACGGCCAGTACACGCCCATCGTGAGAGATGTGCCGAATCTCCCGTATGGTGAAGTGCGCAGCGTCATCATCAAGGTGCAGCACAACTGCACGAGTGACCGCAAGCGGTACGCCAAGATGGAAGATGTGCCGATTCGCCACGAGTATTGTGTGGTGTTCAAGAAGTGCGTGGCGGGCTCAGAATGGGGGAGTTAATTTCTTGTATCCTAAAGAGGTGTCATACAGGCGGGGACAAACTGCCGACGACAGACCGAGAACCTGAAGCAGTAAGTCCGTGACCAAGAAGAAGTTGTTCTGGAACATCGCGTGTTGTATCGATAGGCTGGACATAATGACGCTATCGTTGCTGTCTGGCCAGAGCGAAACTCGTTGGTGTTGTCCAGGCCGATGAGCATGACCGCATCCTGTAAAGAGGTGATACAGTGAGAGATTCATAGTTGACAACCGTGCGTGTGTATCTGGCGATTGCCGTCGTTCTAGCAATGGCTGTGTCGGTAGAGGCCGTGACAATATATGTCTCTCCCACGGGTAATGACGCATGGTCTGGGCGACTTGCACAGCCTGATTCGCAGGGCAGTGATGGGCCCGTCGCGACCCTGGAACGGGCCCGAGACATTATTCGGCGAGCCAAATCGACCGGAACATCCCGCGTGATTGTTGGAGACGGCCGGTACAAACTGACCCGGCCGTTTGTTCTGAGTCCTGCGGACAGTGGCGTTGTGTACGAGGCAGCACCGGGGGCTCGCCCGGTGTTTTCGGGTGGCAGAGTCATCAGCGGGTTTGAGCCGGTCGAGAAGGGTCTGTGGCGCGTGCGGATCGAAGACGTGGCCGAGGGCAAGTGGTACTTTGAGCAGCTGTTCGTCAACGGCAGGCGAGCGACGCGGGCACGTACCCCGAACAGATTCTACTACTATATGCTTGATGTCCACGAAGAGGTACTCGAGAAAGGCTCGGGCGGCAGGCCCAAGCGCGCTCGGCAAGTCGTGACAGCTCGACCAGAGGATGTTGAGCCCTTCTATCAGTTGACCGATAAGGAACTGCAGGATGTGCAGATGGTTGTGTACCACAAGTGGGATAACACAACCCGGTTCATCGACGCTGTGGATCAGTCCGATTCATCGCTTGTGACGGAAGGCCAGGGTATGAAGCCTTGGAACACTTGGGGCAAAGGGAGCCGTTACCATCTAGAGAACTTCCGAGCAGTGCTCGATGCGCCCGGCGAATGGTTCCTTTCCCGGGATGGGTGGCTCTACTACATACCTCGAGATGGCGAGGATATGCGGTCTGCTGAGGTCGTCGCCCCAGTGGTCGAGAAGTTCCTGATCTTCGACGGTGAGGTGCAGGATGAGCGTTGGGTTGAAGATATTACAATCAGAGGGCTGACGTTTCTCCATAGTGAGTATCACATGCCACCGGGCGGATTCGAGGCCAGCCAGGCCGCCTCGCCGATCGACGCGGTTGTCATGGCCGACGGCGCCCGCAACGTGGCCATTGAGGACTGCGAATTCGGGCATTTTGGCCGCTATGGCGTGTGGTTTCGCAAAGGGTGCCGTAACTGCACGCTGCACAGATCGTACCTACACGATTTTGGCGCTGGCGGTGTTCGCATCGGTGAAGCGTCAGTGACCAAGGACGAGCGGGAACGAACCGGGCACATCACAGTTGACAATAACATCATCCGCCACGGCGGGCGGATCTTCCCTTGCGCCGTCGGTGTCTGGATCGGGCACAGTGGCGACAACACGGTCACCCACAATGAAATCGCCGACCTGTATTATACCGGCGTCTCTGCAGGCTGGGTCTGGGGCTATTCTGGGAGCCTTGCCAAACGCAACAACATCAGCTTCAACCATGTGCATCACCTCGGCTGGGCCGTGCTCAGCGACATGGGCGGCGTTTATACGCTTGGCTCGTCCGAAGGCACGCGCATTGCCAACAATGTCTTCCACGACATCTATGCGTATTCCTATGGTGGCTGGGGCCTTTACACTGACGAGGGCAGTACAGGCATTGTGATGGAAGACAATCTGGTCTACAACACCAAGACCGGCAGCTTCCATCAGCACTATGGCAAAGAAAACATCATTCACCACAACATCTTCGTCAACAGTACGCTCCACCAGGTCCAAGCCACCCGTGTCGAGGAGCACCGGTCGTTCACGTTTGAAAGGAACATTGTCTATTGGGAAGCCGGGCCGCTACTGGCAGGACCGTGGACCCGCATCGATATCCAAATGGACCGCAACTGCTATTGGAATACAGACGGACAGCTCGTTGATTTCGTCGGCATGCCGCTGGAGAAGTGGCAGCAGGAACAGGGACATGACCGGCATTCGATCATTGCCGATCCGCAGTTTGTCGACCCCGAGAATCTCGACTTCCATCTCAAACCTGACTCTCCCGCTATAAAGCTCGGCTTCAAGCCCTTCGATTACAGCCAATCCGGTGTGTATGGCGACGCTGCCTGGATCGCCAAGGCTGACGCAGCGATCTATCCGCCGTTAGAGTGGCCTCCAGACCCGCCGCCAATGACGATTGAGGATGGTTTCGAGAAGACGGCGGTTGGCGCAAAACCTGCGGGGGCCTCTGTGCAGGTCGAGAACAAAGGTGATGCGATTGTCGTGTCTGATGATGTTGCCGCCAGCGGCAGTCACAGCTTGAAGATCGTGGATGCCCCCGATCTGCAAAAGGCCTTCTATCCATATCTGGTCTATTCCCCCAATCACGGCAGCGGCACTACGCGCTGCTCATTGGACCTGTGGATTGGTTCTGGTGTTTCGATCGGTCATGAGTGGCGCGACGCAAGCCAATCTCCGTATGGAGTCGGCCCGAGTTTTTCGATCCACGGCACGAGTCTCCAGGTTGCTGGCGAGACGCTTCTGGTCCTGCCCACTGGCTCGTGGGTCGGAATCGAGATCACCGCTGATTGGGGGGGAGGTCACAACTGGGATTTGACCGTTACTCTTCCCGGCAGAGCCCCGAGAGTGTTTACGGGACTCAAGATGGCTCGCTCCAGCTTCGAAAAGCTCACGTGGCTGGGCTTTATCAGCAACGCTACCGACAAATCAGTCTTCTATCTCGATAACCTGGAGGTTACAAACGCACCATAGAGGGCATTCCCGCATGTACTCAATGGCATCGGTTCCTGGCTACGGAGGCTGCGTCTATAGGTGGTGTGTGAGCTTTCCAGTCCCACGTTTCAGTCCATCGGTGGAACGGAAAGATGGTATGTGAACCCAGGCGAACCGCCATTTTGGGGGTACAGCCCGGAGGTGCAAAATAGCACCATAACAGGCACGGCTGTTGCTGGTCATTCAACGCGAGAGTCGAGAATTTCTGGTCGACGTCGATTGCAGGCAATTCCGAAGTGTGAATGATGCGGGAGGCTTTATCGATCTGCATTTGCCACAAGGCCGTGCGGTAGTGCGACAGATGCAGAGCGCACAGTGGAGAGTCCATGCAGTCGATACAGGCGGGGAACTGGATGTGACGGGGTGAGCAGCCCAGGTGAGAGATATGAAGGCGGGGCCAAATACTCCGAGTCCGTTGTAGGCGGCTGTTGAGGTTTTCGGCCCTGGTCCTGAAAGACCTGGTTGGATGCGGGCCTTATGGACCTCGCTGTTCTGTTCCTGTCCACTCAAGGACCTGGCCATCGGACAGGAGGCGCTGACGAAGCTTCTCACCGTCTACACGATGCACAGGGACGCCTTCGTCAATGGCCTGCGCGGCTGCCGTGGCGGCCGATTGGCCCAGCGCCATGAAGACCGGTTCCATGCGAATGGAGCCATAGGCGATGTGAGAAGCCGAGAGGCAGACCGGCACCAGCAGGTTCGAGCACTGGTTGGCTCGGGGAATGATGGATCGGTAGCTGATCGGATAGGGTGAGAACCCGCCGACCTCTACGTCACCTTCATTGCGCACATCTCCGCTCTCATCCACATATCGCTGGACGTTGTGGGAATCCATTCCGTAGGCGGCCAGGCCGATGGGATCATCGGCCTTCTGTTGGCCCTGGCAGTGGTGCTGGGTCATGACGTAGTCGCTGACCATTCGCCGCGCTTCGCGAACGTAGAGTTGATCCTGCCAGCCATCCCCCTCGGTGAACTCATCCTTGCACATTCCCCAGCGCGCCACCTCATTGCGGATGTGCTCAGGGACGCGAGAGTGATTGGCCAGCGTCCACATCAGACCCTGCTGGTAAAGGCGATGGCGTGCGACAATCTGCTCACGCTCCTCGTAGTCCGCCTCGGGGTACGCGTAATTCTGTCCGATGAAATCAGTCGAAAACGCTGTCCGGTTATTGGTATCGGTCTTTCGATTGGGCATGGCGGAATTGATCCAGGGCATGCCCGACTCACCCGCTTCGAAGTTCCGCAAGAGTAACTCGTACCACAGCGGATCATAGCCGGCAGGTTTGGCAAACGGTATCCGGTTATCCGGGTGATCCGTCAGACACATCCGAAAGCAGTAGGCCTGCACTCGCTGGTCCCCCGTGCCCTCGGCGCCTGGTCCGTTGGGATCGATGAACGGCAGAAGGCCACTGGAGGGGTTACCCTTCTCCACGTAAGGATTGACTTCGGGGACAAACTGGTGGTACTTGGCGCTACGGGTCTGTACTCCGTTGAGTGTCTCGCCATATACCGAATGTGCTTCGCGACCGACAGTATAGCTTACATTCGCCACCGCCATCAGATCGCCTTCATACGTGGCGTCGATGAACATCCTGGCGCGAAACGTGCGCCCGGATTCCATACGAATGGAGAGAATTCGCCAGGGAATTGAGCGGGTCATCGCCACGCCGGATTGGCGGTCCAGTCGCTCGCCGTAGACGACTTCTACCTGATGATCGTTGACCCACGTTTCGAATATCTTCAGGGCCACACTGGGTTCGAAGGTCCACATGGCGTCTTCACCCACCGCCGTTCGGGTCTGGCCACCGTCCATGTACTCTTCACGTCGCTGCCACGTCCACACCGTTGGACTACTGTAGTGCTCCCGGACGGCCTGATAGAACTGGCGGGCCAGACCGCCGATGGCGGCCTTGTTGCCAATATCAGTCTGTCCCAGCCCGCCGCTGGTCAGGCCGCCCAACCGGTGAGACGGCCCAATCAGTACAACCGATTTGCCCATCTTGCGAGCCTGGAGGGCGGCAACGACTCCGGCAGAGGTTCCTCCATAAACTACGATATCGTACATGCTTTCAGCACCACGGGCCAAGGCAGGTCCTGGCTTTTCCTTGCTCACAGTAGAAACACATCCCGGAGTGACAGCAGAAACAGCTGCGGCTGCACACAGGACCAATAGCTTCTTCAACATATCAGACTCCTTAGCTCTTCTTGATTGAGGTCATCATTGTAGCGTAGAGCACCATGCGATGCCAAGGTCCCTTCCTCGAGCGAGAATACACCGCACGGCGTAAGGCAGAGTCGCAGCGAGGCCGCGACTTGGACCAAGGACCCTGGCAGAGAGCTTTACGGAACAGGCACCGCAGAATGCCGTCAAAGCGGCTCTCGTGTTTTAGAGAGCCGCCTTTGGCTCGGAGGTGTAAGAATGAATCAGTTGACCCTGGAAGAGTACCGGTGCAGGAAATGTGGCCGGCTGTTCTATATCGATGCAGCGGAGCGGCATGCGCTTGACCTTGACTTCGGTTGTCCGTATGGATGCGATGATAACGGCGATCGCATCAGGGCCCTCACGGCAGGGGCCGAAGAGGCAGTCGGAGGGTCTGCGACAGGGATTAAAGACCACCGCATCGTGATCGAATTGTCTGAGGGCGACTTTGAGAGCTCGATGGGCAGAAAGGCCCGAGATCAGGAGGAGTTCGATGATTGGGCATACCTCGTGGAAAAGGGCCTGCTCAACGGCCACATTGACTGGGATATCGTCTACGAATGTGCGTGTGACGCCATGCCGGGTGATGACGACGAATGACCAGATCCGAGAGACGATTCGGTTTGTCCTCGAGGACGACGACCGAGGAATGCGGGCCGCGCTCACACCTGACAGCGACCTCGATCTCGACAACAAGCAGATGAATCGGGAGTTGATCAAAAGGCACGAACAGATTCTGGCAAAGGTCGACAGAGATGATGTCCTCAGCCAGGATGACCTGGCGCTGATTCGCGATGCCAACGAGATTCACGTGAACGATACGCTCGACTTGAACGGTCATCACAAAGAGGGGCTTGCCTTGGAAGAATGGCTGGCCAACATGATCGAACTTGACAAGGAAACCGCCATGCAGATTCTGGAGCAATGGCTCGACAAGGACTCCCATACCCCCGCCCGCGTCTATCGGGCGTTGCACACGTTGTGGGAGGAAGCGACGCCAGACGGTGCGGTCAGCCGACCTGCCTTCGACGACGAGGGACGCTGCCTCAAGTGCGCCAGCAAGGTCTTATTTGCAGATGTGACAGACACGGTCTTGTTCGTCGGAGAGGAAATCGTCAGGCGTTACCCGGGCGATATCACGAACAGGAACTGCGTCAGGTGTACCTACCCAAAGCAGTATCCAGACTACGAAGAGTACGACGGCGGTTCGTTGAGGCGGGCGAACCGCCGTCTGAGCGGTACCCGGAGGTGTTGAAGATGGGAAGTGAAGACGAACCGTTGCTGCCGGTGATCGAATGGGGTGGCCAGGAGTTTCTGGTCGACGTCGCCGTCCGGGAGTGAGGCCTGCCAGAAGGCCATGGCGTCTGCTGCAAGCGATCTTCCTGTGCAGTTGCTGACGTGGTTGGATGTGTCCTAAGGCGTGCAGGGGAGAGAATCGGGCCGCGCATCGGAAGACATGCGCCATGCTGCTAATCAAGTGGACCAGGAAAGTTTGAATGAGCGGGGTTTGTGCAGCTGACGTCGGTTTCCTATAATACGACGGGTGTGTGAGGCCAGGTTATTGAGATTTGTATCGCCAGCATGGTGGACAGGACACATAGAAAGGGTGATCCTGTGGAGAACGGGACGAGATGGTCCAAAGCAAACGACATCAGGCTGTCACGTCGAGGCTTTCTAAAAGGGGCGGCTGCAACCGCCGTGTGGACGGCTGGTTTGCGGACTGGTCTGGGCTCGAGTGATTCTGTCGCGAAGAAAAGGCCTAACATCTTCTTCTTCTTTGCCGATGACTGGGGCCGCTATGCCAGTGTCTACAATTCCTTCGGACCGAACAGTGCGTTAGAGACACCCGTGATGGACCGATTTGCACGCGAAGGTGTTCGTTTCAACAACGCTCATGTCACGGCGCCGTCTTGCACACCATGCCGCAGTTCCTTGCTCTCCGGGCAGTATTTCTATCGCACGGGTTTAGGCGCCATTTTGCAGGGAGCCCGGTGGGATGCGGCTATCCCGAGCTACCCACTGCTGCTGCAAGAAGCCGGTTATCATATCGGATACACGTATAAGGTCTGGAGTCCAGGATCTCCTGTAGACGCACCCTACGGGGGTAAGGCTCGCGAATACGCCAAAGCCGGTCGTCGATTCTGTGCCTTCTCGCAGAATGCGACGAAACTGGTAGCGGCGGGCAAATCGCCAGATGAGGCAAAACACGAGATCTACGATGAAGTGTTGCAGAACTTCGACGCGTTTCTTGCGGATCGTCGGCCGGATCAGCCATTCTGCTATTGGTTTGGACCTACCAACACGCACCGCAAGTGGGTCCAGGGCTCCGGCAAGGCCCTTTGGGGTCTGGACCCCGACGATTTGAAGCGGAGGATGCCGAAGTTCCTGCCGGATGTGCCCGAGATTCGCGAGGATATGTGTGACTATCTTGGTGAGGTGCTGGCGCTCGACCAAATGTTCGGTCTGTTCCTCGACAAACTCGAGGCGATGGGAGAAAGAGAGAACACCTTAATCGTGGTGAGCGGCGACCACGGCATCCCCGGTTTTCCGCGCGGCAAGTGCAATCTGTACGACTTGGGAACCCAGGTTCCTCTCTTCGTGCAGTGGGGCGCGAGAGCTCCCGGTGGGCGAGTCGTGGAGGATTTTGTGAACCTGATGGATTTGGCCCCCACGTTCCTTGAGGCCGCCGGAGAACCGGTGCCGGAGTGTATGACGGGACGCAGCATTGTACCTCTGCTGGTCTCGGAGAAAGAAGGCTGGATTGACCGTACGCGGGATTACGTTGTCACCGGGCGCGAGCGACACGTCGCCAGAGCTCGGGAAGGGAGTCTACCGTATCCGCAACGTGCCATTCGCACGCGCGATTTCCTGTATATCCGTAATTTTGCGCCGGATCGCTGGCCCATGGGGACGCCG
>NPIE01005094.1_pt1 | contig 24736 bp, 23 predicted proteins | sample 8637661 | NCBI WGS metagenome assembly NPIE01 (sample SAMN07420842, study PRJNA396082) | bioreactor metagenome | isolation source: sample BA12 brine-fed electro-methanogenic bioreactor BA | place: Japan: Kochi | collected 2016-12-09 | reverse complement strand
TTAAGTGAACAGTATTGTAATTAAACCTGCTTTCCACCCATACCGAAGAAATGAAGGGAGCAGGCGCCGACGAACTATTTGATCCAGGACAATACTTCTTCTTTGGACGGCACTTTGCCAACCGATTTCACTTCACCGTCAATGACAACGGCCGGAGTACCGAATACGCCATGCAGGGCAATTTTCATCAGGTCGGAGACCTTCTCGATATCAGCCGTCACTCCGGCCTCGGCGACCGCTTCCCTGACCACGTTTTCCGCTTGTTGACATTTTGCGCAACCCGGTCCCAACACTTTAATTTCCATAGCATTCCTCTTTTCTCTTGGTCATCTCGAGGACCCGGACCATCCAGGCCCCATGTAACCTTTTCTCATCACCAACACCACCGGAGCTCATTGCCGTACGCTTAAAAGCCGACACAACATCCATCATCGCACATCCGGTGCCGCATACATCATCCTGCATCACTGATGCTAACCGAAAACAGAACCGTAGATTATGCCGGCAATGGTCGACATGACGACGATAATAGCACAGAAGGTCGCCGTCTTCTTGACGCCCATTACCGTACCGATAACCAGCATGTTCGGTAACGACAAGGCTGGACCTGCGAGCAGCAGCGCCAGGGCCGGGCCCTTACCCATACCGGCGCCGAGCAACCCTTGCAGGATCGGCACCTCGGTCAACGTGGCGAAATACATCAGGGCACCTGCCACTGAAGCGATCAGGTTGGCCGAAATGGAGTTGCCGCCGACCAGATCCTGAATCCACTGTTCCGGTAGGAGGGCCGGGTGACCGGGACGCCCCAGCAAAAAGCCGGCTACCAAAACACCGCCGGCGAGTAGCGGGGAGATCTGTTTGACAAACCCCCAGGTCGATTCGACCCAGCTCTTGCGCTCGTCAGAGGAAAACCAGGCCTTGACCATCAGCCCGAGAACGACCAGCAGGGCGACGGTGATATACCATTTAGCGGCGAAGATGGCCGGCCACAAGCCGGTAGCATCCGGTGCCGGTTTGGCAAACGCGGCAAAGACCAGGATCAGCACCATGGTCATGATGTAGAGTGTTTCCTGCAACAGGGTTCGCTGCTTGGCGGCCTCATCGGGTACATAGATCTGACCGGCGGTGCGGGCCGCGTCATCCTTGCGGAAGATAAAGGCCATCAGCAAACCGGTAATCACCGCGAAAAAAACCGCACCGATAGCCCGCGCCAGCCCCAACTGCCAACCGAGGATTTTCGCTGTCAGTGAAATGGCCAGTACATTGATGGCAGGGCCGGAATAGAGAAAAGCGGTGGCCGGCCCGATACCTGCGCCCCGAGTATAAATGCCGGCAAAGAGCGGCAGTACCGTGCAGGAACAGACCGCCAGGATGGTGCCGGAAATCGAGGCCACGGTATACGATAGAATCTTGTTGGCCTGGGCCCCGAAATATTTGAGAACCGCCGCCTGGGAAACGAAGACGGCAATGGCGCCGGCAATGAAAAAGGCCGGGATCAGACAGGTCAGTACATGCTCCCGGGCATATTCCTGAAGCATCATGAATGCTTCGAGGCCGGATTGCCGGATCAACGGATGGCTCCACGGCACATAATAGGCGGCAGCGAAGACCGCCACGATTAAAAAGAATTTGGTACGTTCCTTCATGACAAATCATCCTCCCCGATCGGCCCGGGTACCCGACCAGTCGTCTTTCAAGTTATTCTTGTCCCGGTCAATGCCTCATGACACAATGCTCGATGAAGTTGAGACCACCGATAAGATTCATTCACTCAAAGAATCTTTTGCCCCTCTGATTTGATCACGATTGATTGTCGGTAGCCGGGCCGTCAACGGCACCACCTCCGCGTCATCATCCAGCCAGTGACGCAGGTTGCCGAGCAGGCTGGCGGCATACGGGCTGGCAGTCCCATCGGCCAAACGGTAGTTAACCCATTGCCCGTCTTTCGCAGAGGTTATCAAACCCGCTTCTTCCAACACCTTGAGATGTTTGCTCGCCGTGGACTGGGCCAAACCCAGCGCCGCCTGTATTTCACAAACGCAGAGCATCCGGCGCTGCAGCATCTTGACGATCTTGACCCGGTTCGAATCAGACAGCGCTTTCATGACTTTTATGAACTCTTTCATATCGCCTCCATATCGTTAAATCGGAATATAACTATTTAGCAGGCGACTGTCAAAGGCAGAAAAACAGGAAGTGTAAAAAAGGATCGTTGTGAACCTATTCCCACTGATGGATGTGCAACGCCGGGGAATCTAGTGCGGCAGACCGACTACAAAAATGGAGATGCCCGGTTTGAGCAAGTTGTCGGTGCGAACGGAGTTACATCGGCGTACCGGTCGGCCTCACCAGATGCGGGCCACCGACCATCGCTTGGAAAAGGTGATGAAAACCAGATAGAGGGTCATTGCCAGAAAAAGGAGATCCCGACCAATGGTCCACAAATCGGCCGGACCCTCGCTGACATCCGTGGAAAAACAACCGCAATGGATATCCAGGCCGCGCAGATGATTGAAGATCAGCGAGCCGGTAAAAATCATCATCAGGGCCGCACCGAGCGCCCCGGCGCCCGGCAGCCAGACGTTTGCCAGCAGGCAGAGCCCGATCAACAATTCGAGCCAGGGCAGGACCAGGGCGACAAGATTTACCAGCGAAACGGGCAGGAGCTGGTATTGGTACACGGCCAGAGAAAATGCCTGCGGGTGCAGGATCTTGTCATAACTGGCTGCCAGAAAAATGATCCCCAGGCTGACCCGGACAATATGGAAGACGGACCAGTTTATGCTCCGTTGTGATGGCTGATTCATATCGTAACCCATGCTCAAGAAGAACGAAGAGACCTCATCGTGGCTCATTTCACAGCGCTCGACACACCAGGACGGAGCCGCTTCTTCGCCGGCAAGCCGAGTATTATTCGGGATCAGCCGTCACTCTGGCCGACGGGCAGCCCCGCTTCTCGCCAGACGGTCCAGCCGTTTAACAGCACCCGCACCTGCTCGACCCCCATGTCCTGGAGGAACACGGCAAGTTCATGACTGAGGTTGCAGCTCTCGCCGTCGCAATAGGTGATGACCATTTCCTTGTCATATAACTGGTCAATCATATCAACATAGCGATTCTCTGCCTCATCGAGCGGCAGGCTCAACGCGCCGGCGATATGTCCATCCTGATACTCAATCGCCGAGCGCGCATCAACAAAGAGCGCCGTGTCTTTTTCAAACCGCTCCCTGGCCTGTTCAAGAGCAATGACCAAACCATCCTCCTGGTTGGCCGCCGCACCGCCGGCAGACCAATCACCGACCAGCGGGATGCCGTCCCCTCGAAAGCTGTTGGAGACGATGCCGATGAAGCCGGCACACACGAGCAACACCGCCGTCTGCCAAACCGCGCTGAGCAGCCGCCGCTTGCTATACCCGGCGCCGACCGCACCGTCATATTCACTCTGATGGTCCTGTCGATTCATATCAGCGCGCAGTCTGTTTTTTTATTTCGGGACCCCAAGTTTCTGGAATACGGAAACGATGGACTTTTTATCCATGAAGCCGACATGACGTCCGACTTCATTGCCATCCTGATCATAGAAGATCTGCGTCGGAATGCCCTTGATGCCGAACCGCCGGGCCTGCTCCCGATGCTGCCAGACATCGATAAAGATGATTGACGCCCGTCCCTGGTACTCGACTTTCAGCTCCTCGATAATCGGGGCCATCATTTTGCACGGGACGCACTGCGTCGCGCCGAGATCGAGCATGGTCACCAAGCCCGGGGTCGGTACGGTCGGAATGACGGCCGCATTGGCATCCGCGGCACGGGTCGGTGTACTCAGGGCCAGCACCAGGATGGCCGTGGAAACAACGAACAATGCCAGCTGTCGGTGATACGTGAAATTCATGTTTGCTCCATTGGGTGTTTTGGGAACCGGTTTTCAAGACCATGCTTCTCCGCGTCCCCTGATTGATCAGTCGGTACGCGGAATGATCCAGGACGTGAGTTGTGCTGGATTGGGAACGGTACCCGAGGTCTTGATCTCGTCATTGATGATCAAAGCCGGAGTCAGCACAACCCCGTGCTCGGCGATTGCCAGCGGATCGGTAATATATTCGAAATCGGCAGCCACCTGATGGTCGCCAAGGATCTGCATAACGGTATCTTTAAGCTGCCGGCAACGCGGACACCCCGGCCCGAGCACCTTGATCGACAGGACTCCATTGCCTTCAGCGGCAACCGGCAGGCCGAGATGCTTACGGTATTCACGGAGAAAGGCCTGCTCGTAGGCTTCCGCGGCCGCAGGGGCAAAATAATTCTTGCCGGCAAGTCGCTCCCGTATCACGGCGCCGATCTGCTCTTCCGGAATATCTCCGGGGTGCTGCGCCAGTTCGGAGAGTACCGCCTTGAGGCCAATGATGCCGGCCTGCAGGTTACCGATCCTGATCTTGACATAATCTTCCATGGCGTATCCCTGAATGTATTATATCCCCTGCCGGGCTCATCTGTGGATCGGCCTCCACCCGTGTTCGCTCATGAAACCGGCAGGAAGGGCTGGGCGATAAAATAAAACCCGAGGACTCCAATCATCGCCGCGGCCGTTTTCCGAAACAACTGCCCCCCCTGCTGCCAGGCGCTGCTTTCCAGAAGCCGCTTGACCAGAGCCGTCGAACTTCCGGCGACAACGATCGGCAGGCAATGGCCGATGCCGAACAGCGTGATGAACAGCAACCCGGTCAGAAAGGTGTCCTGAATGGAGATCAGCGCCAGGATCGGTGCGATGAAACCAAAGGTGCAGGAGCCGGACAACACTCCGTAGGCCAGGCCAAGCACCAACGCTCCGGACCACCCTCTCAGCCGCAACTTCGCCATCAGGCTGCCGTTCATGGAACAGCCGGCTACCCCGAGCATGCCCAAAGCGACCCAAACCAGCACCAAACCGACAACAATCGTCCAATAGGGTCCGACATCGCCGAGCATCCGGCCCAGCAGCGAACAGATGATGCCGATCGCGGTAATCGTGACAAACAGACCTATCGTGAACAAGAGCGCGTAGCCACCGGCCCGCCGCCCCTCGACGAGGCCCTGTTGGCCGCCGACATAGCCGATAATAAGCGGAATGGAGGCGAGGTGGCAGGGGCTGAGCAGAACACTGACCATGCCCCAGAGAAAACAGCCGAGCGCGCCGAGCAATAGTCCCTGGCTCATCCAGGTATGAATCGTCAGAAAAATCTCTTGCATACGTTACTGGTCGGCAATGGCTTCAAGCAAGACGGAAAACCGCCGGCCTGTCAATTGAGGCAAGCGATCTGATCCTGCACCTGCGCCCGGATGACCGCCTCGATACAGGGGAGATAATTGAGGATACAGGGGACTTTGATCCGGTAATAGACCTGCTTGCCCCGTTTCTCGACACTGACGACACCGGCATTGCGCAAAATGGCCAGATGCTTCGACACCGTGGAAATGTCCGCATCTATGGACTCGGCTAATTGACAAACGCACTTTTCGCCATCGGCCAGTTGCTCGGCCAGCCAGAGACGGGTCGGATGCCCGAGCGCCTTGAGTACGAGGGCTTTTGCCTCGAGCAGTGTTTTGTCTCTTTGTTTCATCTCACTCCCGGTTACAATGTGGCACATATGGTAAAATAACCAAATGTGCACGTCAATTGATTTCTGTTGTGCCGATTAAAATAGAACTAACCTCCTTGTACGTTGAACATCGCATTGATTTCATCTCATTCTGCTTGCCGTCTACCTGCGTCAACGAGTCCATAGAGTGTGCACCTCCAAACAAAAGAATCAATTTTATTGATTATTGGAGGAAATTATATTTTATATATGTGCTACATTGTGGTAGTGTCTTGTTATGTCTTTTGTGTTCGGTCGAAATCTTTTTTCTGGCAAAGCGGCCAGTGGTAGTTCACCAACATGCAGGGATGTCGATCATTTTTCCGGCCAACCGGACAGCCAACTACTCGTCACAGGGGAGGAACAGAGCATGCATGATCACGAAAACCAGAATAATGTAGGAATCAGTCGTCGCCAGATGCTCATTGCCGGCGGAGCCATGGCCGCGGGTGCTGCGCTCAGTCACTTCGGCGGGCTGGTCAGGCACTCTCTGGCCAAAGACGGCTCCACCGAAAAATGGCCTTGGCCCTACGAAAAGCTCGATCCCGCCGTCACAGCGGCCATCGCCTACGAGGAGTGGTACCGTGTTTTCTGTGGCGCCGCGGTCATCAACAGCGTCTTCAGCCAGCTTCGCGAAAAAGTCGGCGAACCCTATCTATCGTTTCCGGTCGACTCGTTTGTCTTTCTCGAAGGCGGCATGACCGGTTGGGGCATGACCTGCGGCTCCAATGCCGGAGCCGCTATCGTCGCCAACTGCATCATCGGCCCCCGGACCGCCGGAGCTCACGAAGGGCACCTTATTACCACCGAACTCTTTGAGTGGTATTCGGACGCGATGCTGCCGATCTATAAACCGGACAAACCGAAAGTCGCCGTCGAAATCGTGCAGACCAACAGCGCATCGCCGCTCTGCCACCTCTCCGTCGGCAGGTGGATGGAAAAGTCGGGTTATCCGATCACCAGTGCCGAACGAAAAGACCGCTGCGCCCGGGTCGCCGCCAGTGTCGCCTACCATCTCGTGGAACTGCTCAACCAATGGCATGACGGCACCTACCAGAGTGCCGGCACCCACAGTCCGGTCAAGGAATTCGGCATCACCGCCCAGATGAACTGCATGGATTGCCACGGCGGGGATGTTCCGGAACCGCCGATTTGATCAACACCGGCAGCCACCTCCCATAGTCGGGAAGCCGGCTGTGACCGGCATCACCGAGTCGGCGGCGATTGAAGTGATATCGCCGCCGGCTCAATCACCTGTTACTCGGACCATTGTCGCGCTTGTCTCCCTCTCGATTGCCTCCCGACAGCCTCCACAACACGCCAAAACACCTTGACCTTTGCTGTTTCGTCAAGCTATATTTTTCTCCTGTCACAGAACACCTCAACGCTCTCCGCCTCTCGGCACACGGGTTGGCGCGGCCATCTTTTCAATTGAAAACGGTCCATGGAAAACGCTCCAAAAAAAATCTACCTCGAACCGACCACCCGGTGCAATCTTCACTGCCGGATGTGTGTCAAATACGCGCCGGGCAGCAAAATCGATGAGCAAGATCTGAACCCGGCACTCTTTGCCGGACTACTTCCCGCCCTGCCGCATGCCGGGCGCCTGATCATCAACGGCATCGGTGAACCGCTGCTCCACCCTCAACTCGAGACACTGATCAGCCTGGCCCGCACCCACCTGCAACCCCATGGCGGCATCGGCCTGCAAAGCAATGGCGTATTGATCGACCGGAAGCGGGCCGAAACACTGCTCCAGGCCGGCCTGGACACCCTCTGCCTGTCTCTGGATAGCCTGGTTGACCCACCACCGCTTAATGGTGCCCTGAAAGAACATAGCTTTGCTGCGGTCAGTCGCGCCGTTGCAGCCTTGACCGCCACCCGACAAGCAACCGGCGCCGCCCTGCGTATCGGACTGGAGACAGTTATCCACCGCGACAACTACCGACACCTGCCGAATATCGTCGACTGGGCCGGCAACAGCGGCGTGGATTTTATCATCGTCACCCATCTGTTTTATTACGCCCCGTCACCCAAAAGCGTCTTCAACCCTAACTCGACTGACGCCATCGCCCTGTTCCAAGCTTTCCGACAGCACGCCGACGACCGGAATCTTAACCTGAGCGACTGCCTCAATATCTATCGCCGCTTCGATCGCTCGCCGGCGGCAGCAGCCTGCCGGGAGATGCTGCACACCATGTACCGGGAAGCCGCCGCTTGCGATCTCCGCCTGCATCCGGCCAGCCTGATCGACTGCGAGACACACATCGATACCGACGAGACAGCCGCGGTCTTTGCCCGGGCCAAAGAATCGGCCGACACCTTAGGTCTGGAACTGAGTTTACCGCCGCTGACGGCAGCCGCCGAGCGCTCCTGTCCATTTGTCGATGAAGGTGCCACCTTCGTCGCGGCCAACGGCCGGGTCATGCCCTGCCATTTCCTCTGGCATGCATACTCCTGTCGAGTCTTCGACAAAGAGGTAGCCGTGCAGCCACGGTCCTTCGGCTCCCTTGCCCAGCGGGATATCTTGGCAATCTGGCGCTCTGACGACTACCGCCGCTTCCGCGATGAGGCGGGCCGTTACGATTATGCTCACTGCTGGAGCTGCCCCCAGGGACCGTGCCCGGACCTGGTTCAGGATGCCGCAGAATTCGCCAACGACTGCTACGGCAGTACGGTCCCCTGCGGTCATTGTCAGTGGAGCCTGGGCGGTATACGCTGCTTGTCATGAACGCACCGGAAGCAGTCATCGACACCTCTTGGTCCACGGCCGGGTGGGACCCGCATCTGCTGGTGGTCGGCGGCACCGCTCGCAACGTCGGCAAGACCGAATTGATCTGCCGTCTTATCGCCCGGTTGATCTGTCGGCAAAAACGATACATCCTGGCCCTTAAAGTATCCGCCGTCTATCCGGAAGAAACTTCATTCCACGGCTCCCACGACCACGACGAACCGCCGTTCCAGCTGTTTGAAGAGACCGACCGAACCTGCGCCAAGGACACCTGCCGCATGCTGCACGCCGGCGCCCACCGCGTTTTTTACCTGCGCTGTGAGGATGGCGATGTCCTGTCCGGCTATCACCGCTTCAGGAAGACTTTTCCGGACACGACGCCCGTCATTTGTGAATCCAACAGCCTGGCCGATTTTATTCGACCCGGCCTGCTGGTCATGGTCACCTCCTCGGCGGGTACCGAAAAGGCTCGCGCCATCCGGCAGTTGGCCCGGGCCGACCTGGTGGTAGACTCCGACGGTGTGTCGGGATTTCTCGATGTAAACCGGATCTTCCTTGACGAATCGGGAGCCTGGCGGTTGTCCACCCGGTGATGTTACCGATTCGTAACACTCCTCTTGTGTCCTACCACGATCGTCAGGTATAATGCGGCAAAAACGGTCATGGACCGTTTATTGCAGCGCTTTTACCGGCACGCACGCCATAAGATTTCGCCGATCGCTCGACGCCAAATCTCGACCAGTGAAGGTATCAGCCATGTTCCGCCACGTGCTCTTCTGTTTTCTGTTCCTGCTGTCGATCCTGCCGGCAACCGCTCGGGATACGGTCGCGCAGACCGACCTGCGGGCCGGGGTAGCCAGCATGATCACGCCGGTCTCCACGGTTCGCTATTACCAACAGATCATTGATTATCTTGGAGCCAAACTCGGCATGGATGCCGAGATGATCCATCGCACCACCTACGACGAAATCGATGTGATGCTTGAACAGGGCCACGTCGATGTGGCCTTTATCTGCTCGATGTCCTACGTGCTGGACAACGAAAAATTCGGCGGGGAACTGCTCGTCGTCCCGCAGGTCGGCGGCAAGACCGTTTATCACTCAACACTCATTGTACACCGAGACAGCGCACTGGAAGCCCTCGACGACCTGGCCGGCAAGAGGTTTGTCTTCGTCGATCCGAAATCAAATTCCGGCCGGCTTTACCCCATCTATTTGCTGGCCAAAAGAGATGCGACGCCGGAGAGCTTCTTCAGCTCCTTTCTCTACAGCTACAGCCATAACAAATCGGTGGAAATGGTGGCCAAGAACCGGGTCGACGGCGCCTCGGTGGACTCCATCGTCTACGATTACATGACTGAAACCGGCTCGCCCTACGCCGAACAGACCAAGGTGATTCATCGTTCTCCGCCATTTGGCATCCCGCCGATCGTCGTGCCGCCGACCACACCGGCGCCGTTGAAAGAAGCGATGCGCTCGATTTTTCTCGAAATGCACCGCGACGAGCAGGGACGCCGAATCCTCGAGCAAATGCGTATCGAGCGCTTCGTCGCCATCCCCGACAGCAGCTACGATTCGATCCGGGCCATGCTGGCCTTTGTCCGGAACAACTTTGACCGACCACCGGAACAGGACGCCGCTTCGGTCAGCACTGCGGTTCGAAGCGACGACACGATCCTTTTCGGGGTCCTGCCCCGCGACAACCCGATCATTGCCTATGAACGATACCAACCCCTGGTCGACTATTTGAGCGAGACTACCGGTCTGAAAACCGAACTGCATCTGGAAAAGAGCTATGAGGACGTGGTCGATCGTCTCGGCGACGGCACTGTCTCCTTCGCCCTGCTCGGTCCGCTCACCTATCTCGACGCCCACAAACGTTTTGCCATCGCGCCCATCGCCCGCAGCAGGACCGAACGCGGTGAGACATTTTACCGCAGCGTCATCGTCACCGGCCCGGACGGTTCGATCGAGGAACTCGTCGACCTGGTGGATAAGCGGTTCGCCTTTTCCGCCCTCTGGTCGACCTCAGGCAACCTGATTCCCCGCTACATGCTGGCCTGGGCCGGCATCCATCTAGAGCAACTCGGTGACTTTCAGCACTACAACTACCACGATACGGTGGCCAAAAAGGTGATCAGCAACGAGTTCGACGGCGGCGCCATCAGGTTATCCACCGCCCAGCGCTATTTGCCTTACGGACTCAAGGTGATCGCCACCTCCGACCCCATCCCGACCGGGCCCGTTGTCGCCTCGTCGCATGCACCGTACCATGTAGTCAGGTCCGTTCAGCAGGCGCTGCTGTCAATGAAGGACAGCCCGGCAGGCAGAGAGGTTCTGGACAAGCTTGATCCCGACCTACAGGGTGGTTTCGTTGCCGCCTCCGATGCCGATTATGCCGAGATTCGCTCCCTGTTCAACGCGATTCCCAGCACCTGCGGCAGAGGGTGCCACCCCGATATCTCTTTTTAATTACCATATCTGGAGCCCATAACGAACGATGAAAATTTTCGCAATTACCGGCGGGGCTGGTTGCTTAAAGTTGCCGGGGGACAGGCTACCGGGGGACAGGTTAAAACCTGTCCCCCGTTGGTATAGAGGTGTCCCGCCGTTGGTTGAGATTAATGGGTTGAGATTAATGGGTTGAGATTTGATGCGTCTGTCCCTGCAGAAAAAATTCATTCTGGTCGCCTTCGTCTCGCTGCTCGCGCTGACTTCGGTAATCAGTTTCATCGCCGCCTCCAACACCAGGACCGCGCTCTACCAGGCCACCGAAAAGCAGGGACGCATGCTGGCCCAGACCGTCAGCGCTTTGATCATCAATGAAATGATCTATGAAAAACTCGGCCTCGTCGAAGAGGGCGGGCTGATCGACAACTATGTGCGCGATCTGCATGGTCGCCGGGAACTTGATCTCAATTTCGTGGTCGTACTCGATACCGACCAGCGGGTCATCTCACACAGCGATTTCAGAGAATTCGGCAGGCGTTACGAGGATCGATTTTTGGCGCAGGCGGCTGAGGCCCATACCATTCTGGTCAGAAAGGTCGTGGACGACTCGCGTGCAGCTGCCGCATTCGAGTTCGCGGGCCCGCTCGCCATCGAAGGTAAGCAGTGGGGGCTGCTCTATTTTTCGCTCAGTCTCGCCTCGGTCGAAAATGAAATCAGGGCACTGATCGTACGCATCGTCTCTTTTTTCCTCCTGGTCATGGCGGCGCTTTTTCTCCTTATCTTCCTGCTCAGCTGGCGCTTTATCAAGCCGATCACCAACCTGTCGCACGCAATGGAAGAAGTCGAGATGGAGATGGGCGAAAAAATCATTCCCGTTGCCGGTGACGATGAGTTGAGCCGCCTGGCTAAGAGCTTCAACGACATGGTCCGGCGCATTCGCCGTGCCAACGAGGAAATGAAGACCGCCCACGAAAAACTACGGCAATCGGAAAAACTGGCAACCCTCGGGGTACTCTCTTCATCAATCGCCCACCGCATCAACAACCCCCTGGGAGGCCTGTTCAATTGCGTGCGGTTGCTGCGCCGGCAGGGCGATGATCCGTCTTTCCGCGAAAATTATCTCGACCTGATCGAAGAAGGGTTGCAGAGCATCAAACAGACCACCGGTCAACTACTCACCACGGCCAGCCGGCGCACCGGTGCCGGCAAACACCTGGAGGTGGCCGAGGTGCTGGCCACGGTCCTGAAGTTTCTCGAGCACCGGCTGAAGCGCCAGAGTATCGTGTTTTCCTCCGACGTCGCGCCGGGCCTTTTTCTTGCGGTCGCCCCCTACGACCTTGAAGAACTGCTGCTCAACACCATGCTCAATGCCATTCAGGCCATGGAGTCGGGTGGCCTGCTATCGGTAATCGCCCGGAAAGACGGGAGCGGTAACGTCACGATCATTATCGAAGATACCGGTGTCGGCATCAAAGAGGCCGATTTCGACCGGGTCTTCGACCTGTTTTATTCAACCAAAAGCGACGGTGAAGGCACCGGACTGGGGTTATGGATGTGCTATGAACTAGTCAAGAAATACAAGGGCGACATCACGGTGAGCAGCACGGAAGGCGTGGGCACCACGGTTACCCTGATCATCGCGGAGGAAAGATGAGCGATAGCATCCTGCTGGTCGAAGACGAAAAAATCCTGCGCATTTCCCTGAGCGACGCACTCCGGGCCGAAGGGTTTTCGGTCCTGGCCGTCGAGGATGGCGAGGCAGCCCTGACAGCACTCGAAAAAGGCGCATTTTCCCTGGTGATCACCGACATCAGGCTGCCGGGGATCGGCGGCACGGAGATCCTCAAAAAAAGCCTTGCCGAAGCAGCGTCGACACCCGTGATCATGATGACCGGTTTCGGCAGTATCGAAGATGCGGTCCAGGCCATGCGCCTGGGCGCCTTCGATTATATCAGCAAGCCGTTCGACCTCGACGAGTTGATCCTTGTCGCCCGTAAAGCGATAGAGGTTCACTCGCTGACCGAGGAGAACATCCGGCTGAAAAAGGAACTGAGCACCTATTACGGCGGCCCCAACATCATCGGCGAAAGCAAGGCGATGCAGACGATTTTTGCGCTGCTCAACAAAATCAGCCGCACCGACTCGACGGTATTGATCCTCGGCGAGTCCGGCACCGGCAAGGAACTGATCGCCTCCACCATCCACTTTCAAAGCGGTCGCAAGCATAAACCGATCATCAGGGTCAATTGCGCCGCCCTGCCGAGCGACTTGATCGAGAGCGAGCTGTTCGGTTATGAAAAGGGAGCCTTTACCGGTGCCGACGCCCGGAAACCGGGCCGTTTCGACCTGGCCGACGGAGGAACCCTGTTTCTTGACGAGATCGGCGACCTGCCGCCGCTGACCCAGACGAAAATTTTGCGGTTCCTGGAAGAACGCAGCTTCGAACGACTCGGCGGCACGACCTCGGTCTCCGTCGATGTGCGAATCATCGCCGCCACCAATAAAAATCTGGAAGAGGAAGTCAAGAACGGATCCTTCCGCGAGGACCTCTATTACCGGCTCAACGTCATTCCACTGGTCCTGCCGCCGCTGCGCAAACGAACAGAGGATATCCCGCTGTTGATCGATCTGTTCACCCGGCGGTTCAACGATCAATTGGGCACCGCTGTCCGCTTCGACGCCGAGGCGCTCGTCAGCCTGGCTAATTATTCATTTCCGGGCAACGTCCGCGAACTGCTCAACGTGGTCGAACGCTGCGTTTCCCTGGCCGGCGGCAAGATTATCGGCAAAGATGAATTGCCCGACCATATCGGCGGAGCACGTCGCGATAAAGCCCAGGTCGCCACGTTGCACGAGATCACCGCTGAAGCAGAGAAAAAACATATCAACACCATCTTGAAGCTGACCCAGGGCAACCGGTCCCGAGCGGCGGAGATCCTCGGAATCAGCCGAAAGACCTTGTGGGAAAAAATTAACGCCCATCGTCTCGATCTTTAGGCGGCCCGCCTGTCACAGCGGACAGAGCGGCGAATCAACTGTTTCTTTTTCGTAACACTCCGATTACCGATCTGTTCAGCTTCTCCCCAAATTTAGGTTCTTTTTTTTAAATCAGGTGACGAAAGCGATCGTTTTCTCAGGCGGCCGTTTCACTAGGTCGCCAACAGATTGTATTCCGAAGATCTTTTGACGTATCCGGCCAATGCTGTTTCGCTATCGTAACACTTTACGCGCTGAGCCCCATGGCACGAAAAATGCTACCACCAGGTGGTATTGCAGATGCAGAACGTATGGTCCACCCAACGAACCGTTACTCACGGAGGTAGCAATGAAAATCAAGAGAAGGGACTTTCTCAAACTGACGGCGGCCGCCGGCGCAACTGCAGCCTTGACCGGATGCGGCACAGCGGAGATGAACGCTCTGAAAACGGCCGGCTCGGCCAAAACCATCGGAGAATCCCCCGGCCAGTGGAAACCGACCACCTGCCAGGGCTGTACCACCTGGTGCCCGGTCGAGGTCTTCGTCCAGGACGGCCGGGCCGTCAAGGTGCGCGGCAATCGCTATTCGAAACAAAACGACGGCAATGTCTGCCCGCGAGGGCACCTCTCGCTGCAGCAACTCTACGATCCGGATCGGATCAAGGTGCCGATGAAACGGACCAATCCGAAGAAAGGTCGCAACGAGGATCCGATGTTCGTGCCGATCAGCTGGGATGAAGCACTGAACACCATCGCCGACAAGATGATGGAACTGCGTAAGAACTCTGAACCGGAGAAATTCTGTCTGATGCGCGGCCGCTATACCTATCATCGCGACGTGATCTACTACATGCTGCCCAAGATATTCGGCTCGCCGAATAATATCTCGCACAGCTCCACCTGTGCCGAAGCGGAGAAGTTTGGTGCCTATTACACTGAAGGTTATTGGGACTATCGCGATTTCGATATCGACAACGCCAGATATATCCTGATCTGGGGTTGTGATCCCGTTGCCAGCAATCGCATGGTTCCGGCCGCCATCAAGCGGCTTGGCGACGCCCTCGACCGGGCCACCGTGGCCGCCGTCGACCCGCGCCTGACCACCAGCGCCGCCAAGGCCCAGGAGTGGCTGCCGCTCCGCCCGGGTACCGACGGCGCCCTGGCCCTCGGCATCGCCCATGTCATTCTCACCGACGGCGGCTGGTCCCGCGATTTCGTCGGTGACTTTAAAGACGGCTTCAATCGCTTCAAACCGGGGGCACTGGTGGATGAGGCCGATTTTACCGAGAAGGAAACCTACGGCCTGGTCAAGTGGTGGAACCTGGCGGTTAAAGACATGACCGCCGCCAAGGCCGCTGAGATTAGCGGCGTCCCGGCCGAGCAAATTATCCGCGTGGCTCGCGGCATGGCCGCCGCGGCACCGAATGTTTGCGTCTGGATGGGACCGGGGGCGGCAATGCAGGCTCGGGGCGGTTATTCGGCCATGGCCGTGCATGCCCTCGGCGGTCTGGTCGGCGGCATCGACAACGTCGGCGGCTCATTGCAGACGGCCAAGATCCCGGTCAACAAATACGACGAAGACATCCTGAAAAAGCACCAGGACGAACTGGCAAAGAAACATACGAAAAAAGAGAAAATCGACCAGCGCGGCCGCCTCGAACTGCCGACTCTCAACAGCGGAAAGTCTGGTGGCGGCGTCTCGACGAATAACGCACCGAACGGCATCATCAACAAGGATCCTTACGAGATCAAGGTGCTGGTCGGCTATATGAACAATTTCGTCTTTTCCAGCAACGGCACCGATCTCTGGGAAAAGGCCCTGTCGATGGTCCCCTTTACCGTCCACCTGACCACCCATGCCTCGGAGTTCTCGATGTTCTCCGACATCCTGCTGCCGTGTGCGATCAGCAAGTACGAGCGGCACGGATTCCTCAAGACCAAAGCCAACCGCTACGCAACCTGCACGATCCAGCAACCGGTGGTCGAGCCGGTCTGGCAGGTCATCGAGGATGAGACCGAGTTCCCGTTCCTGATTGCGGAAAAATTCAAGGAACGCGGCTTTTCCAATCTCTATGACTGCCTGGTCGAGATGTACGCCGACCCGGAGAGCGGCGCGGCGCCGAAAACCGCACGTGAGATGTCACTCTACACCCTGAAGTACTACACGAAACCCCTCTGGGACGGCAAGAAGGACACCCACGGCGACACGATCAACGGCTGGAAAGAGATGCTGAGCCGGGGCATGTGGAATTCCGAACCGTATGCTTACAAGTCACACTGGGGCGGAAAGTTCTCCACCGAGACCAAGAAGTTCGAGTTCTACAGCGAGACCCTGAAAAAGGCGCTGACCGCCCATGCCGAGAAGCACAAGGTCGATGTTGATACGGTGATGGAAAAGGTCAATTACACTGCCCGTGGCGAAATGGCCTTCGTTCCGCATCATGAACCGCCGCTGCGACACGGCAGCGAGGCCGAGTTCCCGCTGCTCTTTGTCGACTACAAGTCGCGCCTCAACCGTGAGGGGCGCAGCCAGAACGCCCCCTGGTACTACGAGTTCAAACATGTCGACCCGGGCGATGTCGGTGGCCAGGACACGTTGCGGCTGCACCCGACCGATGCCACACAGCTGGGCATCAAGGACGGCGATCGAGTGCGTATCACCTCGATGGGCGGCAGCGGCGAAGCCGTCGCCCGCGTCTGGGAGGGCGTCCGCCCCGGCACGGTCAGCAAATCCTACGGCCAGGGGCACTGGGCCTACGGCCGGACCGCAGCTAGCGATTTTGCCAAGGGAACCGCCCGCGGCATTAACAACAACACCATCATCCCCTGGGAGCTTGAACGCCTCTCCGGTTCAAATGCCCGAAACGGTGGCCACGCAGCCGTTCGCGTGGAAAAGATATAAGGTAAGAGGAGGACCAATCAATGACACAATATGCGATGGTAATCGATTTGAGGAAATGTGTTGGCTGCGGTGCCTGCGCTCTTGCCTGCAAGACGGAGAACAACACGGCCGCCCGTAAATATGGGCAGACCCATAACTGGGCGGATTTCGTCCACGAGACGACCGGTTCGTTTCCCAACACCGGCTTTCGGACCCTGCCGGTACTCTGTAACCACTGCTCCAATGCCCCGTGCGTCGAAGCCTGCCCGGTGGAGCCCAAGGCGATGTACAAGACCGCCGACGGTATCACCATGCACAACGACGAACGCTGCATCGGCTGCCGCGCCTGTCAGGATGCCTGCCCGTACAGCATGGACGAGGTAACCAAGGACGGGGCCTACGGTGAATACAGCGTTATCAGTTATAACGAAGAAGGTGAATCGACCCAGCCGTTTTTCACGGATAAATCCGAATTGATCAAGGGCTGCACGACATCCGGCGCCGAACTGGTCGCCCTGACCGGGGCCATTCCGCCGCACCAGAACCGCTATCAGCATCCGGATTACGAGAGTGTCCGGCGGGACAACATCGTCGAAAAATGCATCTTCTGCGATCACCGGATAAAAAACAACGAGCTACCCTATTGTGTGTCGGCCTGCCCGTCGAGCGCCCGGATCTTCGGCGATCTCGACGATGCCGGCAGCGACGTGGCCAAGCTCCTGAAACAGCACCAATCGTTCGTGCTGAAAGAGGAAGAAGGCACCAAACCCAACGTCTACTATATCCGCGACTATTCGGCACGGTAGTCGTCATCGTCAACCGGCCGGGAGAATCGGCACCGTTTGATTCTCCCGGTCAACTTGCGGACATTGATTATTATGAATAGCGCCACGGAGCAGGAACTGATCAGACGGGGAGATGCATGCAAACTGCTCGCCGCCTGTTTTTACGAGCCGGACAAGGAATTGCTGCAGGAACAGCACGTCTGCGCAAACCTGGCCGGACTGCTGCGGGAAATCGACCCGTCGGCGGCAGCAGCCGCCGAAGCGATGGTAACGGCCCTGGCCGCGACTGAGCAACAACAGCTTTCCATCGACCACGCCGCCCTGTTTGTCGGCCCTTTCGAATTGCCGGCCGCTCCTTACGGCTCCGTGTACCTGGAACGACAGCGGCGGACGATGGGCGATTCGACGATGATGGTGCAGCGGTTTTATCGGGAAGCGGGTCTCAGCATCGATGTCGCCGAACCCCCTGACCATATCGCCATCGAACTTGAGTTTCTCTTCTATCTTTGCAGAAAGGAGGCCGAAGCCGACGCTTCCGAGCAGACCCAGCGCTACCGAACGCTGCAGGCCGCGTTCTTCAACCAGGCCCTGCTGCCCTGGATGAAACCGTTCTGTTCAGCCATCCGTTCGGCCACCAGCAACCCCTTTTATCTCGCCCTCGCCGCCTGTCTCGAACAGTTTATCGAGTCCTGTCGTCCGATCTATCGGCAGCTGCGCGAAGGGACCGATCGAGTTGTACCGCAAACCGTATGATCTCGCTGTCCTCGCTGGCCGAACGCTTCTGCAGCAACGATGCCGACGGTGTCGTGCAGTTGGTCGCCGAGCGCTGCCTGAGGACCCGACTCAACAGCAATGAATGCCGGCGCTGCCTGGAGGTTTGCCCCGGTTCGGCGCTGCGCGTGGAAAACCGGCGCATTCTGCTTGATGCCGAACGCTGCAGCGGCTGCGGGCGATGCCGTGCCGTCTGCCCGAGCGATGCCTTCACCTCTGTCGTTGATATTACTCAGCTCATCGATAGCCTGCCCGGTAAAGACCGGACCGTAATCTCCTGCAGCCGGCAACCGCGGCAGACAGACAAAGAACTGGTCCTGCCTTGCCTGGGCCTGCTTTCACAACCGGCCCTGCTGGCCATCGGCAGTGGCGGCTGCACTACTGTCACGTTTGTCACCGTCGGCTGTGCCGCCTGCAGCAATGCTCCGGCAATCGACGCCTTCCTGACTGATTTGCAACACATGGCCGGATTGATCAAACGCTGTGGCGGCGCCCGACTGGAAATCTTGACCGCCGCTGACCAAGAACCGCAGCCATCCTCATCATCATCCCGTCGCTCCTACCTGCGAGACCTGAAGACCTCGGTGCGCTCCCGGCCGGACATCCCTGCTCCGCAATCGGTTGTACGCACCCCCGCCAGGCCCTCATCCGGCCGGCAACTCCCTGAAAAAGTAGCGCTTATCAACCGCCTGTTGGCAGGTGCCGACGACGACTCGATACGGGAACTCCGTTCCTCCTGGTTCCCCCGCCTGTCAATCACCTCCGCCTGTACCCACTGCCCGCGCTGCGCCGGCATCTGCCCGACCGGCGCCCTGAAACGACGGGGCAGCGGCTTGAACAAACAGCTGGTATTCAATTCCTCACGGTGCAGTGGCTGCCGGCTGTGTATGGAGTTTTGCCCGCAAAACGCCATCATATTAAAAACGAACGAACCAGAGCGGACCATATCCGAACAACAGCCGAAAACAGAGGAGCCGTTTCACTGCTGAGACAGGCAGGACTCAACACGTCCCAGAAGCTCTGCATCTCTTTTCACGGTGCATCGATCGTCTTTGCGCCACCTATCCTTTTGATTTTCATATATATCTAGAAAGATTTCGGCAAAAAAAATCAACTTGCGTACATCCTTTTATCCGGATATATTGTTTTTCATGAATGACTTCACTCAATTCTTCAAGGCACTCTCCGAACCCGTGCGGCTTCGTCTCATCAACTTACTGCTTACCGGAGAACGTTGTGTCTGTGAATTGATGGAGGTACTTGATATGCCGCAATCAAGCGTTTCCAGGCACCTGGCCGTGCTGAAAAACGCAGGCATCGTTTGCGACAGAAGACAGGGGCTCTGGAAATATTACCGACTGACTCGTCCTGCAACACCGGGGCAACAGGAAATCATGACTGGTCTGGGCAGACATCTGCCAGAAGACCCTCAGTCTAAATTTGATCTTCATGCTCTGCATCATTTCGAAAAGAGCAGAAAATCAGATACATGCCGATAATTTTCTTTTAAAAAAATCATCCCGCACGATCCAGTTCTATTATCTTGCCAGCAAAACAAGGGGAATGAGTCATGAGTACTTCTGAAAAGAAAATGAATATTTTCGAACGCTACCTGACGATTTGGGTAGCGGTCTGCATGGTTGCCGGAATCGTTCTGGGAAAAGTCTTTCCCGGTATCACAGCAGCACTGTCAGCCATGGAATTCGCCGAAGGAAGCCATGTCAACGTGCCCATTGTCGTGTTGATCTGGCTGATGATTTTCCCGATGATGCTGAAAATCGATTTCAGCTCAATTCTGCAGGTCGGGAAAAATCCGAAAGGTCTATTCATAACGTTGTTCGTCAATTGGATGGTCAAACCGTTTTCAATGTTCCTGCTCGGCATGCTCTTTTTCAAAATCATTTTTGCCCGCTGGATTACTCCCGAGCAGGCCGACCAGTTCATGGCCGGCGCCATAATTCTGGCCGCGGCGCCCTGCACCGCCATGGTGTTTGTCTGGAGCTATCTTACTGATGGTGACCCTGCCTACACTTTGGTGCAAGTGGCGGTTAACGATCTACTCATGCTTGTCCTGTTCGTTCCTATCGTCGGCCTGTTGCTCGGGGTTTCCGGCGTTCCTGTGAACTACCAGACGCTGGTGTTGGCGGTCGTGCTTTTTGTTGTTCTCCCCTTGGTGGTGGCCTATATCACCCGCCGCACATTAATCGCCTCACACGGCGTCGAGTGGTTCAACCAGCGCTTCATTGGTTTTTTTCAACCGATAACCGTCGTCGCGTTGCTGATAACCTTGGTAACAATATTTGCTTTTCAAGCTGAGAATATAACGGAAAAAGCGTTTTTCGTGGTTCTTATCGCCATTCCCATCCTGATCCAAGTCTATTTCAATTCCGGCCTGGTCTATGGGCTGATGCGGTTTTTCAACGTGCCGCACAACGTTGCTTCACCCGGGGCTCTGATCGGCGCCAGCAATTTCTTCGAATTGGCAGTGGCCACGTCCATCGCGCTCTACGGTCCGGGTTCGGGTGCGGCACTGGCCACCGTGGTAGGTGTTCTGGTTGAAGTTCCTGTTATGCTCTCCGTCTGTAATATCTGCAACCGAACTCGTCATTGGTTTCCGGCTTCACCCAAGTAGACGAAAGCCTAGATCCAGCTGGCGGACATTCGAGCGTCTGCCGACTGACGAACTTCAGGGAGAAAGGGAATCGGGAAGCGTTTTTATAAAGTCCTTGATCTCATCCCTTACCCGTCGATAACAGTCAAGAATCTGCTGTTTATCGCCACCTTGCCGAACAATCTCTTCGGCCAACCGCGGCGGGTCGGGAAAGCCGACGTGGACGACAGTGGTGGACCCTGGAAAGAGCGGACAGGATTCATGGGCATGATCACAGACGGTGATCACGTAGTCGAAACGCTCCTCGCCAAGATCTTCTATGGTCTTTGAGTGTTGCATCGAGATGTCGGTGCCGGCCTCGGCCATCACCGCGACCGCATGTTCATTGAGTCCATGCTTTTCAATACCGGCCGAACTGGCCTCGATCCGCTCCGCATGCAGATGTCTGGCCCAGCCTTCGGCCATCTGGCTACGGCACGAATTACCAGTACAGAGAAAAAGTATCCTGATTTTGTTCATCGGTTCAATCCATTGAGATTTTTACCTGAGAGATTAATCGTTTTCAGACAGAAGGCGTCGAGCATGCCGGCGTCGATGTCGTAACCGAAGAGCATGCACTTGGCACTATCGATTGTTTCGGGGAGGTAGCGACCGTACATCTTGATCGGCAACTCGACGATATCGGTGGTCGGTGACGAGGCAAGGGCCAGCAGATACTCGATCAGGTAGGCGCCGTTGTGGGCGATCGGACCGTTGTAGGCCTGTCGCTGTCGCAGCCGCAGCACCCGGAGTTCGTGGGTCGAACGACCGAATTCCGACTCCATCAATTCGTCGTACGTGGTCAGGATGATCTCCATTCGGACCGTGTCTGCGCCCCGCGCCAGATAATCTGCAAATCCCCGCTGCGTTTCCTCCGGATCGAGGCCGCGCTGCCGGGCAATGGACCAGTCGAATTGGTCAAGTTGGGCGGCCAGGATAGCCGGCTCCGGCAGCGTGATTTCCACCAGCAGATTGGTGGCGTTGTAGTCACCGCTGTGTCGTTCAGTCTCGATCAGCGCCACACCCGGCTGCTGCTGCAACAGGTGCGGCACCCTATCGATCAGTTCCTGGTCGCCGATTATCTTGAAGCCGAGCAGATCGTTGACGGTCATCGCCCGACGAGGAATCCAGACATTGTGGTTGCGAAAGCGCCGCGCCACCTCGGTTTCGGCGGCGGTAAAGTCGGTGTACATTTCACGTTCCGAACTGACCAGATCGATCAGGGGTACTCCGGACGAGGCGGCCCGGCGGCCGGCAATGACCCGGGCCTCCGCCTGGATCTCCTTGAACAGGGCGTCCACCAGGCGAAACGATACTTTTTCCGCAACCCGCGACAAACGCTTGATACGGCCGATCGCCAGCAGACGGGGACCGGGACCGGTTACCAACAACGCATCAATGGGCAATCGGGGAAAAAAGTATTCGGGATTGTCGGAAAAACGCCGGATCAAGAAACTGGTCCGCTCACTGTTCCGGGGTAGGTAGTGGATCAGGCGTTGGCGCAGTTCCTGCTTCTGCCAGATGCGCTCTATCTCCAGCGGACCGCTGAACAATCTGGCGAGCAGACCGGTCACCCGACCCACAAGCACGGCGGAGACAGCACTTTCGTAGAGGAAAATCCGGGTGACGATCTTTCCGTCCTGCGGCTCGAACCGATCGTTAAGCCAACGCAATGTCAGGTCGAAGAGTTCGTCCCGGTGGGTCATTGTCGTCAGATACATCGTTCCCCCGGTGCACTCGGTCCAACACTGTCCCCGGTTTATGCTGCCGGCGGGGGTGCTGACGCCTACAGCTGATCCGGAGTTCGTACCGGCAGCGGTTCCGACGAAGCCGGCGGAGCCGGCTGCTCCGGCGCCGACAACGGCAGATCGAAAACATCGACACCGACGGGTACGGGCTGCTGTTCTTCTTCCCGCAGCAGTTCTTGGCGCTGTTCTTGTTCTTTGATGGTCGGCAGCAATTGCGGGTCCAGGACATTCATCTCCTGCTCGACCCGGTTGATATTGCCGACGACCTTGTCGGCGATTTCGACCTCGGGATACGTTACCAGGATATCCTTGAGCACCCGTCGTGATTCGACGAGCAGTCGCTTTTTGCTCTCGATATCCGTCGTCTTTGAAAAACGGATAAAAAGGTCGGCGGCCTTGCGACGCTCGATCATGGCCGCCTTGAGCGACAATTCCTTGATCTTTTCCGCCGCTCGAGCGCCGAATTCACTATCGAGCAAGGTGGTGAATATCTCGATCGCGCCTGCATAATCCTCAGCCTCGGCGCGCAGCATACCGTCATTCCAGGTCCGTTGCAGCTCCTGCATCTGCTCTATTTTATGGGTCTCCCGCGCAACTTCCTCGGCGAGCACCAGTTCGTCCAAGCGGGCCTGCACCTTCTGGCGATGCTCATCACCGACGAGATCCTCGGGAATCGTCTGCAGGAGCTCCATCGCATCCTGAAATTTCCTCTCCTCGGCAAGCTCGGCGGAACGCGACAGATAGTCGTTAAACCAAGCGTCAGCCCGCCGCTGTGCATCTTCCCTGATCGCATCAACATTGGATGAAACCGGCGAGTAGGGATACGTCTGCAGAAATGTATCGGCCTGCCGGACGATCGAGTAACCGTCGCGGCGCGGCAGATAACCGAGATAACCGCGCAGCAGCGAGGAATATTCGTTTAATTCCGGGCTGCCCGTTTCGCTCCTCTCGAGAATGGATAATTGCAGGTTCGCCCACTGCTTGATCGATCCGATCGCTTCATAATCGTCGTCAATCTGGTTATATTGCTTCCGGGCGGCGGGGAAATTGCCATAGGAGGTATAGAGATCGGCGAGGACCTTGCGCAGGGAGAGCAGGTCGGTTGGCTGCTCGTCGGAGGCCGACATCGCATCGACGATCTGTTGATAGATCCGCGCCGCCTGTTCCGGTTGATCAAGAAACATCAATGCATTACCATAAAGAATCCTGGTCTTGAGACTGATCCGATCGACTTGATGGTCCGGTATTTTCAGCCAGACCTGCACGACCTCGCTATATTCACCATTGGCGGAATATCGTTCGATCAGGGTCTCCACCTGGTTGAGATCCGCCCCTTCCTGCCGCTGCTGCCACCCGGCATCCTCGTCGTGCGCTTCACCGAGCATCCTGCCGCAGATCCCCTCGAGAAATTCGATATCCTGTCGCTGGAGGTCCAATACCTGTTCAGGTACAATCACTTCAGGGACAATGACATTTCTCTGAAGCAGAGTGTCGCGCAGCTGCTGATAACCGTTCAAAACCGCTTGCAGGTCACGAAAACAGCGAACCATCGTGTCGCTTTGCTCCTTGTCGAGCTGTACCACGACCGCCTGATTGTCCAGTTCTTTCCAGCGTTCCAGCTTCCTGCCATACTCGAAAATCCGATCATTGATGTAACCGACCGGCAACAGTGGTGCCTGATCCGCAACGTCGGGCCGGACCGTTTCGACCGGCTCGAGTACCGGCCTGGCAATCGGCTGGGGACCGCTTTTCGCCGGGTCGGCAGCTCTGCTGCCCGGAGTCTCGAGACTGCGTTCGGTGATCGCCGGCGGCCGGCGGCTGACGGCGGAATCAGCGTCGTTTCGCGGCAGCGATTTCTGGGCGCAACCGCTGAACAGGACAGCAAAAGACAGTAAAACAACAAGACAGGATGCCGATTTCATGGAACAGTTTTCCTCTCTGTGCGTCACCTGATGACGAATCAATTCATGGATCATGAAGCTGCTGTAAGGGAGCTTGAAAAATTCGGGAATTTCGTTCAAGATCGAAGCGCGCAAGAAAATTTTACCGCAGGCATATACATGATATTCCGAGTATAAAATTTTGAGCATAACGCAGAGTTTGGGCGAAACGACAATTTTCCAAGGTT
>NPIE01004144.1_pt1 | contig 24782 bp, 13 predicted proteins | sample 8637661 | NCBI WGS metagenome assembly NPIE01 (sample SAMN07420842, study PRJNA396082) | bioreactor metagenome | isolation source: sample BA12 brine-fed electro-methanogenic bioreactor BA | place: Japan: Kochi | collected 2016-12-09 | reverse complement strand
GCGTCGCATCGCCGCCATCGTCGACGATCATGTCCGGCCCGGAGCCGTCCGGCCAGGTCAACGCCTGCTCCGTGCACCACCAGTAGTCCTCCAGCGTCTCGCCCTTCCAGGCGAAAACGGCGGCCGATCCGGCGGCGGCGATCGCGGCGGCGGCGTGATCCTGCGTGCTGAAGATGTTGCACGAGGCCCAGCGGACCTCCGCGCCCAGCTCCACCAGCGTCTCGATCAGCATCGCCGTCTGGATCGTCATGTGCAGCGAGCCCATGATCCGCTTGCCGGCCAGGGGCTTGCTCTTGCCGTACTTCTCGCGAGTCGCCATCAGCCCCGGCATCTCGTTCTCGGCCAGCTTCATCTCTTTGCGGCCCCACTCGGCCAGCGACAAGTCCGCCACCTTGTACGGCAGCGACGGATCGATCGGCTTCACCTGCCCGGCTTGCTGCGTCGTACCCATTCCGCGCGTTCCTCTCGTTTTGACAACCATTCTCGAATGTGGACCCGCTACATGCACCCTCAGGCGAGTCCCCGCCGTGAAGACTACGTATAACCGCTCACCCGCCCCATGACAAGCGAAACTCGCAGGATCGCGGGCGCGAGGAGACAAACCACAACCTTCGCCCGGGACCACGCATCTGTCGACGGATGACTCGACAAGGATCACGTGATCCGGACACCGGTTTTCTACGTGTCGGCGCCCAGCAGCCGATCCTCCAGCTCGCGGGTGTCGCCGTAATGGGCCTTGAGCCGATACAGCTCGGCCGTCAGTTCCTGGCGGACCTTCGCGTAGGCCGGATCATCGATCACGTTATGCAGCTCCAGCGGGTCCTTCTCCAGGTCGTACAGCTCCCAGGCGTCGATGTCGTAATAGAAGTGGATCAGCTTGTAGCGCCGGGTCCGGATCCCATAGTGCCGCTTGACCATGTGGACGGCCGGGTATTCGTAGTAGTGGTAATAACACGCCGACCGCCAGTCGTCGATTCGCCGACCCCGCAGCAGGGGCGCGAGGCTTCGGCCCTGCATGGCCGGGGGAACATCGGCCCCGCAGGCGTCCAGGATCGTGGGCGCAAAGTCCAGATTCATTACCAGATCCTTATTGACCGAGCCCGGCTTGACGACGCCCGGCCAACGGACCACCAATGGCATGCGATACGAGAATTCGTACATGAACCGCTTGTCGAACCATCCGTGGTCGCCCAGGTAGAACCCCTGGTCGGACGTATAGATCACCACGGTATTGCGGGCCAGGCCCTTTTTGTCGAGCCAGTCCAGCACCCGGCCGACGTTGTCGTCCACCGATGCGATGCACCGCAGATAGTCCTTGATGTACCGCTGGTACTTCCAGCGGACCAGGTCCTTGCCCTGGAGGTTGGCCTGCTCGAAGGCCTTGTTCTTCGGATCGTAGGCCGCGTTCCAGGCCTTTTTCTGCTCCTCGGTCATCCGGGCGGGCGGACCGGTCAGCTTCAGATCATGCGGCGTCAGATGGTGAGCGACGGTCATCTCCTGTTGCCGGGCCGCATCGGACCGCGTGGCGTAGTCGTCGAACAGGGTCTCAGGCTCCGGGATCGTCACGTCGTCGTACATCGTCAGGTGCCTGGGGCCCGGTTCCCAGCGGCGGTGGGGCGCCTTGTGGTGCAGCATCACACAGAAGGGCCTGTTCGCGTCCCGTCTTTCGAGCCACTCCAGGGCCCGGTCCGTGACGATGTCCGTCACGTAGCCCTCGTAGCGGGTGCGGCGACCCATCTCAATCATGTCGGGGTTGTAGTATTGGCCCTGACCCGGCAGGATGTTCCAGTAGTCAAACCCCGTCGGGTCGCTCTTGAGGTGCCATTTGCCGATCATGGCCGTCTGGTAGCCGATCCGCTGCAGGATCTTCGGAAACGTCTCCTGGCCGCCGTCGAAACGCTGGCGGTTGTCGAGCACGCCGTTGACGTGGCTGTACTTGCCCGTGAGCACGACCGCCCGGCAGGGCGCACAGATCGAATTGGTGCAAAAACAGTTGTCGAAGCGCATCCCCCCGTGGGCGATCCGGTCCAGGTTCGGGGTGGTGTTGATCTTGCTGCCATAGCAACTCATGGCGTGCGACGCGTGATCGTCCGTCATGATATAGACGATGTTCGGACGCGAGGCGTCCGTTGATGACGCCGCCCAGACGGCCCGGCCGGCCGGGCCGATCACCGCCAGCCCCATGGCCTTCAAGAACGTCCGCCGATTCAGGTGTTCCCGATTCATGATCCTCTCCTGCCAAAAACTCGGTCTGTTTTTCGTCGTGTCCCCGTCCGAATGCGCCGGTTACTCATACTCCCACTTGAGGACCCAGGGGTCCTTCGTCCGTTCCTGAAAGGCCCGGAGCCGGCCCTTGAGCCGATCGAGCACATCGCGATACGCCGGGTCGTCGGCCCGATTCTGCACCTCGTGCGGGTCGTCCTCCAGATCGTACAATTCGAACGCCGGCCGATGCAAATACGCCTCGACCCGCCGCTTGCCGTACACGGGCGACCGGCTCTTGAGAATCGCCTGCCACGTGGCCGAGGCGTGCAGGTCCGAGGCGAACGGATACGGCAGACCGTGCGCGATGTTCCAGATCAGCTTGAACCGCCGCTGCCGCACCACCCGCATCGGGTAGTACATCGTGATCTCGTGGAACGTGTGCGAGGCGTAGATTTCATCCCAGCCGGTCATGTGCTCCTGGTCCAGGACCGCCGCGAACGAGCGCCCGTGAAACGCGTAGTCCTTCGGCACGGCGCCGCACAGATCGAGAATCGTCGGCGTGATGTCGGCGTAGTTGACCATCGCATCCGTGACGACGCCGGTCTTCTTGGCGAACGGGTTTCGCACGACGCACGGCAGCCGCATCCCCGGCTCGTACAGCGTGGTCTTGGCCCCCGGAAAGGCGATGCCGTTGTCCGACAGGTAGAGGACCACGGTATCGTCCCAGTGCCCCGTCTGGCGCAGGATACGCAACAACTCCAGCAACCCCTTGTCGGCCCGCTCCACGGAATCGTAGTACCTGGCGAGCTCCTGGCGACAATCGGGGATGTCCGGCAGGTAGGGCGGCACGATGACGTCCTCCGGTTTGAAGGTGTCCCCATCCCGGCGGAAGGGCCGGTGCGGCTCGGTCGTGCAGAAGTACAAAAAGAATGGCCGCTCATCCTGCGCCGCGATAAACGGCTTGCAGCGCTGGGCCCCCTGGGCGGGGGCGCCGCCACTGATCACCTCCTGGAAATGATAGACCGGCTCGGGTGCGACGTGGTACTTGCCCCATCGGGCCGTGCGGTAGCCGGCCTCGGCCAGCAGGTTCGGCAGCGACCGGACGTGGTCGAAACTGCTGAAGTGGTGATACGCGTGCTCGTGGCCATATTGGCCGTTGTAGTGGTTGTACAGGCCCGACAGGATCACCGAGCGGCTGGCGCTGCACGAGGCCGTCGTGCAGAACGCATGCGTGAAGCGCGTGCCGTGTGCCGCCAGCTCATCGAGCCCCGGCGTGCGGATCACGGGGTTGCCGTAACAACCGGCATCGGTGCTGCCCTGGTCGTCGACCACGTAGAGAATCACGTTCGGGCGCTTTGGACCCGCGACGGCCGCGGACAGGCCCGTGGTCAGCGTCGCGGCGGCCAGGCCCGCCGACTTCAAGAAACTCCTCCGGCTCGATCGTCCATTCATAATTCTACTCCAAAGCGACGGTTGACCTTTGAACGGTTGACAAAAAACCCCGGCCACATGCTTTGTGCTCCACCCAATTGTCAATAAGGACCTCTGTGTACGACGTGGCTGGGGCGCCTACGGGCGCATCAGCCTTTCGGCAACGGAATCTCCAACTGGCTGGGCACCGGCTTGACCGTCGCCTGGTGTTTCTTCACCTCCGCCAGCAGGTCCGCAATGATGTCCGGGTGCCGGGCACCCACCTCATACTGCTCGCCCGGATCGACCTCTACGTTGAACAAGAGCGGGGGATCATGTTTCTCCAGTTTCTGGCCACGGTACTCGGTCCTTGTGTACAGGTGAATCTTCCACGGCCCCTTGCGCAACGCCCGCAACTGTGTCCCACGGTAATAGACCATGATATTCCGCCGGCCGGGCCCGGCGCCGGTCAGCAGCGGCGCCATGCTGGCGCCGTCATAGATGCGATCCTCCGGCATCCTCGCCCCGGCCAGCTCCGCGCAGGTCGGCAGCACATCCAGCGTGCTGGTCATGTCCGTCAGGAGCGCCCCGGCCCGAATCGTGCCCGGCCACCAGGCGATGGTCGGCTCACGCATCCCCCCTTCCCACGTGCTGCCCTTGCCGTCCCGCAGGGGCCCGGCGCTGCCGCCGTGCTCGTTGAACGTGAGCCAGGGGCCGTTATCCGAGCTGAAGAGCACGAGCGTGTTCTTGTCGAGGCCCTCGCGGCGAAGGGCCTCCAACACCCGGCCCACGCTCCAATCGATTTCCTCGATCACGTCGCCGTAGAGGCCGCGGAGGCTCTCATCCTCAAAGGCCTTGGAACGGAACAGCGGCACGTGCGGCATGTTGTGCGCCAGATACACGAAGAAGGGTTTGTCCTTGTGCGTTTGGATGAAGTCCACGGCCGCCTCGGTATACCGCCGCGTGATCGTCGTCTGGTCGGCCGGCCGCTCGATCACCTTGTCATCCCGCATCAGCGGCACGTTGAAGTACGCCACCTTCGGATTCGTGATCCCCGCCCGGCCGGCGCCGCCCACCCGGTCCATGTCGTTGCTGTAGGGGATCCCCAGGTAGGTGTCGAATCCGTTGTTTGTCGGGAGGAATTGCGGCAGGTGGCCCAGGTGCCACTTGCCGAAGCAGCCCGTCGCGTAGCCCGCGCCCTTGAGCAGCTCGGCCAGCGTCACTTCCGAGGCCGGGATACCGCCGCCGCTGTCGGGGAACAGCACGCCCCGACGGTCGCTGCACATGCCGCTGCGGATCGGCAGACGCCCCGTGAGCAACGCGGCCCGGCTGGGGGTGCAAACGCTCGCGGCCGAGTAGAACTGCGTCAGCTTGGCGCCCTCGGCCGCCATCCGATCCAGATTCGGCGTGCGGATCGTCGGATGCCCGAAGCAGCTCAGGTCGCCGTAGCCCAGATCGTCCGCGTAGATCACCGCGAAGTTGGGCCGCTTACGATCCGCCGCCCGGGTAGCTCGGCCCCAACCCGCGCCGGCCAATGCCAGTCCCGCCAGCTTGATAAAGTCACGTCGTTTCATACCTGCCTCTCGATCTTGTGCCCTATGAGTCATTTACATCGCCAGCCGCGGCCATATCGCCCACTTGCACGGGCGTGCGATAGCCTGTCTGACTACGTGTCTTTCGGCTTGGGCTTGTTCACTTCAGCCCACGGCACGACCTGGCACCGTGCGGCCCAGGCGGTGTACATCGCCTCCAGCCGATGCACGATCTCGGGATGCTTGTCGGCCAGGTTGTGCATCTCGGTGCGATCCTCCTTGAGATTGTAAAGCTCCCAAGCCCCGGGATGCCGCGAGACCAGCTTCCAATCCCCGTCGCGGACGGCGCGATTACCTTCGTGCTCCCAGAACAGCCCCTCGGGCCGGTCGATCGGGCGGTTCTCAAATGCCGGCAGAAGGCTTCGACCCTCGGCCGGCCAGATGGCCTTGCCCCGCCGCCGGTCCGGGTAGCGCGCCCCGGACACATCCAGACACGTGGCCATGATGTCGATCAGGTGGCCGGGCTGGTGCCGCAGGCGGCCGCCGTCCCTGATGCGCGCCGGCCAGTGTACGACCAGCGGCGTGCTGATGCCGCCCTCGTGCACCCAGTGCTTGTACAGGCGAAAGGGGGTATTGCTCGCGTTCGCCCAGGGCCGTCCATAGGCCACGAACGTGTCGGGCGGGCCCGGCATCACCCCGCGCCCCATCCGCACGGGGCGGCCATCCCGCGTCACCTCCGGCACCATCCGCGTCTGCAATTCGCCGGGCGCCATCGGCTTGAGCTCGACCGGCTTCGCCGGGTCCGGCCGGACCTGCCCCGTGCTGCCGTACTCCTCCGCGCAGCCGCCGTTGTCTTGCACGAAAAAGATCAGCGTGTTGTCGAGTTGCCCTTTTTTTCGAAGCGTCTCCACGATTCGCCCGATGCCGCGGTCCATGTTGTCCACCATCGCCGCGTACACCTCCATGCGGCGCTCGTTCCATTCCTTCAGCGGCTCATCCTCCCAGGCGGGCACCTGGTCGTCGCGCGGGGTCAACGCCCACTTGGGATCGATCAGGCCCATCGCCTTGACCCGTTCGTACCGCTCGGCGCGCAACGCATCCCAACCCTTCTTGTAGCGTCCCTTGTACTTGGCGATGTCTCCCTCGCGGGCGTGCATCGGCCAGTGCGCCGCCGTGTAGGCCACGTACATGAAGAACGGATTGGGTCCGGTGTGGTCCCGAATGAACCGGCAGGCATAGTCGGAGATCGCCTCGGTATAGTAGAAGTCCTCCCACGGAGCGACAGGGTCGTTATCCAGCACGAGGCTGTTCGGATCGTAGAAGCTGCCCGCCCCGTGAATCGTTCCGAAGAAACGGTCGAAACCGCGTTGCCGGGGCCAGTTGTACTTCGGGCCGTCCGGCCGCGCGTGAGGCGTCAGGTGCCACTTGCCGGCCATGTACGTGCCGTAGCCGGCGGTCTTGAGCACCTCGGCGATCGTCACGCACCGGTCGCTCAGGTCGCCGCGGTAGCCCGGATAGCCCTTATCGCCCATCATGTGTCCCACGGCCGCCTGGTGCTGATAGAGCCCGCTCATCAGCGCCGCCCGCGTCGGGCAACACCGGGCGGTGTTATAGAACTGCGTGAACCGCAGGCCATTCGCCGCCAGGCGGTCCAGATTGGGCGTGTGGATTTCGCCGCCGTAACAGCCGATGTCCGAAAAACCCATATCGTCGGACATGATCAAAACGATATTCGGCCGCGGTCCGGCGTCGGATTCGGCTCCGCCGAACAGGTGCGGCGACAGTGCCAAAGTCACTGCGCCCAATCCCACCCCTTGTACGAACTGCCGCCGATTCAAAAGGCTCTCGCGATGCATCATATACCCTCATAGACTCTGTCAATGTCCACCGGGTCCTTCGCCCACGGAATGCCGCCGGCGCGATTAACATGCCGCCGCAGCTCGGTCTCCAGTCGGCCGTACATGGGATGGCTTGTGGGCAACGGCTTTTCCTCAGCCGGGTCCTCATCCAGATTGTACAACTGCATTGGCTCGAAGGGCGTGTTCTGCAAGAGCTTCCACGGCCCGAACCGAATCGCGTAGTACGCCCGGCCCTGATACCGCCGATTGCCCTCGCGACGGACCCACACCAGGTAACGGTCCGGCCAGGGCTGCAAATGGCCCACCAGCCGCCCCAGGAAGCTGCGTCCGTCGATCTCGTGCTCCACCGACACGCCCGCCGCCTCACAGATCGTGGGAAACAGATCCATCGTGCAGGCCACCGTGTCCTGATCCCGCCGCCCGGCCGCAATCCGACCCGGCCACACCGCGCAAAACGGCACGCGGATTCCGCCCTCCCACATGTCCTGTTTGCCCCCTCGCAACGGCCCGTTGTTGGCCCCCACTCCCGATTGTCCGCCGTTGTCGCTGGTGAAGATCAGCAGCGTGTTCTCCCACTGGCCGGTTTCCTTGAGACAGTCGGCCACCTGTCCGATGCCGTGATCCAGGTGCTCGATCAGCGCCACGAGCCTGGCCCGCCGGTCGCTGATGTCGGGCTGGCGGGCCTTGACCTTCTGGACCCACTCCTCGGGCGGGTGAATCGGCGTGTGCGGTGCGTTGTACGCCAGGTACAGGAAGAACGGATCGGGCCTGTCCTTCCGCAAGCGGATCGTCTCGCACGCCCACTGTGTGAACAGGTCCGTCGCGTGCCCTTGCGGATCGATCCGCTGCCGGTCGCGGTACATGTAGTTGATGCCGTGGCGGCGATGGTTCCAGTAGTCATCCATCATGTCGCCCAGGAAGCCGTGGAAGTGATCGAAACCACGGCTGTTGGGGACGTTCGGCTCGGTCAATCCCAGGTGCCACTTGCCGACGAGGGTTGTATCATAGCCGACCCGCTTGAGTATCTGCGGCAACAGAAGGGCCTCCTCCTTGAGGTATCCCCAACTGTCGGCCTGGTGCGTGCGGATGACGCCCGGGACGCCCACCATGTCCGGGTAGCGGCCCGTCAAGAGCGCCGCCCGCGTGGGACTGCACACCGGGCAGTTCGCGTAGAAACGGTCCATGCGCATTCCCGCGGCCATGAGCCCATCGAGGTGAGGCGTTCGCATGTCCTCGGCCCCCTGACAGGACAAATCCCCCCAGCCCAGGTCGTCGACGAGGATCACGACAATGTTCGGTCGACGCCTCTCGTCCGAGGCCCCTGATGCCGCGTGCAACGCCCCTGCGCCGCCGATATATCCCGCCGCCGCCCCCATCGCCTTCAGGAAGTCGCGCCGTGACGTTCTCACCTGTTCATATCCTGCGTCCGGGATTCCGCGTCTCATGGGGTCACCTCCGCGAGCCATTTCTCGTGCAGTGCTTTGAGTCGCCGGACCTTGTCGGGGTATTGCGAGGCCAGGTTCTGCGTCTCGGTCACGTCCTCGGCCAGATTGCTCAGGAACTCTTCGGCCGCCGGCAGATCCAGCCCCCGGTCCTTTGTCGCCGGGCCGTTGACCACCAGCTTCCAATCGCCCTCGCGCGCCGCCCAATGCGGGTTGCGGCCCGGCCGGTGCCAGTGCAGCTCCTGATGCGGGCTCGGCGCATCGGCGGAGGCGATGACCCGTGACAAATCCCGCCCGTCTATGGTATGGCCGATCTCGGCGCCGCACCATCGCGCGATCGTGGGCAGCCAATCCATGTTGATCGCCATCTGGTCCCGCACCTGCCCCTGGGCGATTTGCCCCGGCCAGGACACGATACAGGGCACGCGGATGCCGCCTTCCCACAGCGTGAACTTGTGCCCGCGGTAGGGCCCGCTGTCGCCCCCGCCGAAGTACGTCCGCTCCTCCACCGAGTGGCCATGGTCGCTGAGGAAGACGATGATCGTATCCTCCCGGAGGCCCAACTCCTCCACGGTCCCGATCACGCGGCCGATCAGGTCATCCACCGTGGAGACAAAGGCCGCGTAGTACTTGCGCGGCGCGGGCAGATGTTCGTACATCGCGCGGAATCGCTCGATGCCTTGCAGCGGGTAATGCGGCATGTTAATCGCCCAGTACAGGAAGAACGGCTCATCCTGGTGGGCCCGGATGTACTTTTGGCACTCTTCGACCATCAGGTCGCCGAAATACTCCCCTTCGTGCCACACCTCGCGGCCATCCCGCCACAGGTCGTGCCGATTGGGCCCCTGCCAGTAGAAGAAGTGCGAGTAGTTGTCGATGCAGCCGCCCATGTGGCCGAAGCTGCTGTCAAAACCCTGGCCGTTGGGCATCGTCTCGGGGGTATAACCCAGGTGCCACTTGCCCACGTGGCCGGTCGCATAGCCGGCCTCCTTGAGTACCTCGGCGATCGTGACCTGTTCGGTGGGCATGCCGGGGTGGCCCTTCTGCGAGGAGGTGTTGCCCGGCAGTTGTGCCCGCTGGGGACAGCGCCCCGTCATCAGCGCCGCGCGGCTCGGCGAACACACCGGCGCGCCCACGTAGAACTGCGTGAACCGCAATCCCTGCCGCGCCAGCCGATCCAGGTTGGGCGTATGCAGGTCCTTGGCCCCGTAGCAATTCAGGTCGATTGACCCCTGGTCGTCCGTGTAGATCAGGATCACGTTCGGCCGCCGCCGGGTGTGGGCCTCGGTCACCTGCGCCAAAGACCACGCCGTCGGGGCCAACGCCGCGCCGCTCAGAATCCGCAAGAAGCTCCGCCGTGATAGACTTGCCTGGTGCATCAACGGTCTCCCTTCCAATCCGGGTTCGGCCGGGGCATCTTGGCGTCGACACTCTTGCGCCATGCGTGCAGCATACGACGCAGTTCGGCCGCCTTATCGGGCATCGCCTCGGCGAGGTTGTTCCGCTCGCTGAGGTCCTCCTTGAGGTGATACAACTCGACGTGATCGTCCTCGTAGAACTCGATCAGCTTCCAGTCGCCGCACCGCACGGCCCCGCCGGGACTGCCCCCTTGATTGCCGTAGTGGGGGTAATGCCAGTAGATCGCCTCACGCCCCAGCGTCTTGGCCCGTTCGGTCAAGAGCCCCACCATGCTTCGCCCATCCTCGTGCTGCTGCGGCCGTGGCGATAACCCTGCCATCTGAAGAATCGTCGGATAAAAATCCGTGCTGACCACGGGCTCATTGCACGTAGTGCCCGCTCGTGCGACACCGGGCCACCGCACCATCATGGGTTCGCGAATGCCGCCCTCATACAGCCAGCCTTTTCCGGCCCGCAACGGAACGTTCGACGTGGGGTGGCCCTCTGAGGTGCTCAGGCCGCCGTTGTCGGACATGAAGAACACAATCGTCTCCTCGGCCAGGCCCATCCGCTCCAGCGCATCGAGTACCTTGCCGACGGCCTGGTCCATCGCCTCGATCATCCCGCCGTATACCGCATGCTCCTGAACCAAGCGCACCTGACGCTCGCCCTCCTGGCCCCACTCGGCCTCCAGGCCAAGCCGGGCCTTCTTGGCCTGGTACTTCGCCTCCAGGTCTGGCCGGGCCATCAGCGGCGTGTGCACCGAGTAGAACGACAGATAGGCGAAGAACGGCTCATCCTTGTGCGATGAGATGAACTTCACCGTCTCCGTGGCCAGCCGGTCCGGCAGATGCTCACCCGGCGGGCCGTCCGGCAGACGGGGGTTGTCGTAGGGCGAGAAATACCGCTTGCCCCCGTATGGCCCGCCGCGGTCGCAGCCGCCCATGTTCACGTCGAAGCCCTGGTGCTCCGGCCAATAGGGCTCGCCGCCCAGGTGCCACTTGCCCGCGAAGAACGTGGCGTAGCCGGCTTCCTTGAGGGCCTCGGCAATCGTGACCTCCTCCAGCGGCATCTCATCGCGATACTCCGCCGGCAGCAACTTGCCCTTGCGTCTTCCCTTCAGGTAATCCGTCAGGTCGAGCCGCGCGGGGTACTTGCCCGTCATGATGCTCGCCCGCGTCGGACTGCACACCGGGCACGCCGCATAGGCATTCGTGAAACGCACGCCGCCGGCCGCCAGGCGGTCGATGTTGGGCGTTTCGTAGAAGGTGCTGCCCAGACACCCCGCGTCCGTCCAGCCCATGTCGTCCACGAGGATGAACACGAAGTTTGGCCGTCGGCGCTGGGCCCCGAACATATGCCGCCATTGCCCCGCCGCCGCCAACCCCGCCACGGCTCCCGTCGCTTTGACAAAACTCCGACGCGTTACCTTCACCTGCCGCTCCTTTAGACGGGGGTCTACTGGCTCACTCGAGCCAGCACAACCCAGTGGCCCTTGTCAGGGGCTTTCAGTTCCAGTGCTTGACCGCCCACAACGGTTTGCGGCGGCTGCCAATTGCCGCGATTGATATCCAGCCAGCGGACGTGTAGGGTCCCCTTGGCATCGGCGGCGTTGAGTTTCACCTGGCCGCCCTCGGGGAAATAGACCGCGTACTGCCGGCCCGGCTCGGCCAGGCAGTACGCCTCGTTCGCCGACCGGTCGCTCAGCAGGTCGTTGCGCGGCTCGCACGTAAAGACATTCATCGCATCGGTCAGCATCCGCGCGCTGCGAATATGGGCCTGGGCCAGGGGGCTTAGGCCGAGGCCCACATTGGTGGACTTTTCATGGTCGCCCTGGCCTTCGAGCGGATGGGGCCGGTGAAAGCGCACCGACGCGCAGCCGCCCAGGATGTTTCGCCACCATCGTTCGATGGCCACATTCGGATTGGCGTCGAAGGTGTATATCTTGTTGTTGTTGATCGGCCGCGGACGGGGCCTGACCAGGCCCCGCACTTGTTGCATGCGGTCCCAATGGGTCTGACCCCGCTGGGTGTTGTTCTGCGAGATGTCCAGGAAGGTGTAGAGATCGGGGTGGTCAATCATGTGCCGGTGGTCCGGGGTGGTGATGTCGCCGCTGCGGCGCATCTCGGCGGTCTCCACCTTCTTGCCCGCCGCGGCGGCCCGGCCGCACACGTAACGCGCCCAATAATCGCTCCACGCCACGGGTTCGCCCGTCTCGTTGTTCATGCAGTAGAGGACGTGCGGATACTGGAGCGAATAGGAGAGTAGCTTGTCCACATAGGCCTGCTGATAGCGCAGGACCACGGCATTGTTATCCAGGTCCGGCACCGTGTGGAAGAACGTGTGCTCCGTGGGCGTCGGCTTGGCGCCGTAGTTGACCGCCACGGGCAGGCCGGACTGTTCGGCGGTGTAGTTCCCGTTGTTGGCCGGGTTGAACGGATGCTTGGACCAGCCGCCGATGGACTGGTGATCCTCGTAATGATCCCAGGTGGCCCAAATCTCGATCTGCACGATGATATCGCGCTCATGAGTGAGCCTCAGGAAGTTGTCGAACCGGCGCCAGTACTCCTCGTTCCACCGGTCCAGATCAAACTTGCCGTCCACCTGTCGGTAGGCGAAGACATTACCCCGATTGCGGTGGCTCATCACGTTGCGGACGTAATTGCCACCGACGCTCTTGAGCAGATCCAGATGCCGCTCCAGACCGACAGGGTGGTTGAACAAATTGTCCTGCCAGGAGCCGCCCAACAGCAGCACGGGCTTGCCTTTGTATTGCCAGTATAACGGATTCTTCTTATACGGCTGGATCCGATCCGCCTCCTGAATCGCCGCCGCACTGGTTGCCCTCGGCAGAGCCGTTGCAAAGGCCAACAACACCCAAAAACGGAAAAACCCACACCCTTGTTTGCGCATCTTTCTTGCTCCTATTGACGATTGAACGGATCACGCAACGGACACCCACACTCGGTACCTGTCATTCTTGCGAAAGCCAAGCCTGCCCCGAGCGCCGTGGAGGGGAATCCACGTGTGGCACGGACCCCGGAGATCATCGACCGTGCTCGAGGCAGGTGATTCCGGGCTGACAAGGACGTAGCGTCTGGGTTTCATTGATCGTTCAAAATCCAATACACTTACACCGATGGGTACTGCGCCGCGATTTTCGCCATCCAAAGCCCGTCACTTGGCGTCTTCAGAACGATTCGGCCGGGCTCGACCCGGCCGCCGTCGATCCACTTGCCGTCGTGCAGGTTCATCCACTGCAGTTGGGCGGGCGCCGGCAGGGCGCGGGCGTCGAGTTCGACCGATCCGCCGCCGTCGAACGCCAGGGCATACTGTCGGCCGGGCTGGGCCATGAGGTACACGCCTTCGTCGTGGCTGAGCAGGTCGGGACGGGGCTGCATGGCAAACCAGTCCAGCGCATCGGTGAAGGCTCGAATACTGCGGAGGATCCCTTGGGCCTCCTCGCTCAGGCCCAAGCCACGGCTCCCTCCATTCCAGGGAACCGGGCGATGGAACCGTGTCGAGGCCAAGCCCGCGAATATGTTGCGGATGAACTTCGGCCCGCCGCCCAAGTGATCGTTGTAGATCTTCACGTTATTGATTGGACGCGGGGCGTCGGCGAGATACTTGCGGACTTCGAGAAGGCGGCGGTATTGCAGCCGGCGGTCCCGGATCTGGTGGCCGGTGTTCTGCGAGACGTCGGCGAACGCGTAGACTTCCGTATCGTCGTAGACCGTGCGGTGCGTGGCGTGAGTGATGTCCTCCCGGCGCCGCATGTCCGTGACCTGGGCGGTCACGCCGCGTTCTTTCGCCCGCTGATGGATGCGCCTGGCCCAATACCGCGACCACTCTGGCGGCTCGCCCGACTCGTTGTTGATGCAGTAAAGCACGTTGGGATACGGTAGCGAGATCGCCAGCACGCGATCGATAAACGCCTCCTGGTAACGGAGCACCCGTTGGTTGTTCTCCAGCTCGGGAACCGTATGGAAAAAGGTGTGCTTCGTGGGCTCCTCAGCCGGGCTGAAGGGGACCTCCGTCAGCAGACCTGACTCCGCGGCGGTGTAGTTGACGTTGTTCAGCGGGTTAAACGGGTGGTGCGTCCAATTGTCGCGCGTCAGGTCCCACATGTCCCACAGCTCGATCTGTACGATGACGTCGCGCTCCGCGGCCAGGCGCAGGAAGGACTCGAACCGCTGCCAGTATTCCTCGTTCCAACGGCCCAGATCGTACCGATCTGCGGCACGGGCGAAGGCATAGATGTTGCCTGCATCCCGGTCGCTCATCGTATTGCGAACGTAGTTGCCCCCGCAGGCAACCAAGCGGTCCAGTTGGGCCACCAGTTTGTCTGGCTTCCATTGGAACAGGTTGTCGTCATCGCTGCCGCCCAGCAGCAGCACGGGCCGGCCCCGGTATTGCCAGTAGTACGGGTTCTTCGGATACAGCTGGATGCGATCGGCCTGGCTGGCAAGTGTGGCCCGGCACAACCCGCACAGTATCACCCCCAGCACAAAAAAACTTGGTTTCCGACCAACACTTCGACGTTGGCTATGCATCACGATCTCCTCAATCACGTCTGTGGAGTCGGGCCCACAGAAGCAACGCGGGTCCATGCTCCTGCTCCCGGACTCCAAAACACCGCCTACATTGCCGCGACGCACGCGGGTCGCTCAATAACCGCCCAGGCGTCCTTCAGTCGTCGTTTCGTGCCATCGAAAGGCGATTGGATGTCTACGCCCGCATAGCCATCACCGCCCGCTCCAGGACCTTTTTGACATCGCCGCCGGACTTCTGCAGGACCTGGCGCACCTCCGGTTCAGCCGTCTGCACTTTCGGACCCAGCCGCTCAAACGCATGCGCCGCAGACAACTGCGTCTGCTCAACGGCACCGTCCTTCAACCCGTGCAGCAAGACGGGCAGTCCCACATCGACCCGGCCCCAGTCACACAGCGCCTCGGCCGCGGCGATGGGCACCGATTGCGAATCATCCCTCAACAAAGGCAGCAGGGCCTTGGCGGCTCGCTCAATCGAGGCCGCGTCCGTGCACGTCTGGTGCAGACCCACGACGGCCCAGTACCGCACCGGCCCCCATTCATTACCCAGCCAGTCGAAGTACTGGTCCCGGGCCGCGGGCCCTTCCAGGTCCAGTTGCTTGATCTCCAGGAGTGTGTCCAGCAAATTCGTCCGGGCCAGGCGCTGCTTCCAGTGCTCCCGGCTCTGATCGGCCTGGGCCGGGATCGGCTCCTGGCCATGGCGCCACTCGATCTCCTTGCTGTCCCGAAACCCGATCCGCACGCCCTTGGCCCGCAACGTTTGCCCGCGTCGCACCCGGATCGGTTCCCCGTACACCTCCCACCGAGTCCCCTTCCACGTGCCCTGCGGACCATCGAGCCGATACGCGATCGAGCTGCCCGGTGTGCAGCACGTCAGCGTCACGAGGCATTCGTCGTCGCCACGCTCCCGGACGTCCACGCCGGGCAAGGCAGTAACCTCGTACCGATCCATCGGCCGCTTCATCATGTCGAAGTCCGGCTCGGGAATGAGCCCCACGTCGCCGATGCGGCGCATCCAGTCTAGCGTCTCCTGCCGCATCCGCAGCAGAACCGAACGATATTGCGGATCACCCGCCAGGTTGTTCACCTCGTGCGGATCAGTTTGCGTGTCGTACAGTTCCTCAACCGGCCGCGGATGCTCGAAATACTGTCGCTCCGCGCCGCGCAGCTTGCCCTCGGCGTTCAGCCGGCGCATCTCCTGCATCGTCGGCATCAGGTCCATGTACTCCACGTGCATCGCCCGCGGCACGAACGGCATGAAGTTGCGGATATAGTGAAATCGCTCGTCCCGCACGCATCGCACCAGGTCATAGGATTCGTCGATCCGGTCCCGAGCGCCGTAGATATATTCCCGCGGCGGGGCCTTCTTCGGCCCCAAAAACGGCTGCCCGTGCATGTGCTCCGGAATCCCGCACCCGGCCAGCGACAGCATCGTCGCCCCGAAATCGACGCTCGACACCAGCGCCTTGTTCACCGTGCCGGGCGCGACGGCGGCCGGGTCGCCCGGCGACGCCCACGCCCGGAACCTCGCCGGAACGCGGATGATCAACGGAATATGCAGGCCCGAATCGTAGAGCCATCGCTTGGCCCGCGGCAGGCCCCGGCCATGATCGCCCCAGAACCGCACGATGGTATCCTCTGTCAGGCCGTCGGCCTCCAGGTCGGCCAGGATCTGCCCGATCCGTTCATCCGTCTCGGTCAGGTTGTCGTGGTAACACGCCCAGTCGTTCCGCACGACCGGCGTGTCGGGGTAGTAGGGCGGCAGGATCGCCTTGGCCGGGTCGTGGACTTTCGCCTTGCGGCCCTTCGGCGTGCGAATCTGGCTTTCGTGCGTCCGCGTCAGGTTGATCACCGCGAAGAACGGCACACCCGGCGGGCGGTTGCGCCAATGCGCCCGGTTGCTGCATTCATCCCACGCCGTATCGGGCGGGTCGAACTGATAGTCGGTCTTGACATTGTTCGTGCAGTAATACCCCGATCGCCGCAAATACTCTGGGAAACACCGGATCGGCCCCGGCGGCACCCCCTTGCACCGCATCGGATTCGTCCCGGCGGCCGAGGCATAGTAGCTCATGATGATCCCCGACCGCACGGGGGCGCAGACGCCGTGCGTCGTAAAGGCCCGGTCGAAGCGGGTGCCCTGCGAGGCCAGCCGGTCGATATTGGGCGTGGTCGCATACGCGTCGCCGTAGCACCCCAGGTCCGGGCTGATGTCCTCCAGGCTGATCCACAAGAAATTCGGCCGCCCTGACACGCCCACGAGCCCCAACGCCTGCGATGCCATGCTGCCCACCACCGAATCCGCTGCACCGACTAAGGTCGGCCCGGCCGATGCCAGCCCCACTCCCTTCAAGAACGCCCGTCGATCCATGTCCGCCTCCCTCGAATCATTCTCAACCCGGTCATCCCTATGTTATCCCTTCATCTCGCCCCCCCGCCCCGCCCCAGCCGTGAAAACCCGCAGCACGGCTGCAAACAGACACGCCACGAGGCAACCGCCGTGCTGTTTCACGCCTTTCATGTCATCTCTTTTCTCTCTCGTGTACTCGGTTTGCTCATCCTTCTGTCATTATTGACGATTTAATGGATAATGCAACGGACACTCGGTACGTGTCATTCCTGCGAAAGCAGAGCCTGCCCCGGACCTGATCCGCCGTCCGGGGTGACAAGGACAAAGGGCCCGGGTTTCTTTGACCGTCCAAAATCCAATAGAGCGTCACGGTCCGGCCGTCGGGCCGGAGGATTCTGTACCTCCAGGCTGCAGGATGACTCGCGCATTTCCGCGTCCTTCAGCGGTCGGGCGTGGCATGGAGATAGAAATAGAAGTCACGGTAGGTATCCACGTCAGGGTATCCTGCCGTGCCGATAGCGTCAGTATTTGCCCACCGCTTCTCCGGGTCGATCGGCAGCGAAGCTGCGTCCAGGCCCCTTGCCGTATCCTGGGGGTCGTCCGGATCGAAGAAGACTTGGTGGAAGTCGTTGCTGCCACTGCGACGGATGGCGTAGCCCCCCTTCATCGGGCCGAACGGGATGGGTTGCTCCCACGCGGCGGTGTTGCGGTTGGCCAGGGCCAGACCGCAGTGCTCACCCGGTTCGTCGAACCCGACCATCCAGGCGTAGGTCTTGCCGGGCTCGAGGCGAATCCTGCTTCTGCCGCTCAACTCCCATCGCATGTACTCGTCGCGGTCAATGTCCGCGGGCAGGACCCCTCCCCTAGCGACGGTGATCGGGATGAAGGTATGGCCGCTGACGTAGTCGTCCGTCGTGGGCCTGCCGGGAGCGAACGTGTGCCACTTGGCGTTGTCGCCGTCGCGGGTGCCGTTGTCGTGGATGGTGGGGGGGCCGCCCGCAACTTCCAGGAGCTGCATGGCCACCTTCGCCCCGCCGGCCCCGCCTTGGTTGGCCAATTTGTCCGGGCCGGTGCGCAGCGTTACGGCGCGCAGATACAGCGGCCCCTTGAGGTGCTTGGGGACGGTGAAAACCTGCCCGAGGTCGCGATCACGAAGGCTATAGCGCCGGGCAATCTTGCCCGCCGGCTCGCGATCGGGGAAGTAATGCAACGTGGCGTATTCGTCGGCGAGGATTGGGTGTGTTGGCTCGTCCGACTCAGGGTCCCCTGTGCGCCAAGTCTGCGGATAAAAACGAAAACGCGTGTTGCCCCCACCGTCGCGCAAGGTTTGGCGCAGAATCACGCTTTCATCACTCGCTGCCGGGGGACCGTCTGCACGGATGACCGTCAAGTCCGTGGTGCCGTCCATTACCGGGAAATGCGGCGGCGCGACGCTCGATCCGGCGGTCCAATCTCGCCCGCCATGCTCGTAGGCACCCAAGTCCGGCGCCTCTCCCGTGTAGGGACTGGCCGAGCCGGCGTCGTTGACGCCGGGAATGACCACGCCGGCATCGATGGAAGCTGAGCCGGTGTTCAGCCTGAAGTTCCCGCTGGATGCGTCCACGAATTCGCCGCCGGGCACGTTGCCGCGGTTGTGAGACTGCGTCACGCCGGCGCCCTTGTTGCTCTCGCCATAGGGCCAGTCGTTCAGCCGCAGCACCGGGTCGTGTTGCGCGAGATTGTTGCGGACCACCACGCCTGTCTGCCGCCCGCCCTTGTCCACGCCAGTCGAGAACACAATGGCGCCGCCGAACATGTGCCCACCCCGGTAGCCCCAAAGGGTATTGTGAGCTGCGAGGATGTTCTCCTGGTTGTGCCCCGCCGCGTTCAGAAAGATGGCCGCGGTGCGCGGATTCTTGGTTTCTTGCATGTCCACGACATTGTGGTGGATCGTGCAGAAGTCCGTCCCGTTGTCCAAGTAGATACCGCCGGTATGGTGTCTGCCTTGGCCGCCGAGTTGGCGAATGAGCACGTTGTAGGCGATCTCGCCGTGCAACGCGCGGTCGGCGCTCGGCACATCCGCATTCTGGATGTAGATGAACGCGTTGCCGCTGTCGTCCAGCAGGTAGCCGCAGTCGCGGATGTCGTTGTGCAGAATCCGAACCTGCTTCACGTGATTGACGTTCGCGCCGTCGCCGGGGTTCTTCTGGTAGAGGAAGATGCCCGGACCGGACGAGCGGCGGATGGTGTTGCGGATGATGTTCACCCCGGTGCCGAAGCCGGACACGGGCGATTGCACAAAGCGCCCGCTCCAGCCGAAATCGGCGATGTAGTTGTTGCTGACCGTCAGGTTGCCGCCGCCGGCCAGGTGAATGCCGTGCCCCCAACCGCCGACCACGGAACAGTTCTGGATGACGTGATTCGTTCCCGAAAGGTGAATCCCGCTCGTGCCGTCCACCGTCCCGCCCCAGTAGTAATTGCGCGCGTCGGTGTAGTGATGCGCGCCCCACGGCGAAACGTTCCGGAAATGACAACCGTCCAGCATATTGTCGCTGCCACCGTTGACCTGTACGGATGCGCCGAGGAAATACAGTCCCTTTAGCGTCACGTTGCTGCGATTGGTGAGGACGATGCCATAGATCCGCGTGCGCGTCTCGACGTTGGCCGGGGCGCCCCCGCCCGGGGCCCAGAAGTAAAGCGTGCCATCCTGCCAGTGCCATTCGTTCTCCGCATCGAGGCAGTTCAGATGGTCGGTGATGTAGCCCCGGCCCTCGCCCCACATCTGGCCATAAGCCCCCTTCCAGCCCGGGCCCAGATCGGTGCAGGTGAGTTCGCTGCCGCTGGACGCCGTGATGCGGCCTTCGGCGACCATGAACGGATTCTTGCCATGTACCCCGCTATACCAACCGCCCACCCAATGACCGGCGGGTCGACTCGTCTGCGACAACGTCACCTTGCCTGTGCCGCGTCCGCCGGCTGACTCCAGCGCGTTGGTCGCGGTTTCCCATTCGTCGCACGTGAGCGGGTCGCCCTCTTCATTCGGATGCCGCGCTTTTGGCATCGGGGCCGTCCCAACAAACACATCGAGGACCTTTGCGGGGACCGCCGCTTTGTAGATGCTGCCCGAATGCACCGTCCAGCCGCTCACCCGATCGCAGCCCGTGATCAACGGCTTCTCACCAGGATAGGCCACAAAGGTCTGCCCACTCTGCGGCCGCACCGTTTCGCGATAGGTACCGGCACGTACGTGAATGGCGGCGCCTTGGGGCGCGGAATCGGCCGCGTGCTGCAGCGTCCGCCACGCCTGATCGAGGCTGGTACCGGTGTTGTTGTCATCGCCGCGGACGGCATCGACATAGTAAACCGCCGGCGACCTTGCCGCCATGCTCCGTGATGGCGCGGCCGGCGGCGTCCAGATCGTCGCGGCGATATAGGTGGGGCTCTGACCATCGGCTTTCGTGCGGTAGTAGTACACCGTCACGATCTTCCCATCCGGCCGGACCGCTTGGCGATTGTATCCAATGTCGTAATCAAAACCGTCGAGGCGCAACGTGAGCGTCTCGCCCCAGGAATCACCGTTGTCGGAACTGATGCAGGCCTGGATCCCTGTCGGTCCGCTGCCGTCATCCGGCAGGCGCCAGCCCCAGGAGCAAACCAGGCGCCCATCGGGCAAACGGTTCAAGGCCGGCGGACTGCTGTTCAACGTCGGCATCTCCATCAGGTACCCGTTCACCATTCGCCAGGTCTGCCCATTGTCCGTACTGCGTGCCACGTCAATCCAGCCCATACGGCGTCCCTTGGCGGGCGTGTAGCCGCTGCGGAAGGTCGAGACCAGCGTGTGGGAATCGATCCTCACGGTCGAAGGCATGGCGCCATACTCGATCCTGTGGCCCGCACCGGCCGGCGGCAGAGGACGGCTGATGCGCGGGCCCTTCTCCCACGTCATGCCCCCATCGTGCGTGGAAACCGCATAGCTCGATTCCCTGTACCACGATGCATCCGCCACCTCCAGGCAGCCGATGTACGCGGTCAGGCTATGCCTGCCGGTGACTTCGTAGTCGGTCCGCCCCGCCATACCGACGAAGTCGAACAGGGGGATGTTGTCGTACGGCCCCTTCCAGGTTCTCCCGCGATCGGCGGAGTAATAGAAGTAGGTTCGCGCCGCAGCGCCAAGCCCATCCCAATGGAAATTCACAACCGTGTCCCGATGGGAGAAATCGATGGACTCGGCGAGAGTCGCCGGTTTGGAACCGGCCGGGTTGGCTCGCGGATCCGAAAAGGCCACCCGATGCTCCGTCCACGTCATGCCCCCATCGGTGCTGCGGGACGTCACCCATCGTGCACTGGGATGTTTCTGGTCCGAGTCGTGGTTGGAGAAGCCGGGATTATCCTTGTACGGGCAATCCAGATACATGACGAGAAGCTCATACCCCCAACTCCAGATCCCGCCATTGGCGGGCCAGCCAAAGGCACGGCCCGGTTCCGGCTTTTTGACCACGACGTGGTTGACATCCGCACCCTGTGCGCCGGCTAAGGCCCAAGGGAATCCCATACTCAACAGCACCATCGTCAGCCTGCGTGCCATCCTCCGCATCGGCCATCCCCTATAAAACGTGGTTTTCCGCCCAGATAGTCCCAGGGGCCTGCGGCTTGGGCACAGTCCCCATGACGTCACATGAGGCGGCGTCGAATCCTATCCCTGATGAAACCTGCATCGATTCATATCCCTGTGCATCGCCTGATCGTTCATCGGTGATCATACCGTCGCGCGTGCTGGCTCCTCGGACCTTATGTCTGCGGCCAACCCGCCCGGTGGCCCTTTCGGATCAGTGCCTCAAGGCGCGTCACAATCGGCATGTTCCCGGGGTCCTCGGCGATGTTCACATTCTCACCGGGGTCTTCGAAGTGATCGTACAGCATCCGCGCGTAGCGCCGGCTGTCTTTGTCCAGCCACTGGGTGTATCGGTACCGATCCGTCCGGACTGAATCCCCTGCGAAATACCGGCTGAACGCCGCGGTCTTCCATGGCCGATTCGGATCGCGCAGCAGCGGCACAAAGCTCAGGCCCTCCGCGTGTTCGGGCACGGGCAGACCGCACAATTCGCATAGCGAGGGATAGATATCCACGAACTCGGTCAGGGCTCTGCTTTCGACGCCGCCCTTGACGCCGGGCGCACGAATCATCAAAGGCGACCGCAGCGAGGTCTCGAAGTTGCAGTGCTTGCACCACAACCCATGCTCGCCGAGGTTCCACCCGTGGTCGCCCCACACGATCACGATCGTATTGTCCGCCAGCCCCAGTTGCTCCAGCGCGCTCAGCACGCGGCCGATCTGCGCATCGGTGTAACTGACGCAGGCGTAATACCCGTGCACCATCGTCCGGGCCATATCCTCCGAGAGCGGCCCCTTTTGCGGGATGCCGTGGTACTGCCGCAACTCGCCCCAGTTGTGCAACGCCGCGGGCGGGGCCCCCCTGGGCGAAAACGGATTGTCGGCCAGATCGATCTCGTCGCGCGGGTAAAGGTCCCAATACCGCTTGGGCGCGTTGAACGGCAGGTGCGGCTTCAAGAAGCCCACCGCGAGGAAAAACGGTGACTGGCCGTCCCTGAGCTGGCGCAATTCGCTGATGGCCTGGTTGGCGATCTGTCCGTCGAGATACGCATCGTCCGGGACATCCGCCGACTCGAACGCCGGCCCCCGCCCTTCTCGTTGCACCGCAATCGCCTGGTTCTCCGGCCTCAGGTAATCCCGCCCTTTCCCCCGCGATTTGGCCCGCCATGCCGGCCGCGACCAACTGCCCGCGCCATCGGTCCGATGGTGATAGATTTTTCCCAGCGACAGGGTGGTATAACCGTGATTGCGAAAATGATGCGGCAGCGACAGATTGCCCGGCAGATCCTTGTCCGCCCACGTGTCAAACCCCACGAATCGGTCGCGGCGGGGCCGCACCCCCGTCAGCAGGCTCGCCCGCGAGGCCCCGCAGACCGGCACCTGGCAATAACATCGACTGAAGACCACCCCCTCCTCGGCCAACCGATCCAGGTTCGGACTGTGGACCTTGGGCCGCCCGAAACACCCCAACTCCGGTCTCAGGTCGTCCACCGCGATGAACAGAACGTTCGGTCGACCTCGGGATGATGGGTTGGCCGCAGACCGAGAAAAAAACCCCACCGACAGGGACGTCGCCGCCGCTCCGGACGCCCGCAGGAAATTCCGTCGCGACAGCCGACCACCCATGACCGCTCCTCATTCAACCCTGCACCATCCCCCACGCGGACTCCTGCGCATCGACACGCTCCCGCCGCGAGTCATCCTCACGCACACGCCCCACGCCGCTGCGCACCGCCCCCCTGCGTATCAGACGCCCCAGACCCGTCGGTTTCTTGCCCCGGCTCGTGAAAAGCAGGCGGTCGGGCTCTTCCGGCCACTCGTATCCCGCGACCCGCCGTGATCAGTGATCCACCGGCTCGCCCAGGAAATCCACCAGCTCCTTGAACACGTCGCGGAGCAACCGCGGATCGTTCGCCTCGACGTTCAGCCGCAACAACGGCTCGGTGTTGCTCGGCCGCACGTTGAACCACCAATCCTTGAACTGGACGGTGATCCCGTCCAGATCGTCGATCTTACCCTGGCTGTATTTGCGGGCCAAGTCCCGCATGGCCGCTTCCTTGTCGTCCACTTCGAAGTTCACTTCACCCGTTGCGTAATACCGCCGCAGCGGGGCCACCCGTTCGCTGACGGGCGCATCGTCCATGCTCACGATATTGAGCATGTGCACCAGCGTAATCATGCCGGAATCGGCGTAAAAGTTGTCGCGGTAATAGAAGTGTCCGCTGAGTTCCCCTCCGAACACCGCATGGCTGTCGCGCAACGTTTTCTTCATAAACGCGTGCCCCACGCGCTCCCGACGAGGAATCCCGCCATACTTGATGATCTCTTCCTGCACGACGCGGCTGCTGCGCAGATCATACACCACCGCCGCGCCGGGATTTTCCTCCAGGAAATACGGCACCATCAGCGCCGTGATGATGTCGCAGCCGACGGTTTCTCCCTGCTCGTCGACCATCATCAGTCGATCCGCGTCGCCGTCAAAGCATACGCCGAAGTCCGCCTGCTCCTCGACGACCACCTGCTTGAGCTCGGCCAGGTTCGCCTCCACCAGCGGGTTCGGATCGTGTACAAACGTGCCATCGTGATCGAAGTTCAGCCCGATCAATTCAATCGGCAGATCGCCGAACAGCAGCGGCACCATCCGCCCGGCCATCCCATTCGAGGCATCCACCACCACCCGCAGGGGCTTGAGGCTTGGCGCGAGGAACTTGAGCACGTGCCGCTTGTACTCCGCCGTCAGGTCCACCTGCTCCACCGAGCCGCTGACCTTGCCATGCGTGTGGAGCAACGACGAGGCGATGTGCTTGATCTCCTTGAGCCCCGTGTCGCGACCGACGGGCTTGGCCTCCAGCCCGGAGATCTTGAACCCCGCGTACTGGGCCGGGTTGTGGCTGGCCGTCACCTGTACCCCCCCGCACGTGCCCAGGTGATTAATCGCGAAGTAGATCTGCGGCGTGTCGATCATCCCGATGTCGATCACGTTCGCCCCCGTCGCGTTCATCCCCTCGATCAACGCCCGCGTCAGCGACGGGCTGTGCGTGCGCATGTCGTGCCCCACGCAGACGCACTGGGCGTTGGCCTGGCCCCGCTCGTAGCCCCGCAGCAGGGCCCGCAGGAACTGCGCCGTCGCGTGTCCGATCTTCCAGGCCGCCGCCTCGTCCACCTGGTCAGGATAAACCCCACGGATGTCGTACGCCTTGAATATCGAGGTGTCCATGCCGCCACTCCGCCAAACCCGATCCTGTTAACACGTCCCTGGCCTGTCGAGTGTACGGCCCCCTCGGGCCCCTGTCAACGCTCCAAACCGCCCCCGTCACCCTCAGACCCCGGCGCGAGGTCCGCTCTATCAGTCCGTTGAAAAATGTACGGGCCAAAAGAATGGGCCCTTCTTGTCATTCCCGCGAAAGTCGACGACGCGCCTTGGCGGGCGGGAATCCACGCTTTGC
>NPIE01005687.1_pt2 | contig 24795 bp, 19 predicted proteins | sample 8637661 | NCBI WGS metagenome assembly NPIE01 (sample SAMN07420842, study PRJNA396082) | bioreactor metagenome | isolation source: sample BA12 brine-fed electro-methanogenic bioreactor BA | place: Japan: Kochi | collected 2016-12-09 | reverse complement strand
GGTCTTGCCGGCACCGTTGGGGCCAATCAGGGCGTGAATGCTGCCTTCACCGATCAGCAGGTCTGCGTCATCTACGGCAGTAAAGCCGCTGAACTCTTTGGTCAGATTGCGTGCTTCAAGAACTGGTCTGGTCATCATGCCGCCTTTTGTCATTGTTTAAATCTGGCAAGATGGAAAAAGCCCCATCTTCCCGTTACCGGAGAAGATGGGTGAAAAGCCCAAGGACTGATTGATTCGCTTACCTGGGCAGGTATTCCCTTGCGATGATGTTCTTCATGATCTGAGCGGTGCCGTCGCCAATCTGCAGCCCAAGCACGTCGCGCAGTCGCTGGGCAAAGGGCAGATCTTCGCCCCAGCCCGTATGGCCATGGGCCAGCAGACACTGTTTCACCACATCAAACGCCAGCTTTGGCCCCCACCATTTATTCATGGCGGCCTCCGCGTTGTGGGGCAGGTTGTTGTCCTTCAGCCACAAGGCGTGGTAGCACTGCATGCGTGCGGCATGCACATAGGTCTGATACTCGGCAAGGGGGTGAGTCAGGCCCTGGAAGGCGGAAAGGTTCTGGCCAAAGGCGGTACGCTCGGTTAGCCACTGCCAGGTTTCATCCAGGGATTGCTGGGCTACCGCCAAGCACTGGAGGCCAATCAGGGCACGGCTGTAATCAAAGCCTTGCATCACCTGTTTGAAGCCTTTGCCCTCGTCTCCCATCATGTGATTGGCGGGCACTTCCACGTTGTCAAAGAAGATGGAGCCACGGCCGATAGCGCGCTGGCCGTTATCTTCAAAGCGGGTGGTGGTGATACCCGGGGTGTTCATGGGTACCAGAAACGCACTGATGCCTGAGGCTCGTTGCTCAACGGTACCGGTGCGGGCGAATACCACGGCCACATCCGCCTGGTCAGCCATGGAGATGGACGTTTTCTCGCCATTGAGCACGTAGACGTCGCCTTTCTTCTCGGCTTTCAGGCGCAGGTTGGCGGCATCGGAGCCACCATGGGGCTCGGTCAGGGCAATGCAGGCAACCTTCTGGCCGGTGGTCATGCCGTGCAGCCATTCTTTGGCAAGATCCGGATTGGCATGGCTGGCAATGATCTGGCCATTCAGGGACGTCAGCAGCGGGATGTAGCCTACGTTGAAGTCGCCTTTGGCGATCTCCTCAATGATCAGGCCGCTGGTTACGCAGTCCATGCCGCTACCGCCGAATTCTTCGGGCAGTTCACCACCGAGCAGGCCCATCTCACCAAGCTGGCGGATCACGTCGCGCTCGATGACCCCTTCCTGATCGCGCTTGCGATAGCCCGGAGCCAGCACCTCGGCGCTGAAACGGGCCACAACCTCGCGGATCGCGTTCTGTTCTTCATTGAATGCGAAATTCATGGTGTTCTCCGGGTGTGGTTGCTGCCCGGCCCAAGTGTGCGGCCGGGCTCAGGGCTTATTTGTAGTATTTGCGGAAGTCCGGCTTGCGCTTTTCCTTGAAGGCATTCACGCCTTCCTTGGACTCCTCGGTGTCGTAATACAGGCTCAGTGCCTGCATACCGAGGGCGCCAATGCCACCGATGTTGTCGCTGTCCGCGTTGAATGAGCGCTTGGCGATGGTCAGTGCCGTCGGGCTCTTCTCGAGGATTTCCTCGCACCACTTCTGCACTTCCTCATCCAGCTGTTCGGGTGGCACCACGGCATTTACGAGGCCCCACTCCAACGCCTGTTGAGCACTGTACTTGCGGCACAGGTACCAGATTTCCCGGGCGCGTTTCTCGCCAACAACACGGGCCAGATAGGCGGTGCCAAAGCCTGGGTCCACCGAACCTACCTTGGGGCCGACCTGGCCGAAGATGGCCGTCTCGGAGGCAATGCTCAGATCACAGATCACGTGCAACACGTGGCCGCCACCGATTGCGAAGCCGTTCACCCGGGCAATGACGGGTTTGGGGACTTCGCGGATGGTTCGTTGCAGTTCTTCGACCGGCAGGCCGATCAGCCCGCGGCCGTCGTACTGACCCTCGTGGGCGCCCTGGTCACCACCCGTGCAGAAAGCTTTGTCGCCGGCGCCGGTGAACACAATCACTCCGATGTCCTTGTTCCAGCCGGCGCGGTTGAAGGCGTCCAGCAATTCCATGCAGGTCTGGCCCCGGAAGGCGTTGTAGCGGTCCGGGCGATTGATGGTGATGGTGGCTACGCCGTTGTTCTCTTCGTACAGAATGTCTTCGTAATTCATGATGCGTTCTCCTGAATGCTGTCGTGGTTCGCTTAGCCGGCCATGGTCAGGCCGCCGGACACACTGATTACCTGGCCGGTGATGAAGTTGGCGTCGTCACTGGCAAGCAGGGCGATGATGCCGGGGTAGTCTTCCGGCTGGGCCAGGCGTTTCATGGGCACGGCATTGCGGAAGGCTTCCAGCAGCTTCTCCGGGTTCGGGGCGGTTTCTGCCACGCCCTTGAGCAGTGCGGTATCGGTGGGGCCGGGGCAGACCACGTTCAGGCACACGTTCTTCGTGGCCAGTTCCCGCGCAACGGTCTTGCTGAAGCCCACCAGGCCGGCCTTACAGGCGGCGTAGACGGATTCACCTGAAGAGCCAACACGAGCTGCGTCAGAGGCTACGTTGATGACCTTGCCGCCGCCGGCGGCGATCATCTTCGGCAGCACCACGTGGTGCATGTTCAGGGCACCGGTCAGGTTAACGGCAATCAGCTGATCCCAAAGCGTGGGTTCGGTTTTCAGGAATGGCATGAAGCGGTCGAAGCCTGCGTTGTTTACCAGCACAGTCGGTACGCCCAGCTCGCTCTCAATAGCGGAAACCGTGTCATTGATGGCCGCGTAGTTGGTGATGTCTGCTGCATAAGCTTTGGCCTTGCCGCCGTTTTCGGTGATCAGGTCGACGGTGGCCTGGGCGGCGCCGGCGTCACGATCAAGGACAGCGACCAGGCTGCCTTCTTCGGCAAATCGCAGGCAGACGGCGCGGCCAATACCACCGCCACCGCCGGTCACAATGACTGTTTTTCCGTTAAGGCCTCTCATGTTGATCTCCTGTCTTGTGTTTCAAATGGGTTAGCTGCGTTTGGCGGGCTCAACACGAATGTCTTTGGCTTGCTCGCGCAGTTTGAATTTCTGGATCTTGCCGGATGCGGTACGGGGCATGGCTTCGATCACCTGCAGGTATTCCGGCAGATAGCTCTTGGATAGCTTCTGTTCCATGAGGTAGTTCTTGACGTCGTCCAGGCTGAGGTCGGTGCGGTGCTCTTCCAGTGTGACGTAGGCGCAGACCCGTTCCCCCAGGCGATCATCCGGGCAGCCGACCAGGGCCACATCGGCAATGCCGGGGAACTTGTAGAGCAGGTTCTCTACCTCAACGACGGGAATGTTCTCGCCGCCACGGATCACCACATCCTTGGTGCGCCCGGTAATGCGGATGTAGCCCTGTTCGTCCATGCGGGCGAGGTCACCGGTGCTGAACCAGCCATCTTCATCCACGCCGTACAATTCGGGACGCTTGAGATAGCCAACAAAAAGGCTGGCACCGCGCATTATCAGGTTGCCCTCCTCGCCGGCAGCCACGGGGTTGCCTTTGAAGTCAGTAACTTTCACCTCAATGAATGGCAGGGCCATGCCATCGGACTGGCTGGCGCGTTCGGCCGGGTCTTCCGGGCGGGTCATCGTGACAGCGCCGTTCTCGGTCATACCCCAGGCGGATACGATTTTTGCTTTCAGGGTTTTGCTGGCCTGTTCAACGATGGCACTCGGAATCGGCGCACCGGCGGATACGAAAATACGGAGCGAATCCAGTTCGCCCTCGTGTTTAGGTGCGGTCTTTACCAGGTCGGCCAGGAACGGTGTCGAGGCCATGGTGAAGGCGGGTTTCTCGGTAGCAATGACCTTGCACACGAAATCTGCATCCCAGATGTCCTGAAGGATGGCAGTTGTGCCCAGATAGACGGGCATCGTGATGCCGTACAGGAAGCCGGTCTGATGTGCCACGGGCGAGGCCATCAGAATGCTGTCGTCAGAGCTCAGGTGCAGACGGTCGGCGTAGGGGCGTACGTTGGAGAGCAACGTGTTGGAGGTGTGCATCACCCCTTTGGGTTCACCCGTGGTACCGGAGGTGTAGAGAATCTGGATAACGTCATCCGCGCCGGGCTTGGCGGCTGCAAACAACGCAGCAGTGTCCTGCTGGTTTTCCCAGTCTGTCGTCAGCAGGCGTTGCTCAAAACTACGCTCCCCTTCACCGCCGATCACCAGCAGGGTCTCCAGTTTTGGCAGTTCCGCCAGAATGCCATCGACCATGGCTTCGTAATCGAAGTTACGAAATACCTTCGGGATAACCAGCAGTTTGGCCTCGCCATGGTTGAGCATGAAGCGCAGTTCCCGCTCCCGGAAAATCGGCATGAGCGGGTTGAGGATGGCGCCAATACGCATGCAGGCGAGGTGCAGGGCGGTGGTTTGCCACCAGTTAGGCAGCTGGCACGCCACCACGTCACCCTTCTGGATGCCCAGGGCGGCAAGCCCTGCTGCCATGCGTGTCACGGTGTCGTTCAGTTGTCGGTAGGTCAGTGCGGTGCGTGAATCTTCAGTGACCTGGTAGCCCACGATGGCATTGCGATCAGGCGTTCTGGCCACCGCCTCGTCGAGATAATCAGTAATGATCTTGTCGTTCCAGGCGCCGCTTTCCAGCATGGCAGCACGACGTTCCGGATTAAGAGAGATACCTGTCTCCATCTGATTCACCTATTGCGTCCGGTTTGTTGTTGTAAGGGGTGCAGTGTGAAAAGCCTGCCCCGGTTGTATGCAAGATACGCCTGCTCAAAATAATATGTCAACATATTGCCTTAAAAAATATTCGGGTGTAGTCTCGAAAAAAAGACGTTGAAGATTGCTTGCGCTGGCTTTGTGGTTGGGTGGGCGATTTCTGAAGTGGGGAGATTTATGAATTACAACAATATATTGCTTGAAAAGCGCCAGTCAGTGGCCTTGGTCCGCTTGCACCGGCCGAAGGTGTATAACGCACTGAACGGCGAATTAATGGATGAGCTGTCCCATGCGCTGGCCATACTGGAGGCCGATACCGGAATTCGCGTTATCGTACTGACAGGAAGTGACAAAGCGTTTGCAGCCGGCGCGGATATCTCAGAGGTTCGTCAACTGGATTTCTCCCGCGCGTACAGAGAAGGCTTTGTAACGTCGAACTGGGAAGCGGTGACCCGTTGCCGGAAGCCGGTGGTTGCGGCGGTAGCTGGCCTGGCCCTGGGTGGTGGCTGTGAGTTGGCTATGATGTGCGACATGATTATCGCAGCGGACACTGCCCGTTTTGGCCAGCCGGAAGTCAAGGTGGGAACCTTGCCCGGAGCCGGAGGCACCCAGCGCCTGGCCCGGGCTATTGGCAAGGCGAAAACCATGGATCTGTGCCTGACCGGGCGCACCATGGATGCTGAAGAAGCAGAACGAAGTGGTCTGGTAAGCCGGGTGGTTCCCTCAGAGACGCTGGTGGATCAGGCCCTGGCCGTGGCGGCCGAGATCGCTGGCCATTCGTTGATGGCGACCATGCTAAACAAAGATGCGGTTAACCAGGCCTTTGAAACTGGTCTGAAAGCGGGCGTGGACTATGAGCGCAGGTTGCTCTGGGCCAGTTTTGCCTCCGCTGACCGAGATGAAGGCATGGGCGCATTCCTGGAAAAGCGCCAGCCAGACTGGACCCACCGTTAACGGAAGCAAGCCGAGGAGCCGTTATGAACATTCATTTTACTCCGGAAGAACAGGCGTTCCGGCAAGAGGTACAGGCCTTTCTCAGGAGCAACCTGCCCGACGATCTGGCCCGGAAAGTCCGCCTTGGTCGCCGGCTGGCGAAGTCCGATCATCAGCGCTGGCAGAAAATACTGAGCCAGCAGGGATGGTACGCCGTCAACTGGCCGGTTGAGCATGGCGGCACTGGCTGGTCGGTGGTGCAAAAGCATATTTTTGATGAAGAGTGTGCCGCCGCCGGTGCTCCGAGAATTGTCTCCTTTGGCGTCAACATGGTGGCTCCGGTGATCATCAGGTTCGGTACGCCCGCCCAGAAGGACTATTACCTGCCGCGTATCCTTTCCGGCGAAGACTGGTGGTGCCAGGGCTATTCTGAACCGGGTGCCGGCTCAGACCTGGCGAGCCTGAAAACCCGGGCTCATCGGGATGGTGACCATTACGTGGTCAACGGCCAGAAAACCTGGACCACCCTGGGCCAGCATGCCAACCGCATCTTCTGCCTGGTACGCACCGATCCTGGCGCCAAAAAGCAGGAAGGTATCTCCTTTTTACTGATCGATATGGACACCCCGGGCATTACCGTGCGGCCGATCATTACTCTGGATGGCGAGCACGAAGTGAACGAAGTTTTCTTCGACAATGTCCGGGTGCCGGTTGAAAACCTGGTGGGAGAGGAAAACCGCGGCTGGACTTGCGCGAAATACCTGCTAACCCACGAGCGCACCGGCCAGGCGGGCATTGGTCTGTCCAAGGCCGCCCTGGAGCAGCTCAAACGGATCGCGATGGCCGAGACGGTTCGTGGTCGGCCCCTGATTGAAGACCCCATGTTCCGGGCCCGCATTGCGGAAGTGGAAATGCGCCTGATGGCAGTGGAAATGAGCACCTTGCGCATCCTCGCGGCTACCCGCGATGGTGGCGTGCCGGGTGCGGAAAGCTCGCTGCTGAAAATTCAGGGTTCCGAAATTCGCCAGGCCATTACCAATCTGATGCGCAAGGCGCTCGGGCCCAACGCTCTGCCATTCCTGGAGCATGAGCTGGAGCCGGACTTTGACGGTGACCCGCTGTACCAGGATTACAGTGCGGCACCGGCCAGTCAGTACTTCAACATGCGCAAGCTGTCGATTTACGGCGGCTCCAATGAAATTCAGAAAAACATCATCGCCAAGATGGTTCTGGAACTCTAGGAGGGGACCATGGATTTCAATCTCAACGAAGAGCAGCAAATGCTGGCCGATACCGTCCAGCGCATGGTTCGGGACCAGTACAGCTTTGAAAAGCGCGAGGCGTATTATAAGAGTTCTGATGGCTTCAGCCCGGCGTTCTGGCAACAACTGTCGGAACTGGGGATAACTTCGGTACCGGTCGGCGCCGACTACGAGGGCTTCGGAGGCACCGGGGTGGAGAATATGCTGGTGATGACGGAATTGGGGCGCGGACTCTGCCTAGAGCCGTTCCTGCATTCCCAGATCTACGCGGCCGGCCTGGTGGAGCAGTTGGGTTCTGGCGAGCAGCGCCGGAGCCTCCTGCCCAAGGTTGCGGCGGGGGAGTGGCGGCTGGCGGTGGCTGATGAAGAGTCTGGCAGCCACTACAACCCTGAGTCGATTGAATGTGTGGCCATTCCCTGCGAACGGGGATGGAGGCTGGAAGGCACCAAGCGGGTTGTCATCGGTGGTGATTCGGCAAAGTTCATACTGGTCTGCGCAAAGATACAGGACACCGACGGCGTCAGCGTTTTTCTGGTTGATCCCGAATCTGATGGGGTTGCCTTGCAGAGCTACCCATGTATCGACGGCCCCAGGGCCTGCGACCTGGTTCTGAACGGCGTGTACGTTGAATCTGACGACTTGCTGGGTGCGCCTGGCAAAGCTGACCCGGCGCTGGTCTACCAGCGGGGCAGGGCGGCCGCAGCCCAGTGTGCGGAAGCCTTGGGCAGCATGGAAGAGTCGTTCCGGCTGACCCTGGATTACCTGAAAACCCGGCAGCAGTTCGGGGCGCCGATTGGTCGGTTCCAGTCGCTCCAGCACCGTATGGCGGATATCCGTGGTGAACTGGAACTGGCGCGTTCCATGGTTATCCTCGCTGCTTGCGTGGCAGATGATCAGGCATCGGATGAGCGTAGCCGGCAACTTGCGGCGGCCAAATTTGTGGTTGCCCGGGCCTCTCAGTTCATTGCGGAACAGGCCATTCAACTACACGGTGGCATTGGCATGACCTGGGAATACTCCCTGGCACACCATGCCAAACGGCTGGTGATGCTGACCCATCAGTTCGGTGATGATGACTTCCACCTCGCACAGTATTCGGCACTGCTGGATCTTCCCCGGCAGGTGGCCTGACGGCCCGCCCTGACAACAAGACTGACAACGGAGATACCGATATGGCTAACAAAGCAAGTTTCAACTGGGAAGATCCCCTGTTGCTGGACCAGCAACTGACCGAAGAAGAGCGTATGGTGCGTGACAGCGCCCGCCAGTTTGCCGAGAGCAAGTTACGGCCTCGGGTTCTGGACGCGTTTCGCAATGAGCAGACGGATCCGGAGATTTTCCGGGAAATGGGTGAGACCGGCCTGCTGGGTTGCACCATTCCCGAGCAGTACGGCGGCAGCGGCCTGAACTATGTTTGCTATGGCCTGATTGCCCGGGAAGTGGAACGGGTGGATTCCGGCTATCGCTCCATGATGAGCGTGCAGTCCTCTCTGGTGATGGTGCCCATCTACGAATTCGGCAACGAAGAAACCCGCCAGAAATACCTGCCCAAGCTGGCCTCTGGCGAGTGGATTGGCTGCTTCGGCTTAACAGAGCCCAATCATGGCTCTGATCCGGGATCGATGATTACTCGCGCCCGCAAGGTGGAAGGCGGTTATCGCTTGACTGGCAGCAAGATGTGGATCACCAACAGCCCTATTGCCGACGTGTTTGTGGTGTGGGCCAAGGACGATGACGGTGCCATCCGCGGTTTTGTGCTGGAAAAGGGCTGGGAGGGCCTGAGTGCTCCTGCGATTCATGGCAAGGTAGGCCTGCGGGCCTCCATTACCGGCGAAATCGTGATGGATGGGGTGTTTGTTCCCGAGGTAAATGCCTTCCCGGATGTGCGTGGGCTGAAGGGGCCGTTCACCTGCCTGAATTCCGCCCGCTACGGCATTTCCTGGGGCGCTCTGGGTGCAGCCGAGGATTGCTGGCACACCGCTCGACAATACGTGCTGGACCGCCAACAGTTTGGCCGGCCCCTGGCAGCTAATCAGCTGATCCAGAAAAAGCTGGCGGACATGCAGACCGATATCACCCTGGCTCTGCAGGGCTGCCTGCGCCTGGGGCGGATGAAAGACGAAGGCACTGCCGCCGTGGAGATTACGTCCATCATGAAGCGCAACTCCTGCGGCAAGGCCCTGGATGTGGCCAGGCTCGCCCGGGACATGCTCGGTGGTAATGGTATCAGCGACGAATTTGGAGTGGCCCGCCACCTGGTTAATCTGGAAGTGGTGAATACCTATGAAGGCACCCACGATGTCCATGCCCTGATTCTGGGGCGGGCACAGACCGGAATCCAGGCCTTCCTCTGAGGGCTGGGATGAATCTGAACGGGCTGTCCCGGTATGGGGACAGCCCGTTTTTTATGGCCGGAGTTCAGTCTGACTGAAACAATAGTCAGACTGAAAACGCGTCAGTTGGCAAAGAACATCCAGTCGAAATAATCGTGCAGATCCTGCATGGCCCAGGCTTCTGCAGGTTGGGTCAGTTCGAACAACAGGTTTTGGTCTTTGGCGAGTTTCATGGCGTTACCTCACGTCGTTGCGATAGGAATGCGAGTTCGCTGTCGCCAGCGTATCAAGGCTTTTGCATTGGTCATGCCAAATCTTTTGACTGAAGGTAAGTCTATGAAAATGTTAAGTAAGGAATAATTGGCTTTGAAGCTGGAAGGTGAGAGCTGAGCAGGAATGGTGCCGGCGCACCATCCTGGAACGAAAAACCCCGGCCGAAGCCGGGGTAATTCTGAGTTAACTTCTGATAGGAAGGATCAGAAGTTGTACTGTGCTGCGAACATCAGGCGGTTTGCGTCTTCGCTGTCACCACCTTTGGTTTCGGTTTTCCAGTACTGGTATTCAACGCCCATCATCACGCTCTTGACCGGCGTCCACATGTAGTTGGCAATGATGTTAGAGCGGGTTTCCTCGTCTCCATCATTTTCAACATCCAGTTCCACCATACCGTAGGTCAGGTTGACGCTGCGGCCGTTACCCAGGGACAAGCTGGTGCCGATTGAAGCGCCGTAGCCTGAGATGGTTTCAAGGTCTTCGCCGTCGAGGTAGGCATCGGCTGAACCGGACTGGTACAGATAGGCATTGGCGCCGTCTGTATAGTTCAGGGCGCCCTGGATAGACACCATGTCAGAAGCCTTGAATTTGGCAGCCCCAAACATGCCGTAACCCATGGCGGAGTCGTCGGCATCAGCGACTTCATCTTCATAAGAGTTTTGCTTCACCAGGCCTGCTACAGCAAATGACAGAGCGTCCGCGGAGCCCTCATAGCGGGCAGTGACAGCGGGCATGCTGTCTTTTTCTTCCGTAGTGCCATCGATAGATCCTTTCGGATCCTCCAGGGCAACGGACAGTCCGCCCGTGGTGTAACGAAGCTGAGCTGTGCGAAGCTGGTAGCCTGCCCAGCCGGCGCTGCCGTTAAAGTCCAGGGTCGGCGTATTGCCGGTGAAGCTGTTGTAGTTTGACCAGGTTTGACCAGCGAGGATGCCGTTATACTCACCGAAAGCGTGGCGCAGGCGGAAATTGCCTCCACTGGCGAAGTCACCTTCAACGGTAATCCTGAAGTCTTGCGGCAGAGTTGCCTTCACGCCAATACGGCTCTGTGTGGCAGAAGCGTCAAAATGACCTTCATTGTCAGAGCCGTCAACCATTGAGAAATCACCAGCCAGAGTACTGTTGTCACCGGTGATCTTTTCGTTGATATCGTAAGTGGCAGTCAGTCGCGCGTAGCCGTAGATGTCGGCATTCACATCGCCGGCCTGGATTTCAAACGCCTGTGCCTGAGAAGCCAGACCCAGAACCGTCATAGCAGCCGTCGCACGAATTGCCATTCTTAATTTGTTGCTTTGCATTGTTGTTGTCTCCACACGTTTATTGTTGTTGGACCCACAGACAAAGTAGTTACGAATCTATGACAATTCAAACAGAATCGGTGATTATTTAGACGAATGTCTATAGGCCTTCGATTCAGTCATGGTGGCATCCGGAGGAGTACTTTGGTCGTAATGGGCAAGATGACTTTCAAACACGAGATGCTATCTGAACCTACGTTTGCCTTCGTCGATATTGAAACCACCGGCGGCAATGCCCAGCGGGATCGGATCACCGAAATTGGTATCCGCTTCTGGCGTAACGGGGCCGTTGTGGGGGAATGGCAAACGCTCCTGAACCCGGAAGCCCGGATCTCCTGGTTCATCGAACGACTGACGGGTATCTCCAATGCCATGGTGGCGAGTGCCCCTCGTTTTGAGACCATTGCCGACGAGCTGGAGCGGCACCTGGACGGGTGCATTTTTGTCGCCCACAACGCACGCTTTGATTACGGTTTTATCAAGAGTGAATTCCGCAGATTGGGGCGTCTGTTCAGTGCCCGGGTGCTTTGCACCGTTCGACTTTCCCGGGCGCTCTATCCGGAGGCCGAACGCCACAACATGGATGCGCTGATCGCCCGGCACGGATTACCCGCTGTTGAGCGCCACCGGGCCATGGGCGATGTCACTGCCATGCTGGCGTTCTTTGAACACACCTTGCTTGAGCATGGCGAAGACACCGTTGGTGCCACCATCAACCGCCTGCTCCAGCGCCCCAGCACACCCTCCAACGTACCCGCGGAAATGCTCGCTGATTTGCCGGCGGGGCCCGGTGTGTACCGGTTTTATGGAGATAACGATGTGCTGCTGTACGTGGGCAAAAGCACCAATATTCGCCAGCGGGTGGCCTCGCATTTTTCCGGTGATCATCAGAGTAGCCGTGGAATCCGGCTGTCCGAAAGCCTGCGCCGGGTGGAGTACACCGAAACTGCCGGAGAGCTGGGTGCCCTGTTGCTGGAACTCAAACAGATAAAGACCCTGAGCCCGCTGTACAACCGTCGCTCACGGGCGGCGAAAAACCTGGTCAGCATCGCCCTGCACCCGGACAACTCCGGCTACCTGAATGCCGAGTTGGCCAGAACCATCAAGCCGGATCAACTGGGAGATTACTTCGGCCTATTTCGCAGCAAGCGGGACGCGTTAAGTGCGTTACGGGGCATCGCCAGCAAAAACGACTTGTGCGGAAAACTCCTGGGACTGGAGCCGGCAACCCCGGGACCATGCTTTCAACGATCCCTGGGGCGGTGCAAAGGTGCCTGTGAAGGCGCGGAAGACGTCACCCGGTTCAACCTGCGCATGCAGATCGCTTTCCATAATCTGCGTCTGAAAACCTGGCCCTGGCCCGGCCCCGTCGCCCTAGCCGAAGAAAACCCGGAAAACGGACGCACGGACTGGCTCATCATCTGGAACTGGATTCATGTAGAAACGCTGCGCAGCGACCAGCACACCGAGGCCGATCTGCACGACTATCAGCCCGGGGAAGACCCGGTCACCTTTGATCTGGATTCCTACAAGCTGCTCATTAAAGCGCTCCTGGGGAAAGATCGAAACCACCATCGCATCATCGAGTTACATGCTATAACACAACCGGCTGTTCTTATGCCCTGAGTGGCGTATTATGGGGAGGAATCCATCCACTCAGAGAGAGATCCATGAACAGAGAACCTGTCTCCCGCGAACTTTTTGATGAAGTCATGGTGCCCAACTACGCCCCCGGAACCATTATCCCGGTGCGAGGCGAAGGCTCCCGCGTGTGGGATCAGGAAGGCCGAGAATTCGTGGATTTGCAGGGTGGTATTGCCGTCACCAGCCTTGGCCACGCCCATCCTGGGCTATTGGGTGCGTTACAGGAACAGTCAGAAAAAATCTGGCACCTGTCGAACGTCATGACCAACGAGCCTGCCCTGCGGCTGGCCAAAACCCTGTGTGACCTCACCTTCGCCGAGCGGGTGTTCTTTGCAAACTCCGGCGCTGAAGCCAACGAAGCTGCCTTCAAACTGGCCCGTCGCTACGCCTGGGAACACTACGGTTCGGAAAAACACGAGATCATTTCGTTCAAGAACTCCTTCCACGGCCGCACCCTGTTCACCGTCAGCGTGGGTGGCCAGCCCAAATACCTGGAAGGCTTTGAACCGGCCCCCGGCGGCATCCATCACGCCGAGTTCAATAACCTGGACTCAGTAAAAGCGCTGATCACCAAAGAGAAAACCTGCGCTGTCGTGGTCGAGCCGGTCCAGGGCGAAGGCGGCGTCATGCCGGCAGATCCCGAATTCCTGCAAGGGCTGCGAGAGCTCTGCGACGAACACAACGCCCTGCTGGTCTTCGACGAAGTCCAAAGTGGCGTAGGCCGCACCGGCTACCTGTACGCCTACGAAATGTACGACGTAACACCAGATATCCTCTCCAGTGCCAAAGGCCTGGGTGGCGGCTTCCCCGTTGCCGCCATGCTCACTACCGCCAAAGTCGCGGCCAGTCTGGGCGTAGGTACCCACGGCAGCACCTACGGCGGCAACGCGCTGGCCTGCGCTGTGGCCCAGAAAGTCATCGACACCGTCAGCCAGCCGGAAATCCTCAAGGGCGTCAAAGCCCGCTCCGAGAAATTGCGCAAAGGCATGATGGACATCGGTGAACGCTACGGCGTGTTCTCCGAAGTTCGCGGTGCTGGTCTACTCTTGGGTTGTGTGCTGACCGAACAGTGGCAGGGCAAGGCCAAAGACTTCCTGAACGCCGGCCTGGATGAGGGCGTGATGGTCCTGGTAGCCGGAGCCAATGTGGTGCGGCTGGCGCCTTCGCTGATCATTCCGGAAACGGACATTGAGGAAGCATTAGAGCGTTTTGAAGCGGCAGTAAAAAAGCTGACGGCTAAGTAACATCTAGCCCTTGGGGCTGGGGTCGCCCTCCGGAAATGTCGGAGGCCATGGATGGCCGGAGAGAAGCGCACAAGGATGTGCTCGTAGCGGTTTCCGGAGGGCGACCCCAGTTCCAGGGGCGGGCGAGCTGGCTCCATCGCTCGCACCCGTCCGATAAAGGAGCGCATCATGTGGCGAGTCAGACCAGCCAAACTGGATGACCTGCAACAAATCCTGGACATAGCCGGCGCCCAAACCGCCAGGCTCTCGTCCACCCTGCCCAAAACCGAAGAAACCCTGGCCCGGAAAATCAAACACGCCCAAGCCTCCCTGGCCGACAACGCCCCCGAAGGCACTCCGCGCCGCTTTCTGTTCGTGCTCGAAAACACCGACACCGGCGAAATCGCAGGCACCGCAGGTATCGACAGCCGCGCCGGCAACGGCCACCCGTTTTACAATTACCGGCGTGACTACCTCATCCACGCCTCCCACGAACTCAACGTCTCGCGTCGCGTCGAAGTCCTGTACCCGAGCCACGCCCTGACCGACCTGACCCTGCTGTGCTCCTTCACCCTGAAAGAACAACACCGCAACACCCCGGTATTCGAGCTGCTATCCCGGGCCCGAATGATGTTCATTGCCAGCCACCGGGAATGGTTCACCAACCGAACGGTGGTTGAAATCCAGGGCATACAGCACGAAAACGGCAGCGTGCCCTTCTGGGACAGCCTGGGGCGACATTTCTTCAATATGGACTTTGAAACCGCCGATCAATACTCCGGGCAGCTCAGCAAAACCTTTATTGCCGAACTCATGCCGCCGAACCCGGTGTACGTCACCCTGCTCAGTACCGAGGCTCAGGAAGCCCTCGGCCAACCACACCCGCTGACCGAACCCAACTATCAGCTACTCCAGCGCGAAGGTTTTCAGCCCGGATGCTACGTCGATATCTTTGACGGAGGACCGGTGATGGAAGTGCGCACCGACAGCCTGAGAACCCTGGTGACCAGTCAGCCCAAAACACTGCATGGCAGCCACCAGAACGATGGTGAAACCTGCCTGATCAGCGCCGGCGAAGGTGAGCACTTCCGTTGCCTGTTGACCCCGGTGGCAGAAACGTTGGCGGATGATGTGAAAGTGCCGGTGAGCACCTGGCATGGCCTGGAAAGGAGCGCCGGCGACCCGGTAAGGATTTCACCGTTATGAGCATGCAAATACAGGGGAGGGCGTAACATGCTGGTGATCCGCCCGCTTCAGTCTGACGATCTGGAAGACCTCTATGCCATGGCCCAGAAGGCCGGCAAAGGCCTGACCACACTGCCCGCCGACCGGGAACTGCTTCAGCGCAAGATTGATCGCGCCCGTGAATCCTTCAATCAGCGCTGTGCGCCGGAAGCGGCCCTGTACTTGTTTGCGCTGGAAGATATTCAGGCCAGGAAGACCGTTGGCATCAGTGGTATCGAGGCCCGGGTTGGCCTCGAAGAAGTGTTCTACAATTACCGGCTGAGTGTCACGGTCAATGCATCGAAAGAGCTGGGTGTGCATGTGCGCACGCCCACGCTGAACCTGTCCAACGACATGACCGACACCACCGAAATCTGCTCACTGCTGCTTTCCGACGAGTATCAGGGGGGGGGCAACGGCCTGTTGTTATCCCGCTGTCGTTTTATGTTCCTGGACGATTTTCGCAAACGTTTTTCCGACAAGGTTTTCGCGGAAATGCGTGGGGTCTCGGACAAAGATGGCAAAAGCCCCCTGTGGGACGCCCTGGGCAGCAAGTTCTTTGACATGGAGTTCAGCCAGGCCGACATGCTCTCCGGGCTCGGCAATAAATCGTTCATTGCTGAACTGATGCCGAAATACCCCATCTACCTGCCGATGTTGCCAGACGCTGCGCGGGCGGTCGTTGGCATGGTGCACGACAATACCCGGCCGGCGCTGAAGATGCTGCAGGCCGAAGGTTTCAACTTCAACGGCATGGTGGATATTTTCGATGGCGGGCCTGTGGTTGAAGCCTTTGTCCATAACATTCGTACGGTGCGGGAAGCGGTCAACCGGCATGCCATGGTGGTCAATCACAGCATGGATCTGGATGTGCCGGCAGAGCAACGGGTGATGATCTCGAACCGGTCGTTCCGGGACTTTCGGGTAACCACCATACCCATGAACTGCATCGGGCCCGACACTGTCAAAATTCCTAGAATGCTGGCGGAGGCTCTTTTAGTGGAGTCGGGTGATCCGGTGCGTATTGCCCCCTTGAAGGAGGGTGCTTTGTCGCCCATCCGTCCAAACAATTCCGAACCGGGAGGTGGTAAACAATGGCAAACCTGACAGGCAATGTGTACATCGACGGGCTCTGGCTGCAAGGCCACGGAGCGCCCTTTGAATCGGTGCAGCCGGTAACAGGTGAAACGGTCTGGGATGGCAATGCCGCCAGTCTCGAAGATGTGGACGCAGCGGTTCGGGAAGCTCGAAAGGCGTTTCTGGCCTGGCGCCGGAAAAGTCTCGCAGAACGCCAGGCGGTGATTGAGGCCTTCGGCGAACTGCTTGAGGCCAACAAGGAAGAAATGGCCCATCAGATCGGCCTGGAAACAGGAAAGCCTCTCTGGGAGTCCCGCACCGAAGTGGCGGCCATGATGGGTAAAATTCCGATCTCCGTGAAAGCCTACAACGAGCGTACGGGGCACACTGAATCTGACGTGGCCGGCGGACATGCGGTGTTGCGCCACCGTCCCCATGGCGTGGTCGCCGTGTTTGGCCCCTATAACTTCCCGGGCCATCTGCCCAACGGGCACATTGTGCCGGCCTTGCTGGCCGGCAATACCGTGGTGTTCAAACCCAGCGAACTGACCCCGGGGGTGGCGGAACTCACTGTCAGGCTCTGGGAAAAAGCCGGTCTGCCGGATGGGGTGATCAATCTGGTTCAGGGCGGTTCCGATACCGGCAAGTGCCTGGCCCGCCACCCGCTGATTGACGGTTTGTTCTTTACCGGCAGTTCTACCGTCGGGCACCTGCTGCACGAACAGTTCGGCGGCCAGCCGGAAAAAATCCTGGCGCTGGAGATGGGCGGTAATAACCCTCTGATCGTTCAAAATGTGTCAGATCTGGATGGCGCCGTGCACCACGCACTGCAGTCCGCGTTCCTGTCGGCCGGCCAGCGCTGTACCTGTGCTCGCCGGTTACTGGTGCCCAAAGGCAAGAAAGGCGATGAATTTCTGGCACGGCTGGTAGAAGTGGCGGCCCGCATCACCGTGGCGGAATTCGATGCTGACCCGCAGCCGTTTATGGGCTCGGTGATTTCTGCCGATGCGGCAAACCAGCTACTCAAGGCTCAGGCTGGCATGCTGGAAAAGGGTGCGAGCTCGCTGCTGGAAATGAAACAGCTCAAGCCCGATACAGGTCTGTTGTCGCCGGGAATTGTGGATGCGACCGGGATAGAGCTGGAAGACCAGGAGTTTTTCGGTCCGCTGCTGACGGTGTACCGCTACAAAGGCTTTGATGAGGCCCTGGAGCTTGCCAACAACACTCGCTACGGCCTGTCTGCCGGCATCCTGAGCGATGACCGCAAACTCTATAACCGTCTGGTGGAGGAAGTGCGCGCCGGTATTGTGAACTGGAATCGGCCACTTACCGGGGCAAGCAGTGCCGCACCGTTCGGTGGTGTCGGTGCCAGCGGTAACCATCGTGCCAGTGCCTATTACGCGGCCGATTACTGCGCCTGGCCGATGGCCTCTCTGGAAGCCGGCAAGAGTGAGCTGCCGGATAGCCTGGCCCCGGGCCTGAACTTTGACTGACAGGAACAGCTGCCATGGTTAAACATGCGGTAGAAGCAAACTTCGATGGCCTGGTGGGACCGACCCATAACTACGCCGGGCTGTCCTGGGGCAATGTGGCCTCAAAATCGAACGTCAATGCGGTGGCCAACCCCAGGGAGGCGGCACTCCAGGGATTGGCGAAGATGAAGCGGCTGGCGGACCGGGGCTATGTGCAGGGCATTCTGCCACCACACGAGCGCCCGCACATTCCCACCCTCCGTGCGCTGGGCTTTGAAGGCAACGAGCGCCAGATTCTGGAAGCCGTAGCCAAGGCAGATCCCTCCATTCTGGCGGCGGTGTCGTCGGCGTCCTGCATGTGGACCGCGAACGCGGCTACCGTCTCTCCCAGTGCCGACACAGCCGATCACCGGGTGCACTTCACCCCGGCCAATCTCAGTGCCAAGTTCCACCGCTCCATTGAACACCAGGTCACGGGTCGTTCGCTGAAAGCGATTTTTGGTGACGAAAGTTACTTTGCCCATCATCCGGCGCTGCCGTCAGTCAGTCAGTTTGGCGATGAGGGGGCGGCCAACCACACCCGCCTGTGCAGTCGCTACGGGGAGCCGGGCGTTGAGCTGTTTGTGTATGGTCAGGTCGCGTTCAATGAATCCGCTCCGGCGCCAAGCAAGTACCCGGCGCGCCAGACCCTGGAAGCGTCACGCGCCATTGCCCGCCTGCATGGCCTGACCGATCGCCATGCCGTGTTTGCCCAGCAGAATCCGGCGGCTATCGATGCCGGCGTGTTCCACAACGATGTGATTGCGGTCGGTAATGGCAATTGCCTGTTCTATCACGAGCAGGCTTTTCTTGAGGAAGCCCGGGTGCTGGCAGACATCCAGGAACGCCTGACCGGTGCCGAGCTGGAAGCCGTGCGTGTTTCATCAGCGCAGGTGCCCATCGAAGATGCGGTGGCCTCCTATCTGTTCAACAGCCAGTTGTTGAACACTGCAGATGGTATGCTGCTGGCTGTACCGGGTGAGTGCCGCGAAGTGGCCTCGGTCAGCCGGTATCTGGATGAACTGGTGAAAGCCGACACGCCGATCACCGCGGTGGAAGTGTTTGATGTCAAACAGTCCATGCGCAATGGTGGCGGGCCTGCGTGTCTGCGCTTGCGGGTGGTGCTCAACGACGACGAGCTGCACGCTATCAACCGGGGTGTGATCCTGACCGATGCGCTCTATGAGCGACTGACCTCCTGGGTTGAAGCCCACTACCGCGACCAGCTCAGCCAGCAGGACCTGGCCGACCCGATGTTACTGGAGGAAGTGCGCAAGGCGCTGGATGAACTGACCGGTATTCTTGGCCTCGGCAGCATCTACGATTTTCAGTTGTAAGGCTGGTCAGCTCAGCGTACCGGCTCGCTGGAGATAGACCGGGTGAGCATATCCATGGTGTGACGAATGAGTGCTTCGGAAGGAAACTCCCCGGCCTCGGTGGATTCCGCCTGGCACAGCATGATCACGCCATGCAGGGCGCCGCGCAGGTAAAGCGCGGTTTGCGCTGGCGACTGGATACGGTCGCGGCTGATGGTGCCGTCTTCCAGGCCAAGATGAATCGCCGCTTCCATCAGCACCATCAGTTCGTTCTTTGAACACAGCATCTCCCTGGCCTGGTCTTCTTCCGCATCGGCGATGGCGGTGGAAGCCTTGGTCAGAGCGGTGAAGTAGTCCGGAGCTTCCACAAAGAAACGGTAATAAGCCTCTCCCATGGCCCGGATCTTCCCGAGCCCGGTATCGGTTGCCTGCATCGCCCGCTCAAACCGGGTCACCAGATCCTGCCCGGCCCGCAGCATGATGCCTCGCTGGATGGCGGCCTTATCCTTGAAATAGACATAGAGCAGAGCCCGGCTCAGACTGGCTGTGCGCGCAATGTCGTCCATGGAGGTGCGGTCGTAGCCCTTTTCTGAGAATACCAGTTCGGCGGCGTCCAGAATGGCGTCGTACCTGGCCTGTTTTTCCCGTTCCCGTCGTGACTTCAGCGGTTCATTCATTGTGATCCCGAGCTTTCCGGCTTTGGCTGCATGATAACTGATAACCGATGAAAGCCGATTATTGACAATTTGTCAAAGAATGACATGATGTCGGAAACAATGGGCAACCTCCGATGGACCGGAGGTCACAATCAACCTGTTCAGGGAAAGGGGCTGGAACACTATGTCTCTCACACTACGTCACTCTCCGTTTGTTCTGGCCAGTGCGCTGCTGGCCGTACTGTCTGTCTCCGGCTGCCGCGGTGGCGGCGCCGAATCCGGCGAAAACGCTGAAAATACGCCGGTCGCCGTGCGGGTATCCGCTGTCACCGGGGGCCAGATGGAAGAAATCCCTCTGCGGTTTTCTGGCATTGTCCGTGCGGCCCAGCGGGCAACCCTGACATTTCAGGTCAGCGGGACGCTGAAGGAACGCCCGGTTGAGCTGGGGCAGACGGTAAAGCCCGGTGATGTGCTGGCGCGTCTGTACAATCCGGCGCTGGAACCGGCGCGGGATTCCGCGGCTGCCCGCCTGGAGGAACTGAGAACCCAGTTTGAGCAGGCTCAGCGAGAGTGGGAACGCTCCAGCCGGTTGCATCAGCGAGGCGTGGTCTCGGAGCAGACGCTGGAACAGATTGCCGCCCGTCGGGATTCTCTCAGGGCAAGCATGGCGACGGCCGAAGCCTCACTGGCCGAAGCCACAAGGCTGCTTGAGGAAAGCGTTTTGAAGGCGCCCTTTGCCGGGCAGGTGGAAGCATTGCTGGTGGAGCGGGATGAGTTCGTGGGAGCCGGGCAGCCGGTCATGCGGTTGTCCTCGCCGCTGGGGCGGGAAGTAGAGGTGCGGGTGCCCGCGCACTTGCTCGGTCATGTCCGGATTGGTCAGGAGCTACCGGTTTGGCTGGTGCAGGACCGCAACCGTGAACCTGCCACCGGCACTGTGGTGGAGATTGCCCAGGGCAGTTCCATCCGCGGGGAACTGCATCCGGTACTGGTCAGCCTGCCACCAAATTCCCTGTCCTCCGGTGAGCCGGTGGAAGTGGGCATTGCCCCGGTGCGGGAATCTGCCATTACCGTGCCCCTGCTGGCGGTCGTTCGCGACAGTACCGGCACCAGTGTGTTCCGGGTGCAAGACCAGGTAGCTCAGCGGGTTCCGGTACAGGTCGACCGGGTCATCGGTGAGCGCGTCATGGTGCACCCGGGTGCATTGAGCCCGGGAGATCAGGTGGTGTATGCCGGTATGACCCGGCTGGTGGATGGTGACACCGTGGAGGTGCGCTGATGACCCGCCGACTGCTTAACTGTCAACGCTTGCTGGGCATGGTGGTGACCATGCTCTGCCTGCTCGGGATTGCCGCCTACAGCACCATGCCCCGTCAGGAAGATCCGAGTTTCCCATACCGGGCCGGTATGATCACGGTGAGTTATCCCGGTGCCAGTGCCGAGGCGGTTGAGCGCCTGGTGCTTCAGCCGCTGACCGATGAGTTGCGCCAGGTCGAAGAGCTGGACTGGAGCCAGGGCACCGCCAGAACCGGCGTGGCACTGGCCCGGCTGAAACTCCGGGACCGCATCTACGACACCGATTCGGCGTGGGATCGGGTTCGTCAGGCCATGGAGCGGGCGCGCCAGGATTTCCCCGATGATGTGGGCCTGATGGAGCTGGATGACCGTCTGATCGACATCCCGGCCGTGGTGCTGGCCGTGGGCGGTTCACCCTCAGTGACTGAGCTTTCGGAGGTGGCCGAACGCCTGAAACAGAACCTTCTGGATATCCCTGGCATCTCCCGCATTGAACTTGAAGGGGATGCCGACGAACAGATTACCCTGGCACTTGACGACGCCGCGCTGTATCGCCTGGGAGTTCCGCCCAAGCGGATACTCGACACCCTGGCCCGGCGCAACCAGACCATTCCTGGTGGCTTCGTGGTGGTGGAAGGCAAACGTCTATCAGTATTGCCGAACACTGAGTTCACGGACATAGACGCGATTCGCGCGACGCCGATTGAACTGCCAGATGGCTCCCAGGTACCCCTGGCAGCGGCCGCAGAAGTCTGGCGTGGGCCGGCCGAGCCCCGGCAGCCAGAGACCTGGTTCGACGGCGAGCGGGTGGTGTTGCTGTCGATCATCATGGAAGAAGGTTCCACCGACGCCATCCGCTTTGGCGAGCGGATTCGGGAACGGCTGGACCAGGTGCGCCCGGACTTCGAGCCGTACCAGCTTCGTGAGATGTTTTTTCAGCCCGACAAGGTCTCTGACCGGCTGGATGACCTGGCCTGGAGCCTGGTGCTGTCGGTACTGATCATCGTGGCGGTGGTATTTACCGGCATGGGCATCCGCATGGGCCTGCTGGTGGCGTCCATCCTGCCCATGGTGGCCCTGATCAGCGTGGGGCTCTATGACCTCGGGGGTGGGGTGTTACATCAGATTGCCGTTATCGGGATGGTCATTTCCCTGGGTATCCTGATCGACAACGCCATTGTGATTGTGGAAAACATACAGGGCCATCTGGATGAGGGCATGCGCCGGCTGGATGCCCTGCGCAAGGCGGTCGGTGAGCTGGCCGGGCCGTTGGGTGCGTCTACCGGCACCACACTTGCGGCGTTTGCGCCGTTGTTGATGGCCAAGGGCGGTGCCGCGGATTTCACCCGAGGCGTGCCGGTGATGATCATGCTCACCCTTTCTGTGAGCTATCTGCTGGCAATTTCTGCCGTGCCCCTGCTGGCGGCGCGTTTTCTGAAGCCCCGGAAAAATATTCACAAAGACCGGCTTATCGGCCTGGCCAGCTACCTTGGTGGCCTGGTGTATCGGCACCCGGGCCGGTTGATTACCGCCGGCGCCCTGCTGGTGGTGATCAGCCTGGGCATGACCCCGTTCATGGCCCAGCAATTTTTTCCCAACGCAGACCGCCCTCGTGTCATCGTCGAGATGTACATGCCCGAAGGCACCGATCAGGCCCGAACCTCTGAAGTGGCTGCCGTTCTTGAACAGGCCATTCGGACCCGGTCCGAGGCACTGGAAGTGCACCGCTTTGTCGGCTTTACCGGGCCGTCGTTCTATTACAATCTGCAGCGCTCGCCACAGGCGCCTAACCGGGCAAGGCTGGTTGTTCGCACGCCGACGCTGGCCGATACCACCGACCTGGTGAAATGGATCCGCCACGAGGCCGCCCGGTCGCTACCGGAGCTGGATATTACCGCCGGGATTCTGGGGCAGGGACCACCGCGGCCTGCCCCGGTAGAAGTCCGCGTCTTCCATCCGGACGACAACGCCCGCGCCCGAGCCACCGAGCAGGTCTATTCCATTCTCAGGGGTGTTGAGGGCACGGTGGATGTTCGCCACGATCTCGACATTGGTGTGCCCAGCATCGCCATCAATGTGGACGACGCCACCGCCGCCCGCTATGGCCTCACCCGCGCCGATGTTGCCCAGAGCCTGTATGGCCAGAGCTACGGCGCCGTGGCTGAGCGCTACCGACAGGAGGACGACCCGATACCCATCGTGCTGCGCTCCCGCGAAGGCACGTCGCTGTCACTGTCGCGCCTGCTGTCTGTGAATACCTACAACGACCGGGGCGATGCCATTCCGCTATCGGCCGTGGCCACGGTGGAAACCACCTGGGAACCGGCTGCGGTATACCTGCGCAATGGGGTACGGGTGAATACGGTCAGTGCCAATCTGGAGGAAGACTACAGCTTCAGCCAGGCGCTGGACGGCCTGTATGCGGGCCTGGATCAGAATCCATTGCCGGCGGGCACGCGACTGGATATGGGAGGAGATGCCGAGGGTTCTGACCGTGCCAACTCCGCACTGCTGACCGCGGCACCGATCGGCATGCTGCTGTTGCTGTTCTTCCTGCTGTTGCAGTTCAACTCCTTCCGGCGGGTGGGCATTATCCTGCTGACCGTACCGCTGGCCACCGTTGGCATTTTCCCGGGGCTGGTTCTGTCCGGTTCGCCCTTCGGTTTTCAGTCGCTGCTGGGGGTGATTGCTCTGGTTGGTATCGTGGTGAACAACGCCATCGTCCTGCTGGACGTAATGGATCGGGAGCTGGAACGGGGCCGAGCCATTGCCGATGCGGTACGCACCGCTGTGGAACGCCGTACCCGGCCCATCCTGCTGACCACCGCAACCACCGTGGCCGGCCTGCTGCCGCTGGCGTTCTCGAGTTCCACCCTGTGGCCACCCATGGCCTGGGCCATCATCAGCGGTCTGCTGGCCTCGACAGTCCTGACCCTGCTGGTGATACCGTCAGTCTGCACCAAACTGATTAAACTGCCGGTGGGCGAACCCGAAAACGCGCCGGCCTGACCCTGGTGTCCTGTACAGGGCGGCTCAGACAGAGCCGGCCCTGTACACCTCCCTGGCTCGGATCATCAAACCCACCCGCTGGCCCACAGGCACCGCCCGGTTTGGAAACACCACCGCCTCCGGCGCGGTACCGACCCGATAGCCGTCCTGATTATCCTCCCAGATCACCGTGCCAGGCTGATACTCCGTGAAGTTCGCCACATCGTCCGGAACATGAAACCGGAAAGACGGCCCGGTATTGAGCACCTCATGCACCACCTCAAACACCGTCAGATGATCAAATGGTGGCCGCACTGCCGGTGCTGCCTCGCCCCGGAAACGACGGCGCAAGGCTCGCTCAATGCCTTGGAACCGTCGCAGATCATTCCGGCCAAACGGCTCCACCTTGCCCAGTTCAATGGTAAAACTCTCCGCCTTCAGCGTGCTGGCAGTGAACGATGAAAACACTGTCGATTCCTTATGCTGCAGCAACAGGGTTTCCACCTCTGCCTCCAGCAGGAACGCACACTGGCCTGCCGGAACCGACCGCCCTTCCACGAACGGGTACAGCGCAAAGCGCTCCCGTTTGGACGGGCGAATAGCGGTATGCAGATCATAATGGCTTAACGCCAGGCCCTGATGCGCCATCGCAAACTGCCGACACATCTCCTCCAGAAACCGAGCCCGCCGGCCTTCCGCAAGCCCGGAATATTCCGGTTTGCCATGGGCGCCATTGAACAACCGGTTAATGTTCACATCCAGAAACCGCTCACCCGCCACCATGGCAGCAGGGTTGCCCAGGATCAGCAGCAGCGGGCACGCCAGCGACCACTCCCCGGAAAACAACTCCGAAACCAGCGTGTTGAGCACTTCAATCGGCGCCGTTTCATTGCCATGCACACCGGCAGAAATGATCAGGGCTTCTTGGTTCGGGTTAGCCCTGTCAGCCGGTGGCGTCAGCCACAGAACCCCGTTGGCCTTGCGGGAGACCTGAGCGCCATCGGGCAGGGCGGTTTTGGTTTCGGG
>NPIE01001998.1_pt1 | contig 24820 bp, 22 predicted proteins | sample 8637661 | NCBI WGS metagenome assembly NPIE01 (sample SAMN07420842, study PRJNA396082) | bioreactor metagenome | isolation source: sample BA12 brine-fed electro-methanogenic bioreactor BA | place: Japan: Kochi | collected 2016-12-09 | reverse complement strand
AGATAGCATCTCTTTAGGTTCAAGTACATTTAATATTAGTAACAACTCCACAACAGTCACATTTACTTTTAACGAAGCAGTATCTGGTTTTACTGAAGCAGATGTCACATCACCAAACGGAAGTTTATCTAGCTTTACAGTAACCGTTGATCCAAAAGTCTACACCGCAACCTTTACCGCAGATACAGGCGTAACTGACTCAACAAACGTCATCACTGTTGGCACAGGCTGGACAGATCTTGCAGGTAACAGTCCTTTGTCAGGCAACACTTCTAGCAACTATGAGATTGACACTGTTCGTCCAACTTTAGATAGCATCTCTTTAGGTTTGTATGAATTTACATACGAAGATAATTCCACGACAATCACATTTACTTTTAACGAAGCAGTATCTGGTTTTACTGAAGCAGATGTCACATCACCAAACGGAAGTTTATCTAGCTTTACAGTAACCGGTGATCCAAAAGTCTACACCGCAACCTTTACCGCAGACGAAGATGTTGATGACTCAACAAATGTTATAACTGTTGGCACAGGCTGGACAGATCTTGCAGGCAACAGTCCTTTGTCAGGCAATACTTCAGCAAACTATGTTGTTAACACTTCAGCAATTGGCCCAACTCCAAGAAATGGAGAAATTTGGTTTTTAGAACACCTTGCATATATTAACACAGATAGTATAACTTTATCAGATTCTTATGTGTTGATGAGAGATCTAGATTTTAATGATTCTAATAGTTATTATTCAGGAACTGTAAACACGTCTTGGACAACAGGAAACGGTTGGGATCCAATTGGAAATTCGTCTAATAAATTTACTGGTGAATTGGATGGTAATAATCACACAATAAGTAATTTATACGCAAACCGTACGTCTACATATTATCAAAGTTTAATTGGATATGCAGATGGTGCAATAATAAGTGACATTACTTTAGAAGACGTAAATGTTTCTGGAAGGTGGTATATTGGAGGTTTAGTTGGTTATAATTACAATTCCTTAGTTAGTAAATCTTCTGTTACAGGTTCTGTTTCAGGAGATAGTAAAGTTGGTGGTTTAGTTGGTTATAACTATTATTATTCTGAAATCAGGAACAGTCACTTTCGAGGTGTTGTTTCTGGTGGTGATAATATTGGTGGTTTAGTTGGTTATAATTATAAATACAGTCAGATCAGTCATTGTTATTCTACAGGTTTTGTATCTAGTAGTGGCAGTTATATTGGTGGTTTAGTTGCTTATAACCGTGATTCTACAATTTATGATAGTTATTCTACTAGTTCAATTTCTGGCGATGGAACAACCGTTGGTGGTTTATCTGGTTATAATTATAATTCTACTATTACTAATTGTTATTCAGTTGGAGGAGTTTCAAAAAGTCCTGATGGTGGAGGTTTATTAGGATATGTTAGCTCTACTACAGTAAATAATTGTTATTGGAATATAGAAACTTCTGGACAATCAACAAGTGCAGGAGGTACAGGCAAAACAACGTCAGAAATGACAAAATCGTCAACGTTTAGTAGCTGGAATTTTATAGATGTTTGGAATATTACTGAAGATAGTACTTATCCTTATCTAAGAATTAATGAACAAACACCACCCCCAGTACCTGCTTCAACTGTGTCTTCAGATGTTCTACCTGGAGAATATTTTGTATTATCTTTAGATATTTCTTTATCTTCTTATCCTTCTGGAGATATATATTACACAACAGACAATACAAACCCAAGTTGTTCAGGCGCTGGAACCTTATATAACTCTTCAATAACAATAACAACGGGTGAGACAACAATAAAAGCTATTAGTTGTGTTGCTGGGTATGATGCTTTTGTTCATACTTTTAATTATGTTCTTCCAGAACCAACCATAATATTAAATGCATCAGATTTATATAATGTAAGAAACGATTTGTCAGGCTTTTATGCACTTGGTGCTGATATTGACTTAGGCGTCTCTCCATATAACACAGGGGAAGGTTGGGTGCCTATAGGAAACAATTCTACCAAATTTACTGGTATATTTGATGGTGGGGGTTATAAAATAAATAACTTATATATCAATCGTCCAAGTACAGATTATCAAGGCTTATTTGGGTATACCTCTCTTGCGAAAATAAATAACTTTGGTTTAGAAGATATAAACGTTTCTGGATCAAATCAGATTGGTGGTTTAGTTGGTTATTCTTTGTATAGTGATATTACTAACATTTATTCTACTGGTTCTGTTTCTGGTAACTATTATGTTGGTGGTTTAGTTGGTAACAGTTATAATAATTCTATAATAGATAATTGTTACTCTGAAAGTTCTATTTTAGGAAGCAGCTATATTGGTGGATTGGTTGGTTATAATTATAGTTCAGATGTTTTTAACAGTTATTCTAAAGGGTCTGTATCTGGTGGCGGTTATCTTGGTGGTTTAATTGGTTATAATACTAATAACTCCATAACAGATTATTGCTACTCTACAAGCTCTGTGTCTGGTTCTGACAATTATGTTGGTGGTTTAGTTGGTAGAAATAATGCTACTGTTTCTAACAGTTACTGGGACACAGAAACTTCAGGACAATCAACAAGTGATGGGGGTACAGGAAAAACAACATCAGAGATGAAACAACAATCTACATTTACTGGTTGGGATTTTACAGATATATGGTCAATTTTAGAAGATTATACAACACCTTATCTTAAGAACCTTCCATCGCAAGAATTAAATCAAACACCTGTTTCCGGAGAAATTTGGTTTTTAGAACATCTTGCATATATTGACACAAACGCTACAACTTTATCAGATTCTTATACGTTGATGAGAGACCTTGATTTTAATGATCCTAGTAGTTATTATTCAGGAACCGTTAACACATCTTGGACAACAGGAGATGGATGGGTGCCAATAGGCGATAACACAACTCAGTTTACAGGAGATTTTAATGGAAATAACCACATAATAAATAACCTTTATATAAACCTTTCCTCAGGCCGTGTTGGTTTGTTTGGATATATAAACGGAGCTTCTGTATTTAATACAGGACTTGAAAATGTAGATGTTTCTGGAACACATGTTATTGGTAGCTTAGTTGGTTACAATTATGATTCTAATGTTGAAAATTGTTATTCTATTGGTGACGTTTCAGGAACAGAAGAAGTTGGTGGCTTAGTTGGAAACAGTTCAACAAATTCTAATATAATAAATAGTTATTCTGAAGGAACCGTGTCTGCATCTATAGGAGTTGGAGGTGGCTTAGTTGGTTCGCATGGGACAGGAAGTTTTATTAAAGAATCATATTCGAAAAGTGTTGTTTCTGGTGGTTATTATGTTGGTGGTTTAGTTGGAGATAATTGGGGATCTAGCATTGTTGAAAATAGTTACGCAGTTGGTTCTGTTTCAGGATCTTCTGCTGTTGGTGGTTTGGTTGGCAATAACTGGTGGAGTGGTGTTGTTGAAAATAGTTATTCTGTTGGTTCTGTTTCAGGATCTTCTGAGATTGGTGGTTTAGTTGGTGTAAATTTAGCTACAGTTACAAACAGTTATTGGGACACACAAACTTCTGGACAATCAACAAGTGCTGGAGGCACAGGTAAAACAACAGCTGAGATGAAAACACAAGCAACATTTACACCAGAGTGGGATTTCACAAGTATTTGGACAATATATCCATCTGAATCATACCCTTATCTAAAAAATCTAGAACCATCAATGCCACCAGGAATAGGAGACATACCTGTTTCAGGGCATGTATGGTATCTTGAGCATTTAGAGTTTATTAACATAAATGCCGAAACCTTATCAGTTTCTTATACCTTAATGAGAGATCTTGATTTTAATGATCCTAGTAGTTATTACTCAGGAACCGTTAACACATCCTGGACAACAGGAGATGGTTGGGTGCCTATAGGAAATAGTTCTACTGAGTTTACAGGAGATTTTAATGGAAATAGTTATACGATAAGCAATCTATATATTAACAGATCTTTAACAGATTATGTTGGGTTGTTTGGATATATTAAGTCTAACTCACAAATAAATAATATTTATTTAGAAGATGTTAATGTTACAGGAAATACATACGTTGGAGGTCTTTCAGGAAGATTAAGAGATTCTACAGCAAGTGGTTCTTACGTAAGTGGTTCAGTGTCTGGTTCTGGTGGTTATGTTGGTGGATTGTTTGGGTATTCAGACTATTATTCAGGAATAACAGACAGTAACACAAATGTCTCTGTTTCAGGAACCACTCGTGTTGGTGGCTTAATCGGTAGTTTTAATGACTCAGAGCTTTCTTACTGTAACTCTGAAGGTTCTGTTTTAGGATCATCTGACTATGTTGGTGGGTTAATAGGGTATAATAGCAACTCTGATGTAAACTACAGTTCTTCATCAAGCAATGCAGAAAGTACGGGAGATTATGTTGGTGGTTTAGCAGGATATAACTATTATGATGCTATAATTTACAGCGGTTATGCAGAAGGTTATGTGTCTGGTGTTAACCGTGTTGGTGGATTGGTTGGTAATAACTCTGGATCTTCTTTTATTAAAAAAAGCTACTCAACTGGTGACGTTTATGGAACAGGAGAAAGAGTTGGTGGTTTAGTTGGTTATAACAGTAATTCAGAAATATATAACAGTTATTCAGCAAGCGATGTTTCAGGCACAATAAACCAGGTTGGTGGACTAGTTGGTTATAACTATTATAATGCTGTTATCTCAAACAGTTACTCAGTTGGTGTAGTTTCAGGCACCGGAAGTTATGTTGGTGGTTTAGTTGGTGATAGCTCATCATCTGATGAAATAAGCAGTTACTGGGACACACAAACATCAGGACAATCAACAAGCGCAGGAGGTACAGGCAAAACAACGTCGGAGATGAAAACACAAACAACATTTACTGGTTGGGATTTTACAGATGTCTGGAATATTACAGAAAGCACAACTTACCCTTACTTACGAGAAAACATACAAGATCCTTTACCACAATAAAAACAACAGCAAAATAATTTAATATATAAAAGAAAACTAAGGAAATATGGTTTTATATAATTGTGTATTGTTATAAACACAAAAACCAAAGTAATTTATATGTTTTGTAATATATAACATGTATTTTATTTGTATCTATTAGTTTAAATAAAATAATGATAAACATGAAAAATAAAAAAGCTGTGTCTTCTCTGATTGCTGTTGTTTTGCTTATATTGGTAATTAGTATAATGATAGGTGTTATTTTTTTATCATTTAAAACAACAACAACAGACCAATTAGAACTTATAGAAAACATAAGACCTCAAGACGAGTTGACTTGTTCAAGAGTTTATGTGAAGCCTCTTTCTACAGTTTATTCAGGAACAGAATTAGAGATTGTTTTAGAAAACCAGTCTGATGTTAATTTAGAAGGTATAAATATAGCAATTATAGCCAAAGATTTAATAGATAATGAAATCTTGATTAATGGATATTTTTTAGAAACCTTAGAAAAATTGAGTACGAAAAAATATAAACTTTCAGAAGATTTTATATATATAGAAGGAGAAGAAAGCTATTATATTAAGGAGATAAATGAAATAATAATATCAAATAAGACCTGTCCAAATAAGATCATCAATATAGATAAGTACGAGCAAATAGAATTTGTTACTGATGGGTTGTTGTTGATGTTAACTGCGGATACAATAAGAAACTTAGAAAATAATGATTTGATTGATTTTTGGTTAGATATAAGTGGAAACAATAATCATGCAACAAAGTATGTTGACGATGATAGGCCAACATATATGATTAACCAAATAAATAATAAACCCGCAATTTATTTTAATGGCGAAAACAGATTGTTGTTAGATTCTGATTTGTTAGATGATCAAAACAATTTGTCAATTTTTGTTGTTTTTAGTTATGAGCAGATAACAACATTTGCACCCTTACTTTTTTATATGCTGCATGGGAGTTGGTCAGGAAACTATCAAAATATAATGATATATTCCACATCTAGTCAAATATCATCTACATTAGCAAATGGATCAACATATAATAACATTAGTTCATTAACAGATATTGTTGTTGATGAATGGTATTATGTAAATCAAGATTGGAATTCAACACATCAAAGGTTGTATCTAAATGGTACTTTCCATAGACAAGATAATTGGACTTCTCAGATGCCTAACGATGCAGTAAATTTTTTAATTGGTGCGAGGGGGTTAAATCCAATTACTAACTATTCACATTTATATGGATATATTTCTGAAATTATTATATATGATAGATCGTTAGATGATAACGAAAGAGAAATCGTAAACCTGTATTTAAGTAACAAATATGGTGTTTGATTTTTTTAATCAATTCACTAAAAATAGTTTATTTTGTTCACTCTAAAACCCCATAAACAAAACATTTGAAAAAAAGAAGATTATGATTTCTAACCAAAAAACAAAAAAAGTTAGGTTTTCTTATCCCAAACAATATATAAACACTTTTTGACTATTACTTATAAATGTAATCTATTACCTATTCCACAAGGAATAAAAGGCAAAGAAGAGGAAGAAGGCACACTGTTTCCTAAAAAACAGATCCCTGTCTTCTCTCTCACCTCGATTTGTTATAAAAACAATTTTTTATTTTGTTTATAGGAAAAGACAGAAGATAAGTGTTTTTGATTATTCTTATGATTTGTTTCTATAGATACTGTTCTTTTATTAAATATGAAAATAATATCCTTTAAATATCTTTCTGTTCTAATATATATTTATATTTATTTAAAAATAATCACTTTTTTTAGACAAGAAAAAAAAATGTTTGATAAATATTAGTGATTTTAAAAAAAAACTAAGGTGAATTTTTATGGGATTAAGACCAGGCCATTGTTATTGTAAAAACGTAAACAAAAGAGCTTATACAAGAGTAGCAAAAAAAGTGCACAAGAAAAACTTTGTAGGTGGTGTTCCAGGACTTAAGATAAGACAGTTTCATATGGGTTTTGGACAAAGAGCTTACACACATGTTGTGCATTTATCAACATCATCAAAAATACAGATAAGAGATAATGCAATAGAAGCTGCGAGAATAACTGTTGCAAGACAGTTAAATAAAAAACTTACTCAAGCAAACTATTATATGAAAGTAAGAGTATATCCTCAATTTTTCTTAAGAGAAAATAAACAAGCACAAGGAGCACATGCAGACCGTATTCAGCAAGGAATGAGTCAGTGCCCTTTTGGTAAAGTTGTGGGTAGAGCTTCAAGAGTAAGACCTAATCAAAAAATATTTAGTGTTTTGGTTGATGAACCAAACGTTTCATTTGTTAGAGAAACACTTAAAAAATCTGCATCTAGATTTCCTTGTAGTATGAAAGTTACTGCTGAAGAAAACAAAGACACATTAAAATCAGTAGGAACAACAAAGAAAAGAAAGAAACTACTTGCACAAGAGAAAGAAAAAGAAGTAACAGAAACAACAGATAAGAAAACAGGGAAAGAAGGAAAAGACAAGAAAGACGGAAAAGAAACAAAAGATAAAAAGCAAGGAAAAGATGTAAAAGAAACAAAAGATAAAAAACCTGAAAAAAAGAAGTAGTTTTGCTTCTTTTTTTTCAAATATTTTTTTTTAAAAGAGTTTCATATGTATTTATTTTTGTTTGGAAGAGATTCTAAACTTTCAAAACTAGAAATTTCAATCTATTTTTATGCGAATAATGTTAAGTATGATGTTATTGTTGAGGATGATAGATATATTATCATAGACACAAAAACAAAAATAAATCTCAGCGCGCTCACAAAAAAGCTAGCAGGAATAACAAGGGTTGTTGATATATATTCTTCTTCTTCTGAGATAGATACTTTGTTTTTAGATAAAATAGATGTTATTAAAAACAAAATAAATTTTAGTATATCTTCTATAAGTTTAGAAAAAAAAGATCTGGAATATATAGAAAACCTTACAAAAGATTATTTGAAAAAAGAAAAAATAAAAGCAGTGCTTAAGAAACCAAAAAAACATAGTGCAAAAGAAAAGAACTATATAGTAAATCCAAACAACTATTTTTCATGGAAACTTTATGATGGATTTGAGCTGTTTGTTGTATACGCAAATAACAAATATTACTTTGGAAAAACAATCTCTTGCTTTAACCCTAAAGAAAACATCTTTAAAGATAAGAATCTTCCAAAAAGAAAAAATCTTTATTCAACGTCTTTTAGGTTAGCAGATATTATGATAAATTTCTTAGGTTTTTCTAAAAATAAAACAATCGTAGACCCTTTTTGTGGAACAGGGACTTTTCTTGTGGAAGGGTTGTTAAAAGGTTATGATGTTGTTGGCGTTGATAAAGATAAACAAATGTGTAAAAATTCTGTGGAAAATGGTAGATGGGTTGTAAGCAAATATCAGCTAAACAAAAGAAAGTATCAGATTGTGTGTGGAGACTCCTCAAAAATCAACTTTCAGGCAGACTATGCTGTTTTTGAGCCATACATGGGCCCTTTTTTAAGGAAGCTACCATCTGAGAAAAAATCAAGAAAGATAGCAAAAGAACTAGAAAGTATATATTTTAACGTTTTTAAGAACTTATCTAAGAATTTAAGCAAAACAGCAAAAATTGTTTGTGTTTTACCAGAGATTCCTATATATAACGGATCTATAAAAATATCAAATAATGTTTTTTATAAAAACGGTTTTGTTTTAGAAGTAGTTTCTAAATATTCAAGCTTAGGAACAATAAACCCTATACCATACAAAACACCAGACGGGTCAAGAATAGTAAGAAAAATATATTTGTTAAAAAGAAGGTGAAAACATGGAAAGAACATTAATTATTTTTAAACCAGATTCTTTAAACAGAAGCTTGGTTGGAGCAATATTAACAAGGTTTGAAAAAAAAGGATTGAAGTTAGTTGGTATGAAGATGATATACCTTGATGATGATATACTAGATAACCATTATGCACATCTAAAAGACAAACCGTTTTTTAAAAGATTAACGAAGTTTATGAAAAGCGCACCTTCTATTGTTTCTGTTTTAGAAGGAAATAACGCTGTTTCTGTTGTAAGAGATCTTGTAGGAGAAACAAGAGGTTATGATGCAAGACCTGGAACAGTAAGAGGAGATTTTTCTTTAAGTGGGCAGTGTAATGTTATACATGCTTCTGACTCTATTGTTAATGCAGATATTGAGATTGATAGGTTTTTTAAGGATCATGAAATATTTGAGTATGATAGAGTAGATCTTAACTATATATATTCAGAAGACGAGATATAGTTACAAAAAAATAAAGCAAAAAACTTATAATCAGTAAAAATAACATATCTTTATATGAGATGTATTGTTTTTCTATTTATTTTTTTAATGTTTATAGGTAACATTTATTCTTTAGAATATCCTTTAGCTGTAGACCAAGAAGAGTTTTTTAGAGACGCAAACAACTCCTTTTTTTTTAAGTATTCTTTTTTGTCTGATAGTAATGGAGAAATAATAACCAGTAACAATTTTCAAGAAAAAGTTGATGATAACAGTTTTAGGTTGTTTATAGATAGTTTTGATTATAGAGATGTTGGGTATGTCTATAACGAAGACGTTAATAATCTTAGATATAAGGATATTCATTATGACTATGAAGAGAATAAGATAATTGTTAATAGCAATCATAATTTTTCTTTTGATATAGATATTGACTTTTTTTATGTTTATGAAGATTATTTTTTTTTTTTATCAGACACTAATCTTTTTTTGTATGAGTATGATGATGTTAGCAAAGAGTTTTTTTACAGAAACAGGTTAGATACTAATCATTCTTTATATAATCTAGAAGTAATAGATATTAACGAATCAACGTATGTTTTTTTAGCAAGTAATGAATTAGGAATAAGTGTTTATGAATATTTTGATAGTAACTATGATTTTGGGTTTGTAAATAATGTTGTTTATTCTTTTGGTGGTGATGATTATTTAGCAAAAAGAATTGTTGCGTTTGAGATAGAAGAACAGAAATATGTTTTTTCTGTGCAGGAAAGAGATCTTATGAAACACGCGGTTGTTTATGTTGTGGAGGAGTTGTTGGGGGGTGGTGGTGTTGAAACAATTACTGGTGTTACTTTCTTCACAGACGTTGTTTCCACAAAAAAATTACCAACACAAGCAGAGATAATTGTTAATTTTGATGATCAATATTGTATATACAGTTATTTTATAAACGACGGTCTAAACGTAGACTCAACATGTCAAACAAAAAAAAGATTGTTCCCCACGGGAGACGAAAATCTATTGTTTGTTGTTGATGACATAAACAATAAACATCTATCTGTATATAACACAAACAATCTGCAAGCAAACACACCTTTAGCAACAATAGATACAAACAAAATTATCTTTAATCTTAATCTTACAAACAAAACAACAGACGAAAACACAACAATCTACAGAATATTAGCAATAAACGAAAAAGGTTTAACAACAATAGACTATAACAACCTTTCACAAACATTTACAATAATAGACACAAAAGAAAATTTCTCTTTTTCTTTAAACCCTAACCAAATAACATACCCAACAAAATATCTTTCTGACAAAAACACGTTATATCTAGGACATAATAACCTAACAATAATAGACAACAGAATAACAACAACCCTCTCTTATTATACCCCTTACCCTCTCTCTAACTTTAACCTAAGCAAAACAAACATCACCTACAACCTTTACAACTCTTCTTCCTTTAACGGTGATATTAACCTTACGTTTACTATCTTCAACAACTACATAAAAGACAACAACACACACACCTTTGATGTTTCTCTTAACAACACACAAACAATAACAATAGATGAAAACATTTTGTTATCAACTAACATCTGTTCTCAAGGAAACAAAGAAAGTGAGTGTTTTTATGTTTTTAACATAAAAGATATTCACAACCAAAACAACCTTTCTTACGGAGACTATAACTTAACACTAACGATAGACGATCTTAATATACAACACGCAAAAAACTTTACCTTAAATCTAACAAGACCACCATCCGGAGGCTCAAACAAATCTTCATCCACTAACCCATCAGCACCACCACCTTCTCCACCACAAGAGCCGATAGATGAGCAAAAGATTATAGAAAACACAATTGTTCTTTTAGAAAAAGACTTTCTTCAAGAAAAACAATTGTTTGAAAACTATTTTTTAAGCAACTTTCAAGATCAAATATCTTTTGACATTAATTTTTCACAAGATCTATCTTTAATAAAAGAAGATTATAACAAACTTCTTGAAAAATATAATACAAGAAATAAAATAAACATAAAAGAATATTCCTTAACAAAAGATAATAAAGAAGAAAAACAAGTTATAGAAGATAACAACTATTTTATAACAAAAACATTAACTAAAAAAACATATTTAATAGAGATAACAACAAAAGAAGATACACAAACATACTTGTTTATAAAAATAAACCACATCAATAAACAAACAATAGATTTTATAAAAAAGCAAGAGATAATAGAATATGAAGGAGACATAAACAGTTTCTTAGATAATATGATCGTCTTTAACAAAGATATAAAATACTTAATTGATTATAAACAAATATCTAACAAAGTATATCAGATACAAGAAAAAAAAAAGGAACAAGAAGATAAAATCTACATAGAAGAACAAAAAAAACAAATAAACTTTTCTTTGTTATTGCTTCCAATAATCTTTATTTTTTGTTTTTTTATAGGATATTATCTATATAAAACTAAATCTCAATAATAGGCTTTTTTTCTTTAGGAGTTGTTTCATATAATATCTTTTGTTTAAGCATAGTTATTGGTTTTTTATCTGTTGTTGGCTTATTGTGCTCAATATCTTTAATAATCTTAAACTTTATAGATACATCACCGTGAGCCTGGCCAAAAAGCAAAACTCCAGTTATTTTATGTATAGGATCTTTTGCTAAAGATATATGTACGTCTCCAAAATAATCGTTATTGTTCTCATAAAATTCTCCAGACACAGATCTTATCATACAAGGTTCTGAATTTTCTACTTGTCTTATTGTTCCAGATCTAGTTATTGCTATTCTCGAATTTTTTAAAAAACCAGTAGATGAAACTAAAACAGCCTTTTTAACAGAATGTTCCTTAAAAGCCTCCTCTACACAATCAATAAAATCTTCACCATCTTCAAGAACAACATCAAGATATGTGTTATTTTTTTGAATCATCTGATCCCTAAAACCACTTTTAATCATTCTTATCCCTCTTTTTTGTTTATTATAAATATATTAACTACAGAAACATATATAAACTAATATTTTAGTTAATATATATACCTTTTTATGTTTTTTTTCTCAATCACTCTTTCAAGTATCTCACAAATAATATTTTGTTTAGAAACGACTTTTATTTTTTTAGACATCTTTTGTTTAGGAGATGTTGCAACATATATTTCTTTTATAACAGATTTTTCTAGTAAGTTAACAGCATCACCAGAAAAAAGACCGTGTGTTGCTAAAAGATATATGTTTTTTGCGCCTTTAAACAATAAAAAACTAGCAAGATTAACTATTGTTTTTGCTGTGTCTATGTTGTTTGATATTAACAAAACGTCTTTGTTGTTTATATTTTCTTGAATATTAAAAGAATATTTTTGATTGTTAAAAAGACTTTCAGAAGCAACAAACTTACCGTTTATGCAAGACGCAATCTCTTTAGCTTTTTTTTGCAATTCAAAATCTATTGTTGTTACAATAAAGTCTTTATCTAAAAACCTCTCATCCAAAACCTTTGAAAATATCTTTAACATAGATATATTGTATATCGGTGTCTTAAAAACACTTAAAGTTAATGGAGAATAAAGATCAAAAGTATATATACTACTTACGTTTACTGCCTCTAACAACCTTGCTAAAAGATTTGTGTTTGTTATATATTCTTGTGTTACTGGACTTTTGGTGTATGGTAAATAAGGCACAATAAGGTTTATGTGGTTTGCGTTTCCTTTTTTAAGAGTATCAATAATCTGCAATATTTTCATGATTGACTCGTTTATTGGTTGAGTGACTGTATATATAAGAAAGATGTTTTTATAAACAACATGACTTTTTAGCTCAATATATGTTTCAGAACCGTTTATTTTCTTTATATGCATTTCTCCTAAAGGAATATTTATTTTTTGTGAGATATTTCTTGCAAGCGCCTTATCTTTTTCTGATGCAAATATCATAAACTTTTTAACAGTCATGTAATATCTTATAGGCTAATAGTCTTTAAATTGTTTTTGATTTATGTTTTTTTTAAAATAACATTAACAATCCTTATTAAAAACCCTTTTTTTCTAAATATTATATTTATAGGATAAATATCAAAAGTGTTAAAGATGATATCAAAAGCAAAGCTTGTTATAAGCAAGAAAAAACTTATAAACAATTACAAAAAACTAGAAGACGTTTCAGATATTGTATGTTACAGCATAAAAACAAACCCATATGTTACAGAATATATAGAAAAAAACACAAACTGTTGTTTTTTAGCACACCATATAAACGAAATTAAATATATAAAAGACACAAACAAAATCTGGTTTATGTTACATGGTCCAGACAAACAAGAGCTTTCTTTGGTTTTAGAAAAAACAAATAACTTTATTGTTGATAATGTTGTTGATCTTGACCTTCTTATAGACTTTGTAAAAGAAAAAAACAAATCTATTAACCTTTTGTTAAGAATGAAAATAAAAGAATATACAATAAACACAGGAAGATATTTTGTGTTTGGAATGAGTTCTGATCAAGTAAATAAACATATAAAAGATTTATCTAAAAACAAACATATAAACAAGATAGGCGTACACTTTCATAGAAAAACACAAAACGTAGGAGAATGGTCGTTAGTAAGAGAGATAAAAGATGCTTTATCAGAAGAAACGTTAAACAACATAGATATCTTAGATATTGGTGGAGGAATTCCTGTTGTTTATAAAAACCTAAGCCAAATAACAATAGAAAATGTTTATAATCAAATAAAAAAGCTTAAAGAAGATATAAACAAAAAAAACATAAAGCTTATGATAGAACCAGGAAGAGCGATATGTGCAAGTGCAGGAAAGCTAGTAACAAACATAAAAACAATTGTTGATAATAATATCTTTGTAGACGCATCTGTGTTTAACTATCTTGATCTTATAGAAAACATTGTTAAGTTTGTTGTAGAAGATGAAAAAGAAAAAGGTACGGCATATGTTATAAAAGGACTTACACCAGCGTCTGAAGATATTTTTAGATATAGAGTATATCTTGATAACCCTAAAGTAGGGGATAAGGTAGTTTTTCTTAACGCTGGCGCTTATGTTTTTAAAACAGATTTGTTTGGGTTGGGGCTTATGCCTATAGACTTTGTTGATGATATGTAGATGATAATATGAGATTTATGAACCTTCCAAAAGAATATTCTTTAAAAGAAAGTAAAACAACGATACTGCCAATCAGCTTTAAATCAAAAACAACAAAACCAACTTTTGCTGAAAAAGGTCCATCAAGCATAATAGACGCGTCTTATGAGTTAGAATATTATGATGAAGAGTTGGATATTGAACCATATGAAAAAGGGATTTATCAAGAAGAGATCTTAAACATAGAAGAAAAAGACTATCAGGTGAGAGAAAAAATAATAGTAGATAAGATAAAAGATATAAACAAAGAAAAGTTTTTGATAGTTTTAGGGTCGGACCATTCAACAACAATCCCTGTTGTTAAAGCACTTGATGAAAAACACAAAGAATTTGGTGTTATTATCTTTGATGCACATTCAGATTTAAGAGATAAAGATGATAACGAGTGTGGTTTACATGCATGTGTCTCTAGAGAAGTTTCTAAAAAACATAAAACTGTTGTGTGTGGAGTAAGGTCAATGGATGTTTTTGATAAAGATTATCTTAAAGAAAATAAAGATTTAGAGATATTAAAGATGAAAGACCTTATTGATAGTAAAGACATTTATTTAGAAAAACCAAAAGAGTTTGTTAGATCTTTAAAAAAACTTCCTAAAAAGGTGTATGTGTCTATAGACGTTGATGTCTTTGATTGTTCTTTTATAAGAGCAACAGGCACGCCAGAGCCAGGAGGGTTGTTTTGGAACCAACTAAATAATCTATTAAAGATTGTTTTTAAAGAAAAAGATGTTGTTGCAGTAGATGTTGTAGAATACTCTCCAACTCAAGACAGTTTTTCTGAAAGTTATAGTCTAGCTAAGCTAGTGTATAAGATAATTGGATATAAACATCGTTAGTTTTTTTTTTAATATTTTATGATTGTCTATCATCAAGAATAAAAGAATATTTATAAATATTATCTTACTATATATATGTTATCAACAAAGCAATTTGTAAAGCATCCATAGTCTAGTGGTTAGGATCCCAGCCTTCCAAGCTGATGACCCGGGTTCGAATCCCGGTGGATGCATTTTCTTATTAAATATGTTTTTATTTGTTTTCCTTATTAATATTCTATAGACATATAAACATAAGGAGAAAAAGAACATGGAAGATTGTATATTTTGTAAGATTGTTAAAAAAGAAGTTCCTTGTTGTAAGATATATGAAGATGAAAAAACAATTGCTTTTTTAGACGTGAATCCTGTTGTTATAGGACACACGCTAGTTGTTCCTAAGAAACATTTTACTAACGTTCTTGATTGTGAAGAAGAATATCTTTCTGCTGTAATGAACACAGTAAAAAAAATAAGCAACCACTATCTACAAAAACTAAACTGTCAAGGAATAAATGTGCTTAACGCTTCAGGAAAAGCAGCACAACAATCTGTTTTTCATTTACATTTTCATATTCTTCCAAGATATGATAATGATAACATAGATGTTTTTCCAAAAACAAAGTATATTAAAGAAGATTTAGAAAAACTTTCTTTGTTGCTTAGAATGTAAGTTATTATGAATAAATGGGTCTGTCTACTAGCGTTAATGATTATTTTGATGTTTATGATATTTATGAAAAAACCACAAGAAAATCAAGAAGATGTTTTTGAACCACAAGTCGCTGGCTCTTTCTACTCAGCAAATAAAACAAGTTTATTAAAAAATCTAAATAACCTTTTTAAAAATACTTTACCAACATACGAAAATCAAAAGATAAAAGCAATGATTGTTCCTCATGCAGGGTATGTTTTTTCAGGACAAACAGCGATGTATGGGTATAAGACGTTATATTATGATCTTTTGCTAGATGCACAAAAAGAGTATAAGGTTGTTGTTCTTGCACCTTCTCATAAACATTATTTTTTAGGTATAAAGATTCTACAAAAAGACTATTATCAAACAACTTTAGGGAAAACAAAAATCTATCAAACAAAAACATTAAAAGAATATGTAGATAACAACGTTTTTTTAGAAGAACATGCTATAGAAGTTCAGCTTCCATTTATAGAATATGTTTTTAAGAAAGCTAAAAAAGATTATTCTATTTTGCCTGTTCTTGTTGGAGACGTAAACAATTTACGAGAGATTACACAAAAACTAGGACGAGAAAAAACAGAAAACACAATCTTTATTATCTCCTCTGACCTATCACATTTTTTAGAACAATCTCAAGCACAAGCAATAGACGAAAAGACCATCAACCAGATTCTTTCAAAAGATGTTAAAGACATAGACGCTTGTGGAAAAAATCCAATCTTAATAGCAAATGATTTGTTTAAATATCAGAAAACAAAAAAACTTCATTACTCAAACTCTGGAGATGTTTCTAACAACTCTTCTGTTGTTGGGTATGTTTCTATTATCTATTATGATGATGTTAACAAAAACATACTAACAAGAGTAGCAAGAAAAGCTATATATGATGAGTTTTATGAAAAAACAGATCTTGTTGATCTAAAAGACGTTATTTCAGAAGAATATCTTAAAAAACAAGGAACTTTTGTTACCTTATATAAAAACAACCAACTAAGAGGATGTATAGGAAACATATTTCCAAAAAAAACAATCTTTGAGTCAATAATAGATAATGCCAAAAGCTCAGCTTTTGATGATCCTAGGTTTTTGCCTCTAACAAAAGATGAACTAGATCTTTCAAGTGAAGTAGACATAGAGATATCTATCCTATCATCTCCAGAAACATGTAAGCAAGAAGATATATCCAAAGGAGATGGCGTTATCTTAACGAAAGTAGGAAGGTCTGCTGTATATTTGCCACAAGTGTGGGACCAGATTGACGATAAAGATTCCTTTCTAGGCTCTCTTTGTGAAAAAGCTGGCCTTGATCATGATTGTTATCTTTCTGCGTCTTTTGAAAGATTTTCTGTTGAAATTATTAAAGAGTAGATTTTTATATGAAAGAAGCTTTGTTTTACACAAAAGAAAATAATAACGTTGTTTGTCAAGCATGTTATAGAAAGTGCATTATATCTAACAACAACGTTGGGTTTTGTGGAGTAAGAAAAAATATAAACAACAAGCTTTTTTCTTTAGTCTATAATAAGCCAATTGCCATAAACATAGACCCAATAGAAAAGAAACCAATCTATATGTTTTTAGAAAAAACAAATACCTTGAGTCTTGGTACTGTTGGCTGTAACTTTGATTGTTCTTTTTGTCAAAACTATAATATCTCTAAAGTAGATAAAGAAAACATACTTTTTTCTGAAGAAGTAAAACCAGAAGAGATAATAACCATCGCCAAGAAAAACAACTGTCCTTCTATATCATACACCTACACAGAACCAACTGTTTTTGTTGAGTATGCTTTAGACATAATGAAGCTTGCCAAAGAAAATAACCTAAAAAACGTTTGGGTGTCTAACGGATATATGACAAGACAAGTGATAGATAAGATAAGTGTTTATTTAGATGCTATTAACATTGATCTAAAAGGAGACGCAGATTTTTATAAGAAACTTGTTAACAATGTTGATATAAAAAACATTCAAAAAAACATAAGACTATTTTATGAGAAAAACATACATGTTGAGATAACAAATCTTTTGATAGAAGGTTATAACACAAAACAAGAACAGATTCAAGAGCTTGTTGAGTTTATAGCAAGCACCTCAAAAGACATTCCTTTACATTTTACAAAAGCTTTTCCTTGTTATAGGTTAATGGACATAGTTCCTACAAGAAAATCAACTCTTAGCAAAGCAAAAGAAATAGCAAAAAAGAAAGGACTAACAAACGTTTTTCTTGGTAATATCTAGGTTTATAAAAAATATGGAATAACGTTGATAATAAACAAGAAGATTATCAACCACCCAAAAAGCTTTTTAACAACCTTCATCTTCTTTTCTTGTGTGCCTTTTTTAAGATATCTAGAAAAAATAACTTGAGACATAAACCCTCCATCAAAAGGAACTGTTGGCAAAAAGTTAACTGAAGAGATAAGAAGGTTAAGTAAAGCAATCCACATAAGTATGCTAAGCAAGGTTTTTAAGAAAAAATAGTTTTTTGGAAGATCTGTGTTATTATAAACATTTGCTGTAAACCCAAACAAATTGTTTTTTGTTGGCGTAAAATATTCTGTTTTTTCTTCTTTTGTTGATGTGTTAAGAATAACAAACTTGTTTTCTTCATCGTTGATTATTTTTGAAAAGTTAGAGATTGATCTTACTGGTGTGTCGTTAACAGAAACTATAACATCTCCTTCTTTAAGAACACCATAAACAGGACTAACAACTTCTGTGCCATCAACATCTATTGTTTCATATATAGAAGTTATTTCTAAGCCTGTTGCTTTAGACTCTATGTTGGTCATGTAAGGAGAAACAAAAACATTTAACAAAAGAATAATAAATAAAAAAATAACAGCAAGAAAAGCATTGCTTGTAGGTCCTGCTGAGTACATTTTCATTATCTTATGTTTGTTTGTTTTTTTTATCTGTTTTTCATCTGGCTCAACAAAAGCACCCATTGGTAAGATTCCTGCTAAGATAACACCTATAGACTTTATTTTTAACTTAAACTTTTTTAACATAGCTCCATGAAAAAACTCATGAACAGCAGCGGAAAAAATAAGAATGATCCACCCATACCAAGGAATAGTAAAAGAAACCTTAGGCATCTTTATCCCAGGTAAGACAAGACCTACACCAGGTGCTGCTGTTTGTCCTGCAATTGTTTTAATAATAATATCTATTCCTGAAAATATTAAAGACCCTATCGTCAGACCAGCAAGCCCCATTACCCCTGTAAGAAGAATAATAAGATATCCACCCCACAAAGAGATTGCTGGGTTGTTTAGAAAAACGTTTCCAAACAAAAGATATGTTATAAAACAAAGAACGATTGTGTAAAACATAAAAAAACAAATTCTTTTGAGTGTAGATGTTTTTTTGTTTCTATTAAGATAATCTAAACCAAACGCACCAAAACCAAGAACAATACCAATAACAGCAAGTCTATCTATTATTTTTTTCTTAGATAACCAGTTTACTACGCCAATAAGTTTCTTTGTTTTTACTAAGATAAATAACCCTAAAAAGCTCTCTAGCTTTAATAGTTTTTTTGCTAAATAAGAAGTAACAAACAAAATAACTAAAACAAGAATGATCCATGTAAATGTTGTCATATTTTATCACGTTATATATATCTATGATGTAATATATTTATATACTTATTTTTTTTGTATCATACCCTAAAGATTTTAGAACAGAAAGGCCTTTGTTAAAACCAAGTCTATATACTTTTTTTAACTTTCTTTTGTCTGTTGTTATTTTTCGTATGTTTATGTTAGGATAAACAACAAAGACGTTCTTATGTTTTCTTATATTTTCTATGTTAGGTTTATCAAAAAAATGAACAAGATAATAAGAAGCAAAATCTAATCCAAAATATCTTGATATAAATATAAAATGTGCTATCTGTATAGGAAGGTCAACAAAAGAATACCATCTTGTTCTTCTTTCGTTTAAAATATAGATTATTTTTTTATCTGGGTTTTCTTTAATAATCCTTATAAAATCATTGTTAGGAACAAGTTCTCCATCATAATAATGAGTGTGTCTTGTTTTTTGATAGATATATGGCGCACAATGAGAAGAAACACTTATGGCTTCTATCACATTCTTTTTTCCATCAAGATATCTTATTACAAGGTTTTTTGTATCAAACACTTTAACATAAAAATTAATAGAAGAAGATTTTATTTTTTGTATGTTTATTTTTCTTCTTGTTCTTTGTATTTTTTTAAGAACCTCTAGATCCATAAGATGCATGTGTTTTCTAAAAATAAGAAGATTAAAAACTTTTTTTACAATATCTTTTATTGATAGTTTTTTAACAAAAGCATATCTTTTTGATAAAAGATCTTCTGTGTATATCTCTGTTCCTTTTAAAGTTTCTTTAGATAAAAAATAAGCACCGCTGTGTGCACCAGCAGAAGCAGAATAAATGCTTTCGACTCTTTCATGGATGTTTGCTTTATCAAGAGCAGAAACAACGCCAGCAGAAAAAACACCTGCCATTGCTCCTCCTTCAAGTATAAGGATAACATCTTTTTTTTGTTTCATATTAATTCTTTTGTTTTTAAATATCTTTCTTATATATATGTTATATAAATCCTTTATATTTGTTTTGTTTTGTTGTTGTTTATACCAATAACTTTAAAACTTGTTTTTATCTATCTATATATAAGAAAACAAAAGAAAATGATGAAGAATATGGGTATTGCATTTGGATCGTTAATAGATAATAATCTTAAAGAAAAAATAGATTTAGAATCTTTAAAAAACAAAAAGCTAGGAGTAGATGCGTTTAATACAATCTATCAGTTTATTACAACAATAAGGTCAATAGACGGAACACCATTAACAAATCAGCAAGGAGAGATTACAAGTCATCTTAACGGTATCTTTTATAGAGTGTCTAATCTTTTAGGATACGGAACAAAGCCAACCTTTGTTTTTGATGGAAAAAGTCATAAACTAAAAGATCAAACAAAACAAGATAGAAGAGAGAGAAGACAAGTTGCAAAAGAAAAGTATGATTTAGCAGTTGATCAAGGAGATCAAGAGAGTGCGTTAAAATATGGTAAACAATCACAAACAATCACAAACAAGATAATAACAGAATCAAAAGAGCTGTTAACAGCTTTTGGTGTGCCATGTATAGATGCTCCTGGAGAGGCTGAAGCTCAGATATCTGTTATGACTAAAAACAAAATATTTGATTATACTGTTTCACAAGACTATGATTGTTTATTGTTTAGCTCTCCTAATATTCTTAGAAACATAAACGTTACAGGAAAAAAAAAGGTTGTATCTAAGAACATATATATTGATAGTTATCCATATGTTTTACATACACAAAAAGTAATAGACCACCTAAAGATAACGCACAAGAAGCTTATATGGTTATCTATCTTGATAGGCACAGATTTTAATAAAAAGATTGTTGGTGTAGGACCAAAGACGGCTTTAAAGCTTGTTAGACAATATGATGATTTTGAAGATATTGTTTCTTATCTAGAATCTAAGAAAAAAGAGATATCTTTTGATTATAAAGAGATAGAGAATATTTTTCTTAAACCAAATATTGATCTTTCTTTAGAATGTAAACAACCAGCCATAGACAAAGAAAAAATAATAAAGATACTTGTTGAAAAATCTGATTTTGATGAAGAAAGAGTAAAAAATCATTTAGACAAGTTTTTTAAAAAAAAAGAAGAACAAGAAAAGCAAAAAACCATAGACAGATGGTTTTAAGCTTATTAAAAGAACTATCTTTTTCCTTTCTTTCTAGCTCTTATCTTTGTAGTACCACATTTTCTACAAAACGCAGGTTTTTTTGTTGATCTCATAATCGCATTACATTTCATGCAAACCCAAACATCAACCATTCGTCTATTTTTTGCTATTTCGTCCATAACTAATGTCACCTTTTTATAAATATTTTATATAGATTAAAAACTTTTTTTTACATAAAGACATATAAGAAGTTTTTAAATATTAAATGTATTTTAGATATATAACTTAAGAACAGAAATATTTATAAACAAAGTTTTTTTAAGAAAAAAAGATGCTTATAAGAATAGTCTTATATTCTTTGAATTTATTGTTTTTTTAAATAAATATAATCTCTATAATCAAAATATTTAAATAAAATATAATTTTCTTTTACAAAATATCTAAATATTAAAACAGATTTTTTTGAAATATAAACTCTTTTATAATTTTGCAAAGGTTTTCTAAGATTTTTATAATGGTCTATATTTTCTGAGGAAGAATTAATAAAATTAGGTTTCATATTTTTTAATTTTAATAACTAATTTTTTTGATAGTGTAGAGATCTGGTTGTTTAATTTGGGTTTTTTTATTTGTTAACAAATATTTATGTGTAAACAAATATATTTAAATATTTTGTAACATAAATTATATGTTAAAAAAGTAAAAAAGTGGTTGATTTAGAAATAAATATTTTAAAGAAACTTTGTATGAAGATATGAAAAAACACAAAAAAAGAAATTAAAATAATATTATAAAAAGAAGCTTTTAAATAAGAAATAATATAAATAATAGGTGAAAACTATGGTAAATATGACTTTAAGTATTCCAAAAGAATTACGTGAAAAATTAAAAAAACACTCAGAAATAAGATGGAGTGAAGTTGCAAGAAAATCTTTTGAAAAAAAAATAAAAGAACTAGAAACAATAAATGTTTTGAAAGAATTTGAAGATGCAGAAAAAGAATATAAAGAAGGAAAATGTATTCCTTTTGAAGAAATGTTAAAAGAGTTTGGTATTGATGACATATAGAATACAATTTACTTCCTTAGCAAAAAAAGATTTTAAGAATTTAGATAAGTCAGTAAAAGAACAAATATTAAAAAAAATAAAAAAATTACAAGAAAATCCAAATCTTGGTAAAAGTCTTAGTTATTTTTTAAAAAATAAAAAATCATTAAAAGTAAATAAATATAGAGTGCTATATTTTATAGCAAATAATGATGTTGTTATTATAAAAATAGGTCACAGAAAAAATGTTTATAATCTAAAAGAAAATATTTTAAAATCTCAAAAAGATAACACACTAATAGAAAAAATAACAATCGTAAATCAGATTGATGAAATTATAGGCCAGAAAGAAAAATATGCTTTATCAAAAAAAGATATATTTAGACTCTCTTGTTTAGTTTTAAGAAATAAAAAGAATGAGATTTTATTAGCAAAAAGGGCCTTATCAAAGAAATATTACCCTGGAAAATGGGGTCTTTCTGTCGTTGGTACAAATCAAGCAAATGAAAGCTATATTGACTGTATATTAAGAGAGGCAGAGGAAGAGCTAGGAATATTAATTGCGGACTTTGAACTAAGACTTGTAGAAAAGTTATTTATAAAAGAAAAAGAAAAGCAAAGATTTACTTGTATTTTTTTAGCAGATTTTGATGAATCTACTAAAATAAGAATAAATAAAAAAGAAGTAAAAGAAGTAAAATGGTATACTAAAGAAAAACTAGAAAAAGAACTTAAAGAAAATAAATCTGAGTATATAGAACATATATCTAAATATCTTTTAAAGTATTATGATGCATAGTCTTTTTATTTAATTATTTTTAAGACCTTTTCCTTAATATGATTAGGATAGTTTAATAAATATTATTGATACCGAAAGTTATACAAAATTATAACTTTAGGTACTGTTATCTTAGATATAAAAAAGAATATCATAAATAGAAAGCATTTATAAATGATATTATATATTATAATATATATAAACAAAAGAGGTTTTTTATATGGCTACAAAAAAAAGTAAACTTACTGCTTCAGAGAAAATACTTCATAAGAAACAAAACTTTGATACTAATCATAGTTTGTTAATAGGAATTATATTTTTTATAGCTTTATTATTAATATCAACAAACATAATATTATCAAGCTATGGTCAAAAGTTTTCTGTGTTTAGTGTTTTTGTATGGATTGTTATATTTGGAATATTTATTTTTTTACCAAGCATAACTAAAACATTAACAAGAACGCACAAAGTGATCTTAAAGAAGAGAATAAATGCTTTTATTTTAATGGTTTTGTTTTTTGTTTTGTTATTTGTTTTATTGCCATTTGTTTTTTATGATCTAGTGTTAGGTATTTCTTTATTTATTTTTGTATATTTTTTTGTGTTTATTTATTTTACAAGAAACGCAAAGCACAAGAAAGTAAAAAAGTCACATAAGTTAGCAGAGTATTATATATATTCTTTATTTGGTGGTCTTTTATTGTTTGGGTTATTATATTTATTATATCTTTTATTAAATTTGTTACATGTAACAACTATACAGACATGGTTAATTTACATGTCGTTATTAATCTTTTGGATATTTAACGATTTTGTGTTAAGGTTTACGAGATATTACGAGGAGCAAGAAAAATTAGCAAAAGAGATAGACGATTTTGACAGAAAAGAGTTATGATTAAGAAAAATGATATGTTTATTAATATTTTCTAACAAAAGAATATTTATTTAACAAACCGAATTATAGGTTTTAGATAATCGTTCTTTTTTAAACAATGTTTGTAACTAGGGTTTTATTTAGAAGCAAAAGACAATAATATAAGAACGTTATGCTCCTGTAGTGTAGCCCGGCAATCACGCCGGCCTTTCAAGCCGGTAACATGGGTTCGAATCCCGTCAGGAGCAAGTTTATATTTATGAGGAAAAGTAATATAAAATAAAAAAAATTAATGATATTATATTTAAGGTGAAAATAAATGGGAACAAGAAAAAAAGACTCAAGTCGTTTTAAGAAAACAAAGGCAAGACAGCGTTGGAAATGGAAGAAAAAGAAGATGAGAGAGAAGAAGAGACAGAGAAGATACTTAAGAAAGAGAGCTGCATCTTAGATGCTTTAGCTCTCTTTGTTTTCTATTTTT
>NPIE01001791.1_pt1 | contig 24846 bp, 21 predicted proteins | sample 8637661 | NCBI WGS metagenome assembly NPIE01 (sample SAMN07420842, study PRJNA396082) | bioreactor metagenome | isolation source: sample BA12 brine-fed electro-methanogenic bioreactor BA | place: Japan: Kochi | collected 2016-12-09 | reverse complement strand
CTTTTTTAGGAAACTTCAGTTTATATAGTATCTGATTGGATTTCGCTCTTGAGGATAATCATGACTATTCATCCAGTTTTCATTTCTACTGTCCCACAATCGTTTAATTTTACGAAATTTGATCTCTAACGTTGCCAGCTTTTTCTCTTTATTTATAATTTCCTCATTTTTCTCCCAACCTTCATCATTAATGGTTTCTCTATCAAATGGAATAATATAGAAATAGTCGCTTTCATCGAGTGGTTGTACATTTCTTATTTTAACATCATTAATCCAAATACCCATGAAGTTCTTATAGCCTGTAAAATCAACATCAGCACCAGAAGGAGAAATCCCAGAAAGCAATAATAAGGCATCGAGAACAAACCATGTATCAAGTTCAAGCCATTCGGTAAGATATGATGAATAATACCGTTCAATTTTTACCTTTTCAGAAAAGGAAAATTTGATTTCATCGCAAGGGAATCTGGTACACGATTTGTCATTACACTCTTCCGGAAATTTGTCACATGATATGCCTATCTTCTCTATTTCATCAGATTTCATTGACATACGATCCACCCATATTTTTTACCTTTTCCAGGTAATCAGCCCATGCCTGCATCATCTTCCGACGTTCAGGCAGATGTTGCGCATGGTTATACGCGGCCTTTATACTGTTTCGTTCTGCATGGGCAAGCTGACGTTCAATGATATCAGAAGGCCATCCTTGCTCATGCAGGACAGTTGAGGCCATAGCCCTGAAACCATGACCAGACATTTCTTCCTTGGTATATCCCATACGCCGCAAAGCCGCTAAAATGGTATTTTCGCTCATTGGCCGTTTTTCGGTCCTGACGCTGGGAAATACATATCGTCCTTTGCCTGTAATCGGGAGCATTTCATGCAATACTTCTACCGCTTGAGATGACAATGGAACGATATGGGGATCTTTCATTTTCATCTTTGCGGCAGGGATACGCCACTCGGCAGTGTTGAAATCAACCTCCGACCACTCAGCATGCCGCAGTTCTCCAGGTCGGACAAACACTAAAGGGGCCAATTTCAAAGCACACTTTGCCATCGGTGTTCCATCATATCCATCAATGGCACGGAGAAGCTCGCCAATTTTCTTTGGCTCAGTGATGGTAGCCATACGGCCATGCTTGACCGGGGTCAAGGCTCCACGAAGGTCAGCGGACGGATCACGCACCGCCCTACCAGTAACGATAGCATACCGGAACACCTGTCCACAATTCTGATGGGTTCGATGGGCTGTTTCCAATATTCTTTTATTTTCAATTCTTCGCAAAACAGCAAGAAGTTCAGGTGGCGTGATATCAGCAATAGGCCGCGTTCCAAGCCAAGGGAAGATATAGAGCTCAAGTCGGCGGATTATTTTTTTTGCATGACTATCCGCCCACTTTGCAGAAAATTTTTCATGCCACTCACGGGCTATTGCCTCAAAAGTGTTCTCGGCCTGCTCGATCTGTATGGATTTCTGCACTTTTCTGGTTTGGCCCGGATCAGTGCCATTGGCTATCATTTTTCTGGCTTCGTCCCGCCTTTCTCGGGCCTCAACGAGTTTAACGTCGGGATACACACCAAGGGCCAGCGTTTTGCGCTTGCCGGCAAAACGATAATCAAACCGAAAGTATTTCCCGGCCTTGTTCACCAACAGATACATTCCCTTTTCATCGGTCAGCTTGTACTGATTAGCTTGCGGCTTAGCGTTGCGGATGGCGGTATCAGTGAGGGGCATGACGGTATCTCCTTTGCGCGATGGCGGTATTTATTCCAGCAGTGAGAGGGATCACAAACCACCATATTTGCAGGGGAGAAGCTCAGCTTTGACGGTATCTCGCATCAAGAACACGACTATACCGTCAGAAATACCGTCAGCAATGACGGGATGTCAATAGATTTTACGGGAACACTCAGGAAAAAGAAAACCCCGAAATCCTTACCAGGACTCGGGGTTTTGTATCTTACCGGATCTCTCCGGACTTCAATTTGGTGGCGATGCAGGGAATAGAATGATATGAACCGTAACCAACCGAAATATTTAATTTTATTTGCTTTGTCTTTTTCGTTACTGGCATTTTTGTACCACTAAGGGTGACTTGTTTGTGCCAGTATATGCCGTTATTTCTATTATTTACACGTATTTTTTTGTCGTACAAATCGATCTGGATATCTACAATGTATCGATTCGAGTCCGTAACTGGGAATCATATCAAAGTGTATCAATTCAGATATAACGAACTCAAGAAAGTTGAAATTTTTCTAACTTTCTATATATAGTTGGACGACTGATACCGAGTGCTTTTGCTGTTTTACAGATATTCCCGTTAAAATGTTCAAGCGTCTTTGTTAACGCTTCTTTTTCAATCTCCGCAAGTGTAGAAATCCCCCTAGGACTGCATGTGGGCTTTATCTGAGCTTGTGTGATGTCTGATATTCCGAGGTGCTCAGGCATGATTTCCCCTCTTTCGGCTAGCTGAACTGCACGCTCAATAGCGCTTTCAAGTTGCCTGATATTGCCCGGCCAATGGTATACCAACAGAGCATTCTCAATCTCCGGATTTTTGAATCTCAAGTTGCGGTTGGTATTCAAGGCGTGACGATTGAGGAAATGCTCCGCCAAAAGTAAAACATCACGATCTCGCTCACGGAGTGGCGGAATATTAATCTTAAAACTACATATACGATAATACAGGTCCTCACGAAATTGCTGATTTTTCACGGCGTTCTTGAGATCTTGGTTTGTCGCTGAAATGATGCGGAAATTAACATGAATGGTCCGCAAACTACCTATACGTTGTATTTCCCCAGACTGAAGCACCCTTAACAGTTTAACTTGCATATCAAAAGGCATATCCCCAATCTCATCAAGGAAAAGCGTCCCATTATCGGCAAGTTCTAATTTCCCGCGCCTTCCACCTTTTTGAGCACCGGTAAAAGCCCCTTCTTCATAACCAAATAGTTCGCTTTCAAGCAGCTCTTTGGGAATGGCTCCACAGTTTATGGCTACAAATGGCTGGGTATTTCTTCCACTCTCGTTATGAATTGCCTGCGCGAAGAGCTCTTTCCCTGTACCTGTCTCTCCAGACAAAAACACAGGAGTATTGCTCTTGGCGGCTATTCGTGCCAAACGGATTGCCGAATAGAGCTTTTCACTAGTTCCTGTTATAGAGCCGAACGTAAAATGAGCCAAGGAGCCTGACATTTCAGAAGCAACCCTAATGATCTCTTTTTTCTCAATTATCGTAATTAGACCGCCAACTAGCTCGCCGTTACTAAGATGAATAGGATCCATTGACGCAAAATGAATCGTTTCGTCATTTTTGATTGAAAAATCACGTGCTCTAAACCCCTTTCCTTGCTGAATATATTTTGTGACATCAACCCCCTCACCGACATATTCTGTGAAAGATTTGTTATCAACATCTGAAGGAAGATTCATAAGAGCACGGGCTGTACGATTTGCTTTGACTATGCATCCATGCTGGTCGAGCGTTATCATTCCGTTCGAATTGGAATCAAGCAGAGCGACCATATACTGGTGTTGGATATCTAATTCACGCATTTGCTCATGCAAGCGCAACTGCATTGTAATTGTTTCGGCAGCCTGCCGAGCCAAACCAAGTGTATGAATATGCATCTTTTCAGAGTAGCCACAGAGAATGATTACACCCAAAAAATCTTTTCCGTCATGAGAAAAGACAGGAGCTGCAGCATTACTGACAATCTTTGCTTTAGTGGAAAACATTTTTTCTCCCGGCAGAAAAATAGGTATGCGCTCCACAAGTACGAGACCAATAGCACAGGTACCCACGTCTTGTTCCGTCCAGCGATATCCGGGAATGCAACGTCTACGTTTGAAATGCTCTGTCAAGCCTAAATCACCATTGACATATAGCACGTACCCACGGCTATCAGCCATGGCCATACAGAACCCCGTCCCCTTGAGGAGTTTGAATAAGGTTTCGAGTTGAAATTTCGCAATGTTATAGAATCCCTCTACTGACGAAATTCTTTCAGCGAGTTGTTCATTTGTCAATCTACTGGATTCAGGAGCTCCAGGCAGGTTGGGGTCAATTCCGTAGTGTTTTGATCGTTCAAGGGAGCGATCAATAATGAGCTTCAAGTCAGGAGTCGGTCTGTTTTCTAAGTCCATAAATTCTGTTTCACTTCTTTACAGTTGTAATACATTGTAACATTTACATTGCGACAGCCGTAAACAATATATTTTCAGTATGTTAATGAATTGTCCCGTTATTACATACAAAATTCTGTAACTTTTTATTACACATTGTTTTTCTCAAAACAGCAAGAATAAAATCAATAAAACAAATAATAATAGGTCGTTGCTAGCCACCCCGGGAGTGGCACAATTAATGCATAACATTACACACAAAAACATGGAAGATCTGCTGAACTATAAGGTTGAAGGTATCAAATGTCATATTTTGAAACAAGAGACATGTTGGCAACTCGTCAGTAGGCCGGTGATCCATGCTTGACAACAATCATGCTAAGACCAGATACCGTTAACCTGGCAATCATTCTATTTGGCAACAGGTAGTGTTACTTAAACCACTTTGAGAGTATTTAGGTTCATGAGAAATCGCAACACCACAGAAAGCAAAACTGCAACTAGAATATCGGATCACGAAATCATAGTTGCAGGTGGAGGAATAAGCGGAGCTGCTGTTGCGTATGGTTTGATGACTAGAGGGCACAAAGTAACGCTAATTGATGCTCCAACCAAAACTAATAAGGCATCGCGCACCAATTGTGGCCTGATCTGGTGCCAATCAAAATTCTTACACATCCCTGAATACGCTAGATGGGCATTCCATTCTTGTAGGATTTATCCAGAATTGACCAAAGAGCTAGAAGAAATAACCTCAACTAAAATTCCTGTCAACTATACAGGAGGACTAATACCCTGCTTAGGGGAGGATGAGTTTGAAAGGCGAAAAGAATACATCGAAGGTCTAAGGAACGCCTTGGGAGAGTACCCCGGCTCTATGATTTCCCGAATCGAGCTTGAAAAAAAACTACCCAAAATATCGTTCGGCCCAAATGTAACAGGTGCTGCTTGGTGTGAAGATGACGGAGTCGTCGAGCCGTTGATACTTCTTCGCGCTTTTAAAGCTGCGTTTCTCAAATTAGGCGGAATTCTGTTGAATAGTGTCATACACGATATTCAACCAAACAAAAATGAGTTCCTCATCATGACTGATACTGGCCAATTCAGATGTGCTAGGTTAGTCCTGACCACTGGCCTCGCAAATCGCAGGTTTGCCCGGTTTGCCGTTTCCAATTTACCCATAAATCCAAATAAAGGTCAGGTTTTACTAGTGGAACGCATGGAACCTGTCATGCCAATTCCAATGCTTGGGCTAACCCAAACTTTTGGCGGGACAATCGTTATAGGTTTCAGGCATGAAGCAATCGGCCACGACATGAAGGTAATACCAGAAGCAGTCAGCTCTGAGGGCCGCTGGGCCTTAAATGTCTGGCCAGACCTTGGTCGAAAACGTCTTATCCGCTCATGGTCTGGGTTGCGGATTATGCCTGAAGACAAGCAAGCAATTTATTCAAGGCTTCCCGGCTATCCAAACGCAACCATCATAAATACTCATAGCGCGGTCACATTAGCTGCCGCGCACGCAAAACACCTTCCTGAATATATTTTGGGAGGAGAACTTCCAGAAATGGCACGCGGGATGACCCTACAACGATTTGGAATTAATTGACAAAATGAAAAAAGAAACAAGTCTGTCGCCAGACGAACGAGTTACCATTACCGTGGACGGGAAGCAGATCGACGTCCCGGCAGGCATTTCAGTTGCTTCTGCCGTGCTTGGTCACGCACATGAAAGTAAAACATCGGTTCATCCAATCAGCGGTGACGCCCGTGCGCCGTATTGTTTGATGGGTGTATGTTTTGAATGCATGATTGAGATTGACGGCGAATCGGACGTGCAATCATGTCTCATAAATGTTCACGACGGAATGATCATCAAGTGCCAATCGACGCAAGACAAGGCATAATAATGGATAATCGTGTTGATTTAATAATCATAGGAGCAGGACCCGCTGGAATGGCTGCGGCGTGCTCAGCACGAGAGTGCGGTCTCGAAGTGGTTGTGCTCGATGATCAGACTACTCCGGGCGGACAGTTATTCAGACACATCGAATCACCTTTGGCACAGACTAAAATTGATAGCAAAGAGTATCAACAAGGACTCGAATTAATTAATTCATTTAGAGGTTCTGGCGCATGGTACTATCCAAAAACAATAGTGTGGGGAATTGAGTCTCATCAGGTTTCATGTACCGTCGACGGCACTCCCACTATTTTTCAATCATTATCGATCATAATTGCTCCAGGTGCTATGGAACGACCAGTTCCATTCCCAGGCTGGACTATTCCGGGTGTTCTGGGTGCAGGCGGAGCTGAAATCATCCTCCGAGGAAACGGAACTGTAACACGGAACGCTGAAGATCCTGTTGTCCTAGCAGGTAACGGCCCACTGTTGCTGCTACTTGCTAATCATCTTCTCGACTCTGGTGCCAAAATTGCCGCTTGGCTTGATACCGGTTCTTGGTCAAAACGTATCAGATCACTACCCAGAATGTTTTCAGCATTGGGTGACTTCCCGTACCTATCCAAAGGAATGGGGATGGCGCTAAAGATTGTCAAAAATAAAATTCCTATTGTTTCAGGGATAAAAAATATCGAAGCCGTTGGAGAGGAGCATATCAAAGCAGTTTTGTATGAAGCCAAAGGTAAAAAACATGAGATAAAATCAAGTTGTTTAATACGCCATGAGGGAATTATCCCGCGTATCCATATTCCCAATGCCTTGGAGGTAGAACTTCAATGGGATCAAGAGCAACGTTATTGGTATCCTATTACCAACCAATTTGGAGCAACGTCTAAAGATGGGATATATCTGATAGGAGACGCCGGGCATGTAGACGGTGGCGACGCTAGTCAGCTTAAAGGCTATCTCGCTGGTGTGGATGTGGCAAGGTATCTTGGCATTATAAGCCTTGGAGAGGCCGCCTATCGCTCTAAAAAGGTTTTACAGGAGCTGAAAGCCATCCAACGAGCTAGGTCTTTCCTACGCTACATTTTTGCTCCAAATCCCAACATCTTCCAAATCCCTGATAAAACAATTGTATGCCGATGTGAGATGGTCACAGCTGAAGAAATTCGCAAAGCAGTCAAAGAGGGAGCTACAAATGTTAATGAAGTAAAACTATATACACGATGTGGAATGGGCCCATGCCAGGGCAGGATGTGCGGCCCTGCATTAGCAGAAATAACTGCAGGTGAATTGTCGAGGTCTCCATCTTCAGTCGGAACTCTACAAGTAAGGCATCCATTTCGTCCTGTTTCCCTCGAAAATTATTGCAAACTCCATTCTGCAGAATAGAGAACGAGGCCTAAATACATAGGAATAAATACATAGGAATTAGTGACTTTAGGTGTCGAAAATATCTTATTACAATTACTGTTAAACATTTTTGAGGAAAGCAACTCAAAGAGGATTGAGTAATGAACAGAAGAAAGGTTGATTTGGTTTTTTCCTCATTTTTTATTCTCATTTCTCTAGTGGTCCTCACCAGCAAGACTTTAGTTGAAGGTGGAGTTGAAACAGAATTAGGATCTCTTTTTTTGCCTCGGATCGTAGCTGTATTGATAATCGTATTCTCTATGACTATTGGCATCCAATCTCTCGTCAAACTTTACCGCAAATCACCTCTAGAACAGCTTGAATACATTAATACGACCGGCTTTTTCGGCGTAGGTTTGTATTTTGCCATCTTCATTACCTACTGGTTCATAGTTCCATATGTTGGCTTTCTTATTGCCACACCGCTTGCTATGCTTGGTATTGCTGTACTACTAGGGTGTCGGCGCTGGATAACATTCTCTGTTGTTTCAATAATTACAACAGTTTTCATTTTTTATGGCTGTCGGATGTATCTTCGAGTTTTTCTTCCCACCTGGTCAATTTCCTGAGAACCTCAGTCATGATTGAAAACCTTATACATGGTTTTTCTGCTATCTTAAAATTTGGGCCAATTGCGGGAATTCTCTTCGGGATTGTTGTCGGCATTATTTTTGGTGCAATTCCTGGTATCTCAGCAATCATGGCGATTGCCATAATCCTTCCCCTTACTTTTTATGTTGATCCAATAATCGGCATACCAATGTTACTCGCTGTATACAAAGCTGGGATTTATGGTGGCTCTATCTCTGCTATCTTAATCAACACTCCCGGTGCTGCAGCCGCTTTCCTCACAGCTCAGGATGGACACGCGCTCACTAAAGCCGGGAAGTCAGGGAAAGCTCTTGATATGGCATTGTTTGCTTCCGTATCCGGAGAAACAATCAGCACCTTGGTACTAATCTTCGTAGCTGCTCCTATTTCTCTCATTTCTCTAAAGGCGGGCCCGATAGAAAGAGTTTTTCTCCTCTTTTTTGCTTTCACTGTAATCGGCTCTATAACAGGAGAATCCATTTCTCGAGGACTGCTTTCTTGCTGCCTTGGTATGCTATTTGCGATGGTTGGAATGTCGCCAATAACCGGCGCAACACGTTTCACTTTCGGCATACCTGAATTGATGGCTGGTTTCACTTTTACACCTATGCTGATCGGGGTACTTGTGATGCCAGAAGTCATTAACGCCATAAAGAAAAGAAACATTCAAAAATCTGAACCAACTGTTACCAAATCCCCCAACCTAGCCGACAGCCGGATTAGCTGGAAAGAATATTGGTCTGTATTCCCAACGATAATTAAATCATCAGGCATCGGCACATTTATTGGAGCACTTCCTGGCCTTGGATCAAGCACTGCAGCGTTTCTCGCGTACGGTGAAGCAAAGAGAACTTCTCCAAACCCTTCAAAATTCGGGAAAGGTTCCATCCGAGGGATTGCTGCCGCAGAATCAGCGAATAATGCCGTATGTGGAGCCAGCATGATTCCCATGCTGACGCTCAGTATTCCGGGAGACGACGTTGCCGCTCTTCTCATGGGTGCGTTTCTGATTCAAGGTATTACTCCAGGACCAACAATATTCTACGAGCATACGGAAGTTATTTATGCCATTTTTGCCGGCTTTTTAATAACCGATTTCTTTTTACTTTTTATTGCACGAGGCGGTTTCAAACTATGGACAAAAGTCGCGTCAGTTCCTCGCTATTTCATTTTCCCGTGTGTCACTGTGTTTGCTTTTGCCGGTGCCTTTACTGCCAATCAAGATATCAATGACGTATTAATTCTGATAGTTTTCACACTTTTCGGGTACGGTATGCGTCTTGTCGGTCTAAACCCTGCTGCATTTATAATAGGGTTTATCCTTACTCCATTCCTAGAACAGAATCTTGACCAAGCAATTGCTATAGTTGGCAACAATTATCATTTGTTTTTTGCTACTCCCTTTGCTTGGATTTTTACTGCACTATCTATTTTCTCTGTAATATCTACCGCTAGGCAACGAAAAAGAGCTAAAAGAGGGAGAGCTAAAGTCTCCACCATCCAAGAAACGAATAATACAGTTAATTGATTTTTGGTGGCTCTACGTTCAAAAAATGCCATTGCGGTATTGTTGCTCGCAGAGCAAGGCGGATCGAAGTCAAACAAACTCTAGGAGGAGCATCTAATGAAAACACCGAGAAGATTGTTCGTGGCAATTGGCGTATCACTAACCTTTCTACTTACGGCATTTACAGCGCAAGCCGAGTATCCTATTAAGCCTATCAACGTCATTGTACCATATGGTGCAGGTGGTGACTCAGACCTCACTACACGGGTATGGGCTGATGCAGTAGAGAAAGAGATCGGAAGTCCTGTTGTTGTTATTAATAAGACTGGTGGTGGGGGCGTTGTTGGGACCGCATTCGTCGCTAATTCAAAAAAGGATGGGTACACCCTTATAAATGCCGGCCTCGGTAACATGCTTGTAACTCCGAATTTCAGCGATACACCCTATGATTTTGATAGTTTCGTTCCTATTGTCAAGATGACGGCTGTTCCATTGGCCGTTGTTGTTTCAACAGACAGCCAATATCAGACCTTCGATGACTTCGTTGCAGCTGCTAAAGAAAACTCCCTCACACAGGGATCATGGGGAGCTGCATCTTCAGGAACGATACTGGCAAATATCATCGCTGACCAAATGGGATACAAACCCAGATATGTACACGGCAACACCACGGCCGAATCCATGGTTTCCCTAATAGGCGGCCATATTGATTCAGCAGTTTCATTCCCTCCAGCATTCGGCCCTCACATTGAGTCAGGTCGTGCTCGTGCACTCGTGATCAATCAGCAAATGGAACAATTCCCAGGTGTTCCAACCTTTGCTGAGTATGGGATTAAAGGCAGCTTCGAAGGATGGTCGGGTATCTTCGCACCTAAAGGAGTCCCGGAAGAAGTAGTAACAACGCTGATCGAGGCGACAAAAAAAGTAATGAAAGACCCGAAAGTTTTACAAGCATACAAAAACATGGGCGCTCTCGTTGACTTTCGTTATGGTGAGGACTGGATTAATGACATGAAAGAAACCTATAACGTTATGGAAGAAGCCGCTGCAAAAATGAAGACGAATTAGGAAACGTTGATCTCCGAATATTGTTAGGATTTCATCGCAAGAGATACAACCTATGTGCTTTTCGATTTGATAGAGATGACTAATAGATGAATTGTCTTTTATTTGCCGTTAACAATTCTCAATTCTGTCATTAAATAGATGGAGTATAAATTACACAAATGGCTACCTTGAAAAATAATTTCTGTTCATAAAAAGATTAACAAACAGTTATCCAATGATATGTGTTCGCTTATCATATAAAAAATGCACATATTCAATATATAAATTGAATAGAAAGACTGTTTTTCAAGGTAGTCGTGTGATTTTGAGAAAAAAGATGCTGAGATTAGAGTCACCTTCGATAGTAGCAGCAGCTTAGCAACCTGAGTCCATCTATTTTGTAATTCTAACAGAAATGAGCAGTATCTTTTATGAGAGTTCAGTTCCTGAAACCGGAGTACAAACATAAATGAGGAGAGATCTAAATGGAAATCAAACGTATTGGCAATAAGCGCCGAATGAGTGATATTGTTAGTTACAATGGTACTATTTATCTTTGCGGACAAGTAGCTGAGGATTCTAGCAAAGACATAATAGAACAAACAAAGTCTATGTTGGCACGCGTTGATGATCGCCTCGAGCAAGCTGGTAGTAACAAGGAGCACATATTGTCAGCAACAATATATCTTAAATCTATGGCACACCTACCTGAAATGAATGAAGTATGGGATAATTGGATTCCTGCAGGGTGCGCACCGGCAAGAGCATGCGTGGAAGCGAACATGGTAAGAGATGATTTACTCGTTGAAATTTCGGTTATTGCCGGAATAAAAATTAAACCCGACAACCCATCATAACTAATTGGCAATTGGCACCTATCTGCTTCCGTTAAAATATTGATTATCTATTCTTTCACCGTCGAATACAGAATACCCCAGATCAGTATTTCCGTATGAGGTGAATCGTTGAAGAAGAGTTATTCAGATCACATTGATTGTACAGTGATACACACCGTCATCTACATTGGAGACTATTCTGAAAAAAATTATTACTACAATCTTATATTATTCAACACAAATGAATGGCTCTTTAAATAATTAATATATATCATCAAACGTTACTATTATCCGTTTTGATTTTAGACAGAGCCTCGAATTCTATAAGGCCGTTTCAAGCTATTAAACAATTTTCCAAAATGTCCATTATTCAATTTATGGGCATCAATCTATCAACTGATAATCTAGTGAGTCCTTCCCATGTCTAGAGAAAGAATAGCAAAAGGTGGATATCTTTATTATGATACACCTGTAGGAATTCTTTGTTTAGAATCCTTTTTCCCGAAACCTCTTGGTCATTTAAGAAACCCAAGAACATTTGCATTTCCTGTTATTCAAAAGATAGTATCAGGTGTGCGAATTCCTGATTTATTATTTAATCCAAAACCAGAATTGACCGAGCTATTTATCGACTCTGCAAAAAAACTGGAACAAGAGGGTGTCCTATCTATAACAGGAAGTTGTGGGTTCCTAGCCAGATTTCAATCAATTATAGCTGAATCTGTAAATATCCCTGTTTTCCTGTCAAGCCTTCTGCAGATTCCTCTTGTGCGCCTTATACATGGCGTTAACGCCAATATTGGTATTCTAACTGCCAGTTCGGAAGCGCTGACTCAGGACCACTTCGCCAACGTAGGGAGCAATATTAAAGATTTTTCCATCAAGGGGATGGAAGGGTACTCTGAATTTTGGGAGACAATCATTGAAGGAAAACGAAACGATTTTAATCTAGACAAATTGGAAACTGAGATCTGTCATGCCGCATCAGAACTTTCCATACAATATTCAATCGAAGCGCTCATACTCGAATGCACAGACCTTTCCGCATTTTCATCTTCGATCCAAAAAGTAACCAGCGTTCCAGTTTATGATATCAACTCACTAGTTGAATTCGTTAATTATGCTGTAAACCGCAAGAGTTACTAACTAAATCGCCCAGGACTATAACAAATTTGGCCTTTCGCTATTTCGTGCTGATTTGATATCATGATATCAGATCCACAGCAAATGACGAGTAGCCCAAGCTTTCTGTCAATTCGGAATGAACTCGACAATTTTTTTTATTAATTTGTCCAGTTACCCTTCCAGCATCCCGGCAAACCGCTCCCCTTCTTCTAAAAAATCATCGCCCCCCTTCACGATTCTTTCTACTATCAGGATAACAACAACTTAACGAGTCTCCTTTCACCCCGGTACTACCCCATGAAAGTCGAACCGATCCGCAACGTGAAAGACATCCGCGCCATCAAGCGCCTTCTGGCGAATTCACCGCGCAACTATGCCCTCTTCGTCATTGGCATCAATACCAACCTGAGGGCCTCCGACATCTTGAGTCTTACCGTCGGTCAGGTGCGGAACCTGAAACTCGGCGACGAAGTAGTCCTAAAAGAAAAGAAGACCGGCAAGGAGCGGCGGATCACCGTCAATGCCGAAGTTCTCGACGCCATCACGCACCTGATCAAATCGCTAGGTGCAGCCAGCCCCACACTGATCGACAAAACTCCGCTGTTCGTCGGCCAACGCGGTAAAATGACCGTGCCGACATTGTCGCGGATGGTCAGCGAATGGTGCAGCGCCATCAATCTCAAAGGGAACTATGGTAGCCATTCGATGCGAAAGACCTTCGGTTACCATCAGCGGACGCGTCTGAATACCAGCGTGGCGGAGCTGATGGTAATGTTCAATCACTCGAGCCAGAAGCAGACCCTGGATTACCTGTGCATCCAGCCGGATGAGATCCGCGAGGCGTATCTGAAGCTGAGTTACTGATTGTCGGCAATGCAACATGGCAGCATCGTATGAATCCTGCGCATATACTACTTTGACGAGTGATTTCCTGGTCTGAAGTCAACATCTACCTAACTATGCCCCCCAGCTGCCCCCTTGAAAAGGGCATTTGGACGAGACTCCTGAGGTGCAAGAAAGTTGGCAGGATAACCTGACGCCAACAGACACTCGGTCAGCGGACGAAACAACAAGATGTTTTTACAAGATCATGACCGCTCATTTCTGACATCACCACATGGATGATAAGCACATAGATCTGCTAGGGAATTGTCTCGCATCGCTGGCTTGATGAGGTATAGAGGATGAGGAAAAACTTACGAAATTATACCACTTCTTGATCTCAATCTGCTTTCACCTTGCATTCCCTCCCTAATCGATCTGCCTTTTTGATGGAACGAAGCACTGTTTCCTCGTCTATCGGGACGGGCATGTTATAGATGTATGATCCCTGAACGCAGATCTTTTTGACGGCAACAGCCAGCGAATCGTCAACGTTATCTGATAATCCAAGCTCTGCCAGAGTCGTCGGTAGGCCTAGGGCGTGGTAAAATTGTAACAATTTTTGAAAATCGACATCTTTTTTGCCCTCCAGAACGCATTGCGCCAGAACGCCAAAGGCGACCAATTCACCATGTAAGGCCTTTTGCATGGCAGGAAGAGCAGTAAAACCACCGTGTATAGAATGCGCCGCCGCCAGTCCACCGCTCTCAAAGCCGAGCCCGCTCAATAATATGATGGCCTCGACAACGTTTTCCAACTCGTCGGTTACAGTTTGTGCTGAGACAGCGTCCAAAGCTTCGATAGCGTTAGCCTGCAGAATGTGAAAACTGAGACGGGCCAGTTCCAATGCGGCCCGAGTCGGTTGTACCCCAAAAATATTTTTTGCCTGAGAGGCATGACAGGCTTCAGCTTCGAAGCTAGTGGAAAGGGCGTCACCGATGCCTGCCCTAAAGGTTTTGATCGGTGCCCGGGCTATAATTGCCGTATCCACCAGAACCAGATCGGGACCACGTTTCATGAAGTAGACACCGGTTTTGACGTGCTGTTCATCGTAGACGACAGCTAGCTGGCTGGTGGGAGCGTCAGTGGAAGCCACCGTTGGTATGATGACGACGGGCAGGGATGTGGCTATGTTGACCATTTTTGCGGTATCAGCTGCTTTGCCCCCACCCATGCCGATGATCGCGTCGGCTTGCTCCTGTAAGGCCAGAGAAGTAATCCTTTGGATCTCCGATTGACAGCACTCCCCTTGAAAAGGGGTGGGAAAAAGCAAGTGCAAGTTTTCGGTCTCGAGTGATTCTTTCAATCGCTCTCCAGCAATACCAAAGACGACAGGATCAGCAATCAGGAAAAATCTTTTCCCAAGATGTTTCAAAAACTGGCCTGATTGATTCAATAAATCAGCACCTTGAAAATACCTGCCGGGGGAACCAAAACCTCTAATCATATGAGCCGCCTTGCTGGTGTGAGAAATTATGTGACCGAAGGTCTCGCCAACTGTTAACGTGGCTCTTTGCCATTCATAACACTACCCTCTGGGCCACCAGATCAATAAGATGAATCAATGAGGGCGGTGCCGGATGGTTACCGCTCCTGTAGCCATGATCAAGCATCTGATGGCATCCCATGCATGCGGTTGCCAGATAGTCAGCCTTTGTTTCCGCCGCTTCGTTGCAGCGCTTGACTGCTGCTTCATGGGCAACTTCCGGCCTGTGAACTGGCAATAATCCACTGCCGCCACAGCAGTAAGCAAGTTTGCCGCTGGGGTCCATCTCGATCAGCTCAACACCAAGTAACGATAGAATTTTTCTCGGGTCTTCAGTGATGCCGCAGTATCGGGCAATGTTGCAAGGGTCTTGGAAGGTAGCAGTGGTTCTCTTGGCAAGTTGCTTGATCTGCAACTTGTTATCCTCCACCAAACTCCTGATTGTCGTGGTAAAATGTTCTACATGCAGGTCTGAGGTATCACCTCCGAAGCGTTTGGTCCTGGTGGTTAGCATGCGGTGGCAGTCGGCCTCGAGAACCACAATATGGGTAGCACCGGTTTTCTTAATGGCTGTGGCCAGATTTTTTGAGCATTCAGCAGCGCCATCAAAATCCCCCGCTTGATAGAATTCATATCCGCTCGTCGGTTCTTGAGACAAAATATTGAACCGTACCCCTGCCGTTGTCAGAATGCGTGCGAAGTTGGACAGCGTACCCACCCATTCCTGGGTAACGTCCCGGCCGATGTAGAGCAAGGTTGCTGCAGACTCATCAATCGCCAGATGAGTAGTCTGCAAATGGTTGATAAATCGTTCATGATTGGTGAAGCGGTTTCTCAGTTGCAGCAGAAATTGTCTGATATCCTCGGGGACAAGATTTTTTTCAAAAAGTTTGGCCCTCGTATCGATGATCAGCTCTTCGTGATCATAATTACCTACGCACCATTCCTGCAACCGACCATCATTCAACGTTGTGAACATGATATCAGCTACATCCTCGTTCCAAGCTAGCAAGCCCTTTTCAAGGCTATGGATGATTGCTCCCCGCCCCCTAGGGGTGTATGACTCGTTGCGGACAATCTCCCCAACCCGGTCCGCTGTCTGACACATCATACAAAACCGACAGGCCCATATGGTCTCGTCCCTTTCCTTATCGCTCAAGAACATGGCATTCCTCTGAATATATGGTTGTGAAAGGAAGTTTTAAAAGCGCTTTGTAAACCCGAATTTCCCGGGGTTCATAATTCCCATAGGGTCTAGGGCATCTTTGATCGACTGCATGATGGGCCATGCAGTACCGTATTGCTCCGGCATCAGCCAGCCGAGTTTGAACCCGATACCATGGTGGTCGTTGAGAATACCTCCATGCGCCAGAGAAGTCCGGGCAGCTTTTGCCCATATGGCGTTGTGCAACTGCAAGGCCTCTTCCGGATCTTCCGGAGGGACAGGTATGATGAACCGGTCATAGGTCATTACACCCCAAGGGAACCAATGACTGAAGTGAGCTATGTATTTCGCATTCCAATCCTTGAAGCCGACTTCAATAGCCTCCTTTTTCTTCAGATGAATGGTGTATATCTTATCATAGGTGGTGGTGGTCTCCACGGTTCCAGTTAATTCGGGCAACATCAGGTTGAACGGCGGGAAATAAAAGTCATAGCGATGGTTCCACCAATGCTCGCCCGACTCCGGGCCCAGCTCCTTTCCTTTCAATGCGGAACACACCTCATCGATCTGCTTCATCTCCAGGAAAACTTGTTCTTCGGCTCCTTCGGAACCCACGACCATGTAGCATCCCTTCAGATCCAGCCCAAGCACTTTTTTGACAATGCGATCACTAGAACTCTCGTCATACAGGCGGATAGTGTTTGGTTTTAGGCGTCTCTCTGTCATCATACGCCGGCCGGCTTCCAGCCCATCGCGGATATCTTTGAAGAGGAAGGCGTTGAACTTCCTGATTTGCGGCAGTGGTTCGATTTTCATCGATATTTCAGTTATTATACCTAAAGTCCCTTCGGAGCCCACATAGAGCTGGAGCAAGCTGGGGCCACAAGCGTGGTTGGGGACCGGAAGAGTTCTGAAAATCTCACCTTGAGCCGAGACAACTTCCATGCAGATGATCATGTCCTCGGCTTTCCCGTATTTGGTCGATAAAGTTCCCGCGCCACGGGCGGCGATGTATCCTCCAAGGGTGGCCCCGTAGACAGAGGCCGGATAATGGCCTAAAGTGAATCCTTTTTTGTTGAGTTCCTTTTCCAGCCGGTACCCGTTAATCCCAGGTTGTGCGGTTAAAATGAACGATTCTTCATCAATGGAAATGATCCGATCCATTTTTTTCATATCCACGATGATACCGCCATACAGAGGCGTGATGCCTCCCTGGCTGCCAGTCCCTCCGCTGTAGGGAATGACCGGTATTCTGTGGCGGGTGGCGACTTTCAATATGGCCGCAACCTGCTGGGAGCTCTCCGGATGCACGATAAAGCTCGGTTTTTGCAACGGTAGGCCCCGGTCGAGCCATATTTGGGGAGCGGCAAAGTAATCAAGGCTGTAGGCAAGCAGGTCAGGTTCCCGAGTGCTTACATTATCCCATCCCACTGCGTCAATTAATTCTGTCTTTATTTGTTGCAAAAGGAACGTTGACATATCGTACACCCAGTAAATGATTATCTTTTTCTTGCCTCTGAATCGAGTTGCGTGATAAAGTGAATGAAAAGTTTATGAGAATTCAGCAAACATCACGATACTAATATTTCATTTAGTCTCATAAAATCCCATATTTTGTCAAGGACAAATCAATGTACCCGTTCGAGCGGCTGAATAAAGTCATAGAATTATTAAAGGAAAAAGGACAAATCAAGATTGGCGAGGCGGCCGCTCATCTGGGCGTGTCTTTTTCCACGCTCCATCGAGATTTAGATCGCTTAGAAGAGCATGGAATCATAGAAAAAGTCAGAGGAGGCGCGGTCTACAAAGAAAAAGTCGAGACGGTATCGCATTTTACAATGCGACTTGAAAGACAGGTGTTGGAGAAAACGGCAATTGCCGAAAAGGCTGTAACACTTATAGACGACGACTCTTGCGTTTTCATCGATCATTCGACCACCTCTGTGTATTTGGCAAAAGAAATCGCCAAACGCGATTACAGAAACCTTATCATCCTGACAAATTCTTTGGTGGCCCCTGAAATTCTTGCCGATGCGACAGGGGTAAAAGTGCTTTTAACCGGTGGGGAAGCCAATCATGAATTGGAAGCTTTGGGTGGCCGTTGGGTTCTTAAATCATTTGAAAATATAAATGTCCACAAGATCTTCCTCTCGGTTGGAGCGGTATCCCCAGAAAAAGGATTCATGACCCAGCTTCCGTTCATCCATGAGATCTTCCCAGAAGTTTTTTTGTTGCCACAGGTGAAGGTTGTCTTGGTCGACAACTCAAAATTTTACAAAGTGGCAACCTTCCATGTTGGCGACATCAAGCAAGCTGACCTAATCGTAACCGATAAACCCCTCACTAAAGAGCTTTTGGCATCGGTGGAGAAAAAGGGCCCCCAGGTCATCTGTTAGCGACGCCGGTCCACCTGTTCCCTCCTCTCTCCAGGTTTCGCCAAGCTGGCCCAGAGCCAAGGCGGGGGCCGGTTAACCCGAGAGCATTCGCCTTGTTTCCCCAGGACAAACATCGCCGCCGGTCATGGCCTGACTGCACAGGCCTCGGCCAGACTGAATGCTTGAAAATGCGATAATTTAAATCATGATGATATAATTTGCGATGTTTCGCTTGACTTGGTTCGTTTTCTTGTATAGGCTTTTTAGGAACCACTTTCACTTAAAGGTTTTCTTGTATTTTTTTTCTGTAACCGTTTCATGACATTGGAGAACCATCCCAAATGCCACTGGTTACGCACCCACCTCAATTATTTCATTATGTTTTGTGCTTTGCCATCTCTATCGGCAATGTCTCCCACAACTACCACTATTAGGAGGTGACCTACGACCAATTCTTGCGTGATCTGACTATCGAGCCTTAACGCTTTCCTGCTGAACTTCTTTGGTGATGGAGGTATTCCTATGCGCCGTTTCATGTTTTGTCTGGCAACGCTCTGTGCACTGGCATTATGTACCGTTTCTGCCGTACAGGCAAAAACTCTTGTACGAGTGGGGAGCATCCAATCAGATACTTTCTATATGAACAAGTATATGGAAAAGTTTTTCGAGATTGTTAATGCGAAGACCAATGATGCCTACGAGTTCAAGATGTTTTATTCAAGCGTTTTGGGCAGTGAAGAGTCGATGCTGGAACAACTGCAGATGGGGACTCTTGACATGCAATTTGGCTATTCTGCCATTCGCCCAAATTACGTGAAAGAGTTCGAAGCTATCGGCTTGCCGGGTGTGTTGTCCAACTTTGACGAGGTCCATACCATTATGAATGGACCAATCGGCAAAGAACTCGCTGATATGTTCTTGGAGAAATCGGGTGTACGAATTCTTTGGTTCGTCGATCAGGCCTATCGAAATATCTGGCTCAAGGATAAAGAGGTCAATTCACTCGCTGATTTGAAAGGAATTAAGATCCGCTCTCCAAATTCTCCATTGTATATCAAGATCTTGCAGACACTTGGGATGAATCCCACTCCTCTGCCATTTGGCGAAATCTACACTGCCGTTCAGACTGGTGTCGTGAGCGGTCATGAGCAAGAGGACCCAGGTGTCATCTCGATGAAGTTTTATGAGATCGAAAACCGTGGCGTTATCAGCCATCACGTCTATCAAACGGCAATCTGGGAAATAAGCGAGATTTTTTACAATAAGTTGCCAAAAGAGCACCAGCAGATCTTTTACGACGCTGCTGAGGAAGCCGGAATCTGGTTCAGGCCATTTACCGGAGAGGGTGCAGAAAAACAAGCTCAACAGGAATTGATCGAGAAGCATGGTTTCAAAATTACCGCTCTGGACCAAGCCGAGTTGAACGCTCTGTTTACACCGATGGTCGACGAATATGCTAAAGAAAGAGGTATTTACGAATTCGTGCAAAAAATTCGTAAAGAGCTAGGCAAATAGTTGTAATGGTTTTGTGATCTGAGACCCACGGTTCAGGTTAATTAAGTTATGCGCAATTTGCACATCAAGCTTAGCGAGTGGATCATTATAGCTTCATTTTCAGCTGTAGTGCTCACTACATTTATCCAAATTATTTTTAGATATGTAATCAATCATTCGCTACCTTGGGCTGATGAATTAGCGCGCTACTGTTTTGTTTGGCTAGTTTACAGTGGTATTTTGATTAGCCTGAATCGTGGTGAGCATGCCTTCGTCTCACTACTAACCGATCGACTCTCTGGAGTTTCAAAAAAGATACTTTTGGTGTTGGCTGATGTTTTGGTAATCGTGCTGTTTATTTGTGTAACGATCGGTGGGATAAAGTTCGTTTTACTATCTATAGGTCAATACACCTCAGGTTTACGAATTCCAAAGCTATTTGTCTACTTAGCTCTTCCTTTCTGCGGCGTCACCATCATCATTGAATCATTGAGAAGAATCTATCACGTGCTCTTTGGAGACCGGGGAGAGGCCAATTGATCTTTCTTCTTTTTGGGACATTCGCTCTATTCCTCTTGGTCGGCATTCCTATCGCCTTTTCCATCGGGCTATCCGTTTTGATCGTCATGACGGTGAGCGGTATGCCGTTTATGGTCTTGGCTCAAAAAATTCTGCATGCAGCTGACAGTTTCTCACTCCTAGCTATTCCTCTTTTCATTCTCTCCGGAGAACTTATGAATCGCGGCGGTTTGACGATTCGTCTGGTCAATTTTGCTCATTCTATCGTCGGGCATATCAGAGGCGGGTTGGGACAGACCTCGGTTATTTCCAGCATGATTTTCGCCGGCATATCAGGATCTGCAGTGGCCGATACAACTGCCATAGGATCGATTTTGATCCCCGCCATGAAGAAAAAGAAGTACCACCCCGCATTCAGTGCTACACTTAATGCTGCATCCTCTTGTATCGGCCCGATTATACCACCGAGCATCATCATGATCCTTTATGGTTCGATCACCGAGGTATCCATTGGTGGCCTATTTTTGGCAGGTGTGATACCGGGAGTTCTGGTCGGCACATTACAGATGCTTGTGGTTTATTACTATAGCGGCCCGAAGTATCACCCTTCATTGGACAGAGAAAAGCGCGTTCCATTTAGGCAATTATTGAAAGATTTTGTCTATGCACTCCCAGCCTTGGTTATGCCGCTTATCATCATTGTCGGAATCATCTCTGGAGTATTCACGGCAACCGAAGCAGGCGCGGTGGCAGTGGCTTATGCCTTTTTCGTAGGAAAGTTTTACTATAAGGGTTTTGAGATCAAAGATATCCCGGCCATGTTGATATCTTCCGCCTCGACTACCGCCATGGTTATGTCGATCATTGTCTTTGCCTATGCTTTTGGCTGGCTTTTGGCGTGGCAGATGTTTCCCGCAGCGGCAACTGAGTTTTTCGGAAATTTAACGCAGAACAAATACGTATTTTTAGCGATTATAATCGTTTTCCTCCTGATCCTCGGGACAGTGATGGAGGTACTGGCCATAGCGACTATCTTTGGACCGTTGTTAAACTTGATGGGTCAACAATATGGGTTTGACCCAGTCCATTTCGGCATCATTTTGATAATTGTCATGCAGATCGGTGGAGTTACGCCGCCAGTGGGCATTTTGTTGAACATCAGTTGCGGATTAGCTCAGGTAAAGACTGGAGCAACGCTTCGCTTTCTATGGGCGTTTATTCTGAGTATGCTGGCCGTCGTATTGCTTATCATAGTTTTCCCCTCAGCAGCAATGCTGCTGCCAAATTTTTTTATGGATCTGTAAACACCCCGTCTGAGCCTTGGCATCTGCGTCGGCTCAGACGGGAACTTTCCTCAGAATCCTCACATTCGTGCCGTTCAGCGATTCAACGGCATTTCCTGCACCTATCCGACGGCGTTTGGTCCGGGATCTCGTGTTACTGCTGATTGAATCTATGCAATTCGTGGTTTATCTCAACTAGGAGCTGCTGCGATCTTGTAAAGATATCGAAAAGAACTTGATATCTTGCATGATTTTCGTAGTTAGGACGGATTACCGTTTTTACCCGCGTACATTTGTTGATAGCTTCCCTTTCATCACTGAATAGGCCACATCCAACTCCTCCAATCAATGCTGCTCCGAACGAGGCGTCATCGACTTCTGGGATCAAGGTTTCCTTGCCCAACACATCGCTTAAGGTTTGTCTCCACAGTTCGCTCTTTGCGCCACCGCCGATGAGGCGGGCTTGTTCCATCTTCAGGCCGCGTTTTTCCAGAGAAAGGTAGCATTCAAGAAGGGAGAACGAAATACCCTCATATAGTGCTTTGATAAAATGTTCCCGCTTATGCCTGATGGAAATTCCGAGGTAATCGCCTTTCAGTAACGGATCCCAGTGGGGCGTCCGTTCTCCCATCAAATATGGGTGGAATATCAAGCCGTTGGAACCAGCTGGAATTGTTTTGGCAAGGTTGTCCATATATGCAAAGACTGTGCTACCGCTGTGTTCCAGGCTTTCGGATTCCACCCGGAAAAATTCGTCCCGTAGCCATTTATGAACGGCAGCGCAAGAACTGGTCGCAGCTACGGTGTACCACATGCCGGGAATGACATGGTAATAGTTGAACAACAGAGGATCGACGGAGGGCTCACTAGCCATTATGTTGGTGTTGCCGGCTGTAGCCAGTTTTATGATACCGTCACCTGGATTAATTGCACCGACACCATAATCCTCCGCCGCGGTGTCTGAAGCACCGGCCACGACCGGTGTGCCAACAGGGATTTTGGAGTGCCGGGAAGCCTCTTCTTGAACAGAACCGACCACCGTGGTTGGTGAGCAGATGGGAGGCAGGGTCGAAAGTGACCACCCGATATAATTGCACAGTTCTTCAGACCATTCTTTTGTTCGCGCATCCATCATCATCGAGCCAAGAGCATCTATCCAGTCGGTCTCCCATGTGCCGGTGAGCTTAAAACGGAGATAATCTTTGGCGAACATGACCTTTCTGGTTTTGTTGACTACTTCGCGCTCGTGGCGTATCAACCAGAAAAATTGGGGTAATGTCCATGTTGGGTTGGCTTTCTGATAGGCAATATCCAGTATAGATTGGCCGTGCTTGTCATTGAGAATTTTTGATTCTTCTATGCTCCTTTGGTCGGTCCACATAATTGCCGGTCTCAGTGGTTTGTCATTTTCATCCAGAAGAACGGCTGTATGAGTAGCGGCAGTAATGCAAACCGACTCTATAGAGCGTATACCGGATGTATCGAAAAGTTTGTGGCAACAATCACACAAGGCGGCATACCAATCATCCGGATCCTGTTCTGACCAACCAGGATGTTGATACAGAGTTTTGAGTTCTTTTGATTCGCTTGCGATCAATTCTCCATCACTTCTGACAATCAAGCACTTTAAATTACTGGAACCAATATCAACACCGAGCATGTATCGATTGTTGGGGCTCATTTCATCAACCTTTTTAGCTGAGGATTGGGGGAAGTGCAGAGGCCATGGATGTTGGAAGGTCTCAACTCAACACCATCCCTCCAGCAGCAAGTATATTCTGTCCGGTTATACTCTGTGCCAATGGGGAAGCAAGGAAGAGCGCGAGAAAGACAATCTCCTCCGGTTTCAAAACCCTTTTTTGAGGGACTGGTTCGATAAATGTTTTATACGCTTCATCGAAGGAGATCTTGTGCTCATCGGCAAATTTTTGAATCGCATTATTCAGCATCGGTGTGTCCACAAAACTGGGACATATACCATTTACGGTGACTCCGTATTCAGCCAATTCTTTAGCCCAGACCCTCGTCAAACCACTTAAAGCCGATTTGGTCGCAGTATATGCGCCATAAGTCGGTGTTCCTAAAAAGGATTGCATTGAACACAGATTAATTATTCGCCCGCCTTTCTGCTTTTTGAGATAGGGGATGACAGCCTTAGCACAATTCATTGCTCCTGTTAAGTTCACGTTTAAAACATTATTCCACTGGATCATGTCCATATTTTCGGCAAGAGCCTTATAAATTATTCCGGCGTTGTTTATGAGAACATTGATCTGATGTTTATCAGCCGCTTGTCGCACCATTTTCTCAACATCGTGATAATCGGTAATATCGGTTTTTATATACTCAATACTTACATTTTCATGAGATGATTCAGGTGGTTCTACATCGGCATTTGTCACATAGGCGCCGCACTCGCAGAACCCATACGCCAGCGCCTGACCAATGCCTTTGCTAGCGCCTGTAATAATTACGCCTAGTCCACTAACGTCAATCTGGAATTTCATCGCACCCCTCCTTTCCGTTAAAATGCACATAATTTCATTTTATCGCATTATAACTCAATTTATCTCTTACCTGAAAGGAAAAACCAGAAAAGAAAGCGTCATGTGTCACAACTACTGGCGATTTCTTGGTTCGCTTGAAAAACAGATAAAAATTGGACTCAGCCGGATTAAGAGTACTTTTCGTTTTTGAAGATCGCTTTCAGAACAGATGGTCATGGTCATCGAGAGGATTGATGTGCGTCTTGCGGTCGCAATAGGAATGCCGGTCACCGGGGGCACCCCCTGCACAGATCCTAGCGTGCGCTGTTAACGCACTGGGCTCCTTCCTCGCGTACTTGGCGTCAAAACGATGCAAAGGTTGAGGATGCGTAATCCGAACTCGTGGCAGATAACGCTTTGCAATTATGCCGAACCTGCTTCAGTTCACTCTTCGCAGCTGGCTGCGTCGGCAGAAGCACTCGGATCCACAACCACTCAACACGTTACACAAACGAGGCAATTCTCGAGCCGTTGCCGGGAACAGCATAATGCTGTGCTCAAGAGATCGTCTGGCTCTTCGTCGTTTCAAGTGG
>NPIE01006977.1_pt1 | contig 24857 bp, 29 predicted proteins | sample 8637661 | NCBI WGS metagenome assembly NPIE01 (sample SAMN07420842, study PRJNA396082) | bioreactor metagenome | isolation source: sample BA12 brine-fed electro-methanogenic bioreactor BA | place: Japan: Kochi | collected 2016-12-09 | reverse complement strand
CTACGTCACCGCAGCTTCGCTGGTAATAATACCCATGAGAATAATGGAGGCAGCCATTCTGGGGCCGGAATTCACCGCCGTCAGAATTCTCGTATCGCTTCCTCTCGTAGTGGCGGGATCGCTCTTTATTGAGAAGCTTCTGCTCCGGATGAAGTACCGAATTCCGGATGCGGAGAAGCCCGGCGGCTCTTAAGCCGTTTTTCCAGCTGCACGACAACTTCCGAATATTCGCCAAGGGCATTTCTGCCGGCTTCGTGGAGCCGGTAGATCCCCCGCTCCTCCCGCTCGAACCAACCGTAATAATTATCCCTCAGAATGGAGGCAGCCTTATCGGAACCTCCCATTTTTCGGCATTCCGCGGGTGAGAGCAGAGGGCTGCGGCTCAGAAGAAGAGCGAGGTAGAGCGCCTCCTCACGGTAAGCGGTAACTACCTTCCCCCTGGTTCCCCCGGGAGTGTAATCTCCGCTGCGCCCCGCTATCTCCCTCAGTATCGCCTTCCGGCGCCTTCCGTTTCTCCGTTTTTCACGCTCCCCGGGATGGCAGACCAGCTCCACCCTGGTTCCGTGACTGAGAAAACGGATAAGCAGCAGCCCCAGCTCAAGCCGCCGTATGAGCCTCAGATTCGCCTTAAAGCCGGAAGGGTAAGCGCTCCCCGAGACGGGTACTGCCAGGTAGACCCCGTCACACGCCTCCTGACGCTCCACCGCCTGAGAGAGAAGTTTCAGCGAAATGGAACGCTTCAGTTCCACCGCGATAAGCTCTTCCCCATGGACTGCGGCAATGTCACAGCCAGCGGCCTCGCCGCAAACCTGGTAGCCGAGACGGCTAAGAAACTCCTTTACCGGCTGATAGAGATCGGTTTCGGCTATGTTTTTATCCAGGCGCATTACACAGTCCTGTCACCGGCAATACCGATCCCGCACCTTCCCCATCTCCCGGAGAAAGCGGTCGGGTTCCTTCCAGAAGGGGGTATGGGAAGATTCGGGGAACAGGACGAACTCCTTGCCCTGCGGTGCATCAAGCTGCCCGAAGTACTCCTCTACCAGAACAGCGGGGGTATTGTAGTCGTTCCGCCCCGAGAAAAATATAACCGGCAGCTGCACCTCCGGGATGGTATGCGGGAAGGAGACTTCCAGACTCTCTTCCCACATGGGGCCGCTTCCGCGGTTTGCCCCGTTCATCCAGCGAAGGTAGTCAAAAAAGCCGTAATGCTCGAATTTCAGGGCCTGACGGAGCAGGACCCCGAAGGAGACATCCATCCCGCCACCAAGAGCATCAATCTTTTTTGCAAAGCGCACATAGTCGCCGTGATCGGTGTAGGGAGGCTCTTCCAGTTCTCCGGAGCCCTCCCTTCCTGACGCCCACTCGTGGGCTATTATATGCCCCTCAAGAGCATCGACCACCTGGCTCACTCCGATATAACAGAAATAGTCTTCCGGATACCGCTCCGCCAGCTGCATGCCGATAACCGTACCCCAGGAATGCCCGAGAAGGGCAATCTTCTCTCTTCCGTACCGTCTTTTAAGGTAGACCGTCAGTTCATGAGCATCGCGGACAAACTGCTCCATGGTCATGGTGGACTCATCAAAGGACCCGGGATTGGATTTTCCCGCACCCCGCTGATCCCAGTGAACCACCGTAAAGAGCTCTTCAAGCCCGGAATCGGGATAATCGGCCACCGGACTCTGGCTCGATCCCGGACCGCCGTGGAGCCACAGAAGCAGCGGATTTTCCTCCGCCGCTCCCCGGACCATGATCCACTGATCCATTCCGCCGATTTCCACGTATCCCTTGAAGAGCAGACCGGAGTCCGGATCCGTCCCGGCACAGGAAAGTGGAAGAAGGATTCCTGCCGTAAAAAGAAGTATCCTCGCCTGTATTGATACCATTGCTTTCTTACTCATTATGCTTCAGTTTATCATGATTCGGACCCGGGAGGAAAAGAGGCTTGAGCGCCCTGAACTGAATTTTAAGCAAAATTGCCTGGTTCGTTCTGCCCGGGCCAGCCGGATGCGGCCGCTATCCCCTGGCGGTTCAGTTCGGTCTTTCCGCGCACGACAAGATCGCTTATAAACATGGACTGCCTTCGGGGGTCGAGGGGATAGGCCTTGATGCGGTACCTGGTTGCCCATGGCAGCTCCTGCACCGTTACAAGCAGGGGCTTCTTCAGGTTGATGTAAGGACTCGTCAGAGCCACATCGTGGAAGAGATTTCGTGCGTTCACGGGATCGTGACCCGATGCGAGAAAAAAGTCAGTCTGGCACTGCAGGTCCGGCGTACCGTTATTCGCATTACTCATCGCTTCTGTCCACAGCTTCAAATGCGGGATGCTGACAAGAGAATCCTCAAGCGTCAGAACCCTGACCGAACGCATACCGATGGACTGGACCTCGCCATAATACCCCTCAACGCTTATCCAGTCACCATGTCGGTAGGGCATCTCGAAAAGAGTGGTGATACCCGCCATCAGACTGCTTATATAGTCACGAAAGGCAAATCCGAGCACGACAAAAAGGGCGCCGATGAGGGTGGCGATATTCTGAAGCGTCGGATCAATAATCCTCGTAATAATCATGATGGTCATCGAGGCTATAATGACCAGACGCAGGGTCGGGACTACCGCCAGAATATACAACCTGAGACGGCCGGCAAAGCGTGAGGCCATCCAGGTGAAAAATTTCTGATCGACAATAAGCAGAAGCCATCCTGCCAGAAGTATAAACAGGATCTGAATAAGCGAGCTCCCGCTCAGATCATTGACAAGATTGCCTATCTCACTTAATTCCATACACTGCCCTGCTTCCTAAAACGGGTCCAGGAGATAATCGTTCTCCTTCAAATATGTGCGGACGACGGGATAAGCCGGGGGGCTTATCATCCAGCATGCACCCTCTTTTCTTAAAAGACGTGCCTTCTCCAGCAGAAAGCAGGTCTCTGAAATACCGCTCCTTGAAAGTGGCAGCAGACAGTCCAGCAGGTCGTAGGAAAGTGTACCATGAATCATCAGGGCGTGAAGTACAAAGCCCTCATTGTCCCCTGTCGGGGAAGGCAGGAGCGGTAGCGAAAGCGAATCCCAGTCGGAGACATAGATGATTTCGCTCTCGCCTTCGGATAAGTTCTCCTCTTTTTTCAAGGCATTGCGCCATATTTCGAGAGCAACACCTATATTCCCCCTGCTGTAGGATGCAAGCTTGAGGATAAATTCACCTGCCTGTACCGATTTTTCCGTGGAGGAATAATGCAGAACGGGTTCTCCGTCGGCCTGAAGAAATTTTAGCGAGTTGCTGGTTTCGGGTGAGCGGGAAGCCGAAGCTATGTTCCAGAGCAGTTCGGCAAGCAGACGGTAATCGACAGGATGCTGAGTGTAGACCGGAAGATGGCTGCCGCGCCATACATGCTGGAGAAAACTCCAGCTCCAGCCGCTGCATCCGATAACGCCCTCGCCATATGCTCCATTGCACGCTTCTTCAAGGAAACTTCTTACAAGACCAAGCCCGCGGGTATGTCTGATAAAGCAGTGTTCAAGCCGGGGCAGTACCCAGAGCCCCTTTCCTTTTTTAAACTGCTTCAGCCACCCCTTGTCCGAATCCAGAATCGCCTTCCTTTCCGGAGGCTCGATTAGGCGGACCCTTTTTTCTTTCCTCCAGACATCAAGGATTTCCTGGTAACCGCTGAAAGGTGCTCCCGTAAGAAAAAAAGCAGAATCCGACCGACCTTCACGGCCTCTCCATGCCTCTATCTCACCGTCCAGAGCCTCTGCTCCCGCTTTCCAGTCCGGATCATCAGCGACCTGCATCCGTTCTTCGGGATCGAGCACACTTAAAGACATGTTTCCATCTTTGCTCTCTCCCGACTTTGTCTCTCTGAACCGCTTGAAAAGTGCGGAGAAACCTTTCCTGACTGCCTGGGTAACAGGCTCTGCCGGCGGGGAATACTCTGTTAAAGGAATAAATGCCCACAGGGGAGGGCTGTCCGGTGTATCCGTCTTCATATGTGCTCCATACGGGCTAAGTATATATGAAGCCCGCCTTGTTGTAAAAGAAAACCACGCCTTCCGCCGAAGGCCGTTTCTTGCAAGGAAAGAGGGAAGACGATACTATATGCAAGGAGGAAGCCACGTGCATAAAGATAAATGGAACAAAAAATACGGCAGCACTCCCCTGCTTTTCCCGGGGGAACCGAGTCAGGTGCTTATAAAACTTACCCGGGAGCTGTCTCCCGGCAGGGCTCTGGACCTGGCTTCCGGCGAAGGAAGGAACGCCTTTCACCTTGCCCGCGAAGGCTGGAAGGTTACGGCGGTAGATTTTTCTGATGTTGCCGTGGAAAAAGGAAAAACCCTGGCAGGCAAGCTTGGACTCAGCATCGCCTGGGAAATCGAGGATCTTACACGCTATTCGCCCGAAGCGGAAGCCTTCGATCTTGTCTGCATCTTTTATCTTCACCTTCCCTGGGAAGAGCTGTCGGAGCTTATCCGCCGTGCTTCCGCCGCCCTTGTACCCGGAGGAACCCTCCTGGTGGTCGGCCATGACCGCAGCAACCTTGAAGAGGGCCACGGAGGTCCTCAGAATCCGGAGCTGCTCTATAACGCGGAAAAGATTTCCGGCGTCATCGGCAATCTGGAAATCGAAGAAGCGGGCATTCAGAGTCACAAGGTGGACCATGGCTCAGCGGACCGGAACGCCGTGCAGATTGACTGTGTCGTCAGGGCGGTAAAACCCGCCGGCTAACCGGTGGCCGTTTACTTTTTACCCGAGGAACAGGGCACGCATACCAGAGCTTCCGGAACAAGCCGGAGTCTTCCAATCGGGATTTCACCCCCGCAGCGAATACATCTTCCGTAAATTCCCTTTGTAATCCGGTCAAGGGCGTTATTCAGTTTTTCAAGGGTCAGCTTGTTCCCTGCAAGAACATACTCGTTAACCCCTTTCTCGCTTATCGCTTCCATCCGGGTAAGCCGACCGAGACTTACACTTGGTTCAATCGCCTTTGTTTCCTCTTTCAGATAGGCCAGGGACGTTTCCATTTCCCGTATGCGCTCCCGGATTAGTTTTTCGATTTCCTGCAGTTCTTTCTCTATCATCCCTTCATAGTAACCGGCGGGTATGATAGTTGCAATCGTCAATCTGCCTCTCGGATACCGGAGCCTGTTTGTCCTGACTGGTAAAATCCGTTATACTTAGAGCATGAGTTATAGAGCAAACGAAAAGCGTTATGAAAAAATGGTATACCGGCGCTGCGGGAAAAGCGGTCTGCAGCTTCCGGTAGTCAGCCTCGGTCTGTGGCACAACTTCGGCGGTGTGGATCCTCTTGAGAACGGCCGGGCAATGCTCCGGACAGCCTTCGATCTGGGAATAAGCCACTTCGATCTTGCCAATAATTACGGCCCTCCCTACGGCTCGGCGGAAGAAAATTTCGGGAAGCTGATGAAACAGGACTTCCTTCCCTACCGGGATGAGCTGATTATCTCCACCAAGGCGGGATACGATATGTGGCCCGGTCCCTACGGTAACTGGGGAAGCCGGAAGTACCTCCTGGCAAGCCTGGATCAGAGTCTTGCGAGAATGGGACTGGACTACGTGGATATCTTCTACAGCCACCGATTCGATCCGGAAACTCCCCTGGAAGAGACCATGGGAGCCCTCGCTACGGCCGTCCGTCAGGGGAAAGCCCTCTACGCGGGCATTTCAAGCTACAGCTCGGAAAAAACCCGGGAAGCTGCAGCCATTCTGAGGGAAATGGGGGTACCTCTGCTTATCCATCAGCCGAGCTATTCCATGCTCAACCGCTGGGTGGAAGAGGAACTCCTCGAGACCCTCCAGGATGAAGGAGTCGGCTGCATCACCTTCAGCCCCCTTGCCCAGGGAATGCTTACGGATAAATACCTTAAAACCATACCCGAAGGTTCCCGGGCAGCGAAGGGAAATACGGCCCTGGACCGATCTCTTATCACCGATGAGAACAGAAAGCGGATAGAGCAGCTCAACGATATTGCCGCCGGCCGCGGACAGAGCCTCGCGCAAATGGCACTTTCCTGGAACCTCCGTAACAGTCAGGTTACTTCGGTCCTGATCGGCGCAAGCAGTCCCGGACAGATAGAAGAGAACGCCGCCGTCATCGAAAAACTGGAGTTTTCTGAAGAGGAACTGCAGGGAATAGACCGCTGGGCACAGGAAGGGGGAATCAATCTCTGGGCTAAATCGAGTAACTCGGGTTAAATGTTCCGGCTGAGGGAAGCCGGCACCGTGAGAACAAACTCGGTGCCGAAACCCTCTTCAGATCTGAAGGTGATATCGCCGTTCAGAAAGCGGGAGGTAAGCAGCTTCATGCTGTAGGTTCCGAGACCCCGTCCGGCGCCTTTGGTTGAAAAGGAGCGCTGGAATACCTGGCTGCGTACATCCGGGGCCATAACCGCGGGGTTGCGGACCCTTACCAGAACATGATCTCCGACGCTGTCGACGTCTACGGAAATGGTGTCACCTCGCCCGCTTGCTTCACGGGCGTTCTTGAGCATATTAAGCAGAATACGCCGGAACAGAACCCGATCGCTGATTATCCGGGAAGATGTACCCTTCACAACAATGCGTATATCATTTCCGTTCAAATGTATAATCTGCCGCTCCGAAACCGCAATATCTTCCGTTTCTTCGAGAGGGTCGACAGGCACAAGATTCAGAATCCCTGCTCCAGGCTTTCCCTTTTCCGCCGCCAGCAGCTGCTTCTGGAAGTATATCTGCTCCACCACATCGCTGATCCTTCCGCCGAGCATACCAAGGTAGCCGTGGGGATCTGCCTCTTCGGCATCGGGATGAAGAAGCCGCAGGAGACTGTCAAGCGAGGATATGGAATTGAGAATGTCATGGAAGAAAATCCGTTCCATCATCGTCTTCCGCTTTTCAGCGCTTATATCCTGCATGAAAAGGATATAGAGCGATTGGCCTTCAAGGGCGACGGGCTCCACATTGATCATGAGATCCCAGGCCTGCGGGCCTCCATTATTTTCGCTGGAAAGCCTCACTTCTCCTTCCCGGGCTTCCCCGGATTCGATGGTGGAAGCCAGAAGCTTGAAGACGGTGCAGTACCGGCAGGCGGGTCCGTCTCCGCATCCGGAAGGAACATCATGATGGTGTATGCAGCCGAATACCTCTCCGGGCCGCATTCCGAGACCGGCCACTCCTTCATGAAAACCGATCCGCGAGAAAAACTGCTCATTCATCAGGACAAACTGCCGTTCTGCTGTCAGAACTCCCACAAAAACCGGCGCATACTCGAGGATGGTCTTTAAAATCGGGTTATCGACCACCTTCCGGTTAAGTTCAATAATATCATTGCTGCTTCTGCGCTCGCTCATACTGGCAGTATAGGTATCATCTCAAGTGTAAACAAGTGCTCATTCACTCTGCAGCTATCGGCGGATTCAGAACTCACGATAGTCGATGGATCCGCTTTGAATATGAGTTCTTATGTAACGGGAAAGGAACTCCTTCGCCACCCGCCTGGTGCGGGGGATAAGGAGGAGGAAACCGGTAATATCGGTGAGGATACCGGGGGTGATAAGGACAATACCCGCCGCCAGGACCAGAAGTCCGTCGAGAAGCTCCTCTGCCGGGAATGCCCCCTCGGCCATGCGGGCGCGGATCTTGGCCAGAACGCCGAAGCCCTGGGTCCTGGCGAGGTACGCCCCGGCCATTCCGGTCAGAACCACAATGGCGATGGTCGGGAATACGCCAATGGCAGTGCCGAGGCGGATGAGAATGGCAAGCTCAAGAACGGGTATTACGGTAAAAAGCAGAAACAGTCTGATAAACATTGATAGCCTCCGGTCGCTTTTATAAAGGTAGCTAAAAAGCGGAAGGCGGTCAAACCTTCCGGCAGTGTCTCCAAAATCTTATCTGTTTAACCCCGGTGGAAGTAAGACCTGTCTTTCAGTAATTGCCTGACATTAACATCTCCTCTACAATATACATATGAAACAGGAACCAAGACCTCCCGCCCAGGCAGCTGCGCTGCTGGGGATAGGCAATAACTGCCATAACAGCTGTACCTACTGCGGAATGAGTACCTGGAATAAAAATCTCCCCCGGTTTCGCTTAAGCCTGAAGAAGATACAAATAAGCCTTCAAAGTATACAGGAGCTTTCGATCAACCGTGTTTTTTTGATCTCCGGTGAAGATGGTGGCCGCAGTACCCGGGAATTAACCATGATAATTGAAGAAGCGGCAAAGAGCGGGATAGAGGTCCTGGCAGCATTCGGAGAATTCCCGGGAGAGGTCTACCGGGAATTTAAAAAAGCGGGTCTGACAGGGTATGCCCTGAAATTCGAAACTTCGAATGAAAAGCTCTACCGCGAAATAAAACCGGGAAAGGAACTGAAAACCCGGCTCAAGGCGATGGAGGCAATTCGGACAGCGGAAATAGGACTGGCCACCGGCAGCATAATCGGATTAGCAGGGCAAAACGAAACCATTCGCGAACAGGACCGGATGCTGACACTCCAATGGGATCCCTTCTGGGTACCGATAGTACCATACCTTCCGGTACCAGGTACTCCTATGGCCTCTACCGATAACCGACCGGAAACCGCCGAAGCAGTTCGACTCACCCTTGAGGAAATCCGTCATCTGCGGAGACTTCTACCCCACACTCTCATCACTGCCAACCAGCCATCCCTTACTGCTGCGGAGGAAGGCCGGCCCCTCAGCTTCGCCGACCTCGAAGGCCGCCAGGCCGCCTTGAAAGCTGGTGCCAATTTCCTCTTCTGGGATGCCACCCCGGCGGCCCGCCGTGGAGACCTGCAGATTACAGAAAACCGGAAATTGCCGGATTGGCAGGAGGTCCGGAGCCTTCTCAATGAAAATACTGTTTCCGGTGCCTGATGTCTCACAGTGAGCTGTTTTCGGGTGTGTAATTCATGCCGGAGATAACAACCTTATGTTCGAGGAGCGGATTAACAATCCCTTTCACTCCCGAACACCATCCCATACAAAGGCACTTACCATCCACAGCTTCAGCGACAGCTTTTCCAACACCAGGTACCGCTTTTCGTATGATGGCCTCTGAAAAGTCCGGCTTGCCTCCGACGTCTCCATCCATTATCATTAGCCCATGCAGACAACAGCTCTTCACATTATCTGGCTGATCCTCGTCGCCGTCAACTTTACCGTTCAGCTGGCCTACTTCCGCCGGGACCGCAGCGCCATTCTCTTTTTCGCAAAGAAGGTGACCACTCCACTTCTCCTTCTCCTCGGTCTTGTCATCGTGGTCCTTAACCGGGGATCATTCCCCCTCATTCCCGGAGCCATCCTCGCAGCTATGGGAATCGGAGAGCTCGGGATCGAAGGCTCCAGCGTGGTGGAAGCTGCCGGGCCCGGAGAAGCAGACAATGGCAAAGCCGCCGGGGCCTCTCTCACGGTAACCGTCGCGGGACTGCTCTTTCTTCTGGTCAATGTCTTCATCGGCATCAGGCTCATGGCCGAAAGCGGCAGACCGACTGTGCTTGCCGCAGCCATGCCCGCGGCACTCCTGATAATTGGATTAAAGGTTCTATATCTTCTCCGCCATTTTCACCCCGCTGCGGAAACCCGGTTTCAGATTCTTCTCTACTCCTTCAGCCTGTTCGTGCTTCTTTCCGGGACCCTCACCAGCCTGTTCGGCGGACTCTCCCTGCTCGGAGCAGCGGCGGGGATCCTGACCATCTCCGATACCCTGGTCCTAACCCGCATGGCTGCCGGCTTCGACAAGAGCAGTCCCCCGGGACGGCGGATGCTGCTGGGGCTGCTCATCGTCATTCTCCTGCTCTACTACCTTTTTATCGGACTGCTTATACACCTGGGCGCACCCTTCGCTCTTTGAACATGCAGGGAATGAAGGTTTACGGGGCCGATTTCAGCGGAGCGAGGGATCCGGGAAACGGCATCTGGTATGCGGAAGGGCTTCTGGAAAAAGATGCTCCGGGGGACTCTGTCCTCCGCATCTCCAAGCTTGTTCACTGCGACGATCGTCTGGACCTGTTTGAGGCCATCCGCGGCTCGCGGGCTCCCTGGGGTCTGGACTTCCCATTTTCTTTCCCGATTGATGCGCTGCGGAAGCTCGGAATTGCTTCCTGGTCCACCTTGCTGGAGCTTGCCGCGGGAAGCGGTCGAAGAGAATTTCCCCTGCTTCTTGAGAAAGCCGGGATATCCTCCTGCGAGGCGAGATGCACGGAAGATATCCCCTGCTGCCGCCTGACCGATGCGAAGGTATCGGCCTGCAGTCCCCTGAAAAAGACAAACCCGAATATGCGGATAATGACCTGGGCAGGACTGAAACTTCTTGCCTGTCTCCGCCGTTCGGGCTGTAACGTTTACCCCTTCGATACTCCCGCCGCCGGCGCATCCCGCCTCTACGAGGTATATCCCTCCCACACCTGGCAGCTTGCGGGACTAAAAAGGAGTCCGGATCTTACGGAATTTCTGGAACGCTTTTCCGGCCGATTCAGACTCAGGCTGAAGGCAAATGACGGAATTCTCAATCAGGGAAGCCAGGATGCCGCCGATGCGGTCGTTGCCTGCACTACCATGGCATATGCCGTCACACGGTATGGTATTGATGGTGACTGGAACAGAAACTGTTACCGGGTCGGTAAGGCCGAATGGAAACAAAGGCTTGAAGAAGGGCTGGTGGTAAGGATCAACACGTAAGATTGCACCTCTCCCATCCATGTGTTAGCATAAAAAAGACAATAGTTTCAGGAGGATTTTATGAAACATATACTGATAACAGGAGCGAGTACCGGAATAGGCGCTGCCGCGGCAAAGCTGCTGGCCCCGGGCAATACCATATACGTGCACTATTTCAGCAGCAGGGATGCAGCCGAAGCGGTGGCCGGGCAAGTGACAAGAGCAGGAGGGACTGCATATACTCTCCGGGCGGACCTTTCAGGCAATGAAGGCTGCGAAGCTCTGGCGAAAGCGGTAAGAGAAAAAACCGACACCCTGGATGTGCTGGTAAACAATGCGGGGGGACTTCCCCACCGGCACGGGCTCGATGAGACAAGCTGGGAAATCCTGCTGAACACCTTCTCCCTCAACACCTTCTCCACCATGCGTCTTACGGCACTGCTGCTTCCCCTTCTGAAGAATTCCGATGATGCCAACATTATCAACATGACAAGTGTTGCAGCCCGTAACGGTTCCCCTACCGCAAGCGCCTACGCCGCGGCAAAGGGGGCCCTGGATACCTATACCCGCGGTCTTGCAAAGGGCCTTGCCCCGAAAATCCGGGCGAACTCCATCGCCCCGGGAATCATCATCACTCCCTTCCACGAGAAATCCACCCCCGCCGAGCAGATGGAAAAATTCATGAAGGCGACACCTCTGGAAGAACCCGGCTACCCCGACGAAATAGCGCGGGCAATCCGATTTATTCTGGATACCCCGTTTATGACCGGCGAGAGCATTGATATCAACGGCGGAATGAATATGCGCTGATTCCGGCCCGGCAGGTCAGGTATCAGACAAAGACGTTGAGCACCTTGACCGTTTCCGTCAGGGGAATGGTCTGGTGTTCATAGCGCGCGTTAAAGTAAAGTCCGTCTCCAGCCTTCAGGTGGTACTCTTTTTTACCTATCTTCAAAATCATCTCCCCTTCAAGAACATAGAAGAACTCTTCACTTTCATGGCAGGTGGTGTGGGGTACATGTTTTGATTTTTCGGTGACAAAAAGGAAGGGCTGCATTTTCTTGTCATGGTACTCCACCGCAAAGGGGTAAATGGAATAACCCTTTGCGGTCTCCATCATTTCAGCCAGGGCTTGTTCGCCCGTATTATGAACAATCTCTTCGTGACTCTCCTCGCCAAGCAGAATGGAAACCCTGGTCCGGAGCGCTTCGGCAATCTTGTCCAGGGCGCCAAGGGAGGGAATAACCTTTCCGCTCTCAATTTTTGACAGATGGCTCTTTGTGTAGCCGCACGAAAGGGCGAGCTCCTGCTGGGACCTCTTCTGCTGAAGTCTCATTTTCTTGATATGGATGCCGATTTCGGAATTCTTCATTTTGTAATGCTCCCGTTTGTCTATTCAAGGAGAGAGCGGGCAATCTCCCTGTAAAGGTTTGCTGCCTTGATAATATCATCGATTCCGACATTCTCGTCAACAACATGCGCCATTTCGGGAGAGGCAGGACCAAGCCCAATGGTAGGGATGTTCCGTTTTCCGGCGCTCTCGCTTCCGTCGGTGCAGAAGGGATAGCAGCAGGTTTCCGGGTCTGCACCCAGCCGCCGGAAGCCTTCGGCGGCGGCCCTTGCCAGGGGCGATTCTTCATCGATAATCCAGCCGGGGAAAAAGCGGGTAGCCTCTATTACTGCTCCGGTATATGCGGTTTCGCGCGCGTGCTCTACCGAAACGGAGGCTTCGAAATCACTCTCCCTGCTCCGCAGTTCTTCAATTGCGGATTGAAAGGGTGCGAGGACACTGGCCTCCGATTCACCTTCGATGAGTCTGCGGTCGTAGGTCGCCCTGCAGTAATCGGGAACGACGGACGAACCGGGGTACGGAGAGGATACGATATCGGTTATTTCCAGAATACCCTTCCCCAGTTTCGGAGAAGAGTACAGGGGGATCTCCCTCAACCGCGAGACCAGGCGGTGCATGGCATCGATGGCGTTGATTCCTTTATGGGGTGTTGCGGAGTGGGCATTTCTCCCCTTCGTCTCAATAACGATTTCCGCCCTCCCCTTCTGGCCGAGGGCAAGTTTCATGTCGCTCGGTTCTCCGATGATGACCCAGTCGGGACTCAGGGTGTCGAGGATTTTTCCGAGAGCGACCCCCTCGAGGGTTTCTTCAAACACAACGGCGCAGACGTAGATATCGCCATGCAGACGCTCTTTCTCTTTAATAAGTCCTGCAGCGCCATGGATCATGGCCGCAAGAGCGCTTTTCATGTCGGCACTTCCCCTGCCGTAGAGTCTCCCGTCCCTTATCTCTCCGGAAAATGGGTCCACACTCCACTGGTCCAGAGAGGGCACTCCCACGGTATCCATGTGTCCGTCGAAAAGGAGCGACTTTTTTCCGCCCCCGCTTATCTTTCCGACAACGCTGCCGTACTCATCCACACGGACTTCGTCGTAGCCAAGCTTTTTCATTTCCGCGGCCACAAGAGCAGCCGCTTTTTGCTCATGTCCCGAGAGGCTTTCGGCACGGATCAGCTCTCTGCAGAATTCAATCAGATCATTTTTCATATCATATCCAGATTTTTTTTGCTTTAGTCAGTACTTCGGCCCCGTGTGCACTCACAAGGAGATTCTGTTCATACGTGACGGTACCGACCCCGGGACGGTACAACGCCTTTTCCACGGCAAGGTACATGCCCTCCTGCACCACACTCCGGTCCGATTCGACAAACCAGGGTTCTTCCCAGGAGAGCCCTATGCCGTGTCCCCAGTGAGGGGGAAAAGCAGCGTAGAGCTTATCCGGATTATCCTGCCGTTCCTCTTCCAGGGTGATTCCGTGACTCCGCAGAAAATCGTCCCCTGTTGCACAGAGCTCCGCAATGGGGATACCTGGTTGTATCCGGTCAATAACCGCCTCGCAGGCGGCGGTCACCGTTTCGATCATGGTTTTCTGCAGAGGATCCGCAGTACCGCCGACAACACCGGTCCGTCCGAAGTCGGAGATGTAGCCCTCGTAAGCGATTATCAGATCCACCTTGAACAGTTCGCCCTTCCGGACCCTCCGGTCCGAGCCGTAGCCGGGAAAGTCGATGCTGTGAACCGCATCGCTGCGGGGTCCCGAACTGGTGACTACAAAGTAGAGAGCCGCTCCCTTTGCAATAACGTGGGCTATTCCGGGAGCAATAATCTCGCTCTCGGTCTTTCCCTCGGAAATATTCTCCATTATCAGGTTTACCGCTTCGCTGCATATTTCCGACGCCCTGCGGATGGCCCTGATTTCCCTTTCACTTTTTATTATTCGCATGCGGTCAAAGTTCCGGTCAAAGGGAACCGGTTCGAGTCCGTCGAGTCTCTCCCGCAGGAGCCGCCAGGTCTTAAGGGGCAGAACGTCCTCACCGACAATACCGACCCTTCCCCTGTCCATCCCCTTTTCCGCCGCCGTTTCGGCAAAAAGAGCGTAAATATCGTTTCCGAACCGTACGTCTTTGATGGAAACAAGATCTCTGCGGTACTCGAGGGTGGAGACAATAAGCACGGCTTCTCCCTCCGCCGGGATAAGGAGGAACGAATGCGACCTCCCGCTCCAGAGCGGAAGGTTATCGGGCAGAAAGCATCTCTGCTGGTAGTGGTTGGCAAGGTAGAGGGCACCTGCGTACCTGTCGAAGGTACCGCCTCCCCTGGAGCATACCACTACCCCCTTCAGGTTCATTTCCGCAGCCGCAGCCCGGAGTTTTTCCCTCCGCTGCCTGAACTCTTCATGGGGAATGTCATTCATAAACATCGCAGCCGTTCCTCTCTGTAAAGTGCTTAAATTTTCCCGATGCCGCCAGGAATTACCGGGCGGCCCGGGCAGTGTTCCTGATTAAAATTCTTTAAGTTCTTTTTCGATAATCCGCATTATTTCGGCGCTCTTTCCGCCCACCGATTCGACAAAGTATTCCCGTACCGGCATGGCAGCCTGTCTGAAAGCCTCTATCTGCGCTTCGCTCAGTTCAACGATTTCGGTTTCCGGATCGTCGGCAAGCACCTTCTCGGCTCGCTTATTATTTTCCATCTGCAGATCGAAAGCAACCGAATGCATCTCTTTACCGATATCCAGAATGGCTTCCTGTATATCCGCGGGAAGGGCCTTGAAGTTTGATGAGTTAAGAATAGTCGCCTGCATGTAGAGGTAGTGGTTCGATTTAATAAGATAGTCCTGAACCTCGTAGAACTTCATCTCCTCGATCGGCCCGATCGGGTTTTCCTGGGCGTCGGCCATGTTCAGCTGAAGGGCGCTGTACACTTCCGTATAGGGAATAGGTGTCGGATTTGCCCCGTAGGCCTTGTAGTTGGCGATAATAAGGGGAGCCTGCATGGTGCGGATCTTCACTCCGCTGAAATCTGCGGGAGCGGTAATCCTTTTGTTGGTCGTCCACTGCATCATCCCCTGGGACCACCAGTCAACAACAAACATGTTCTTTTCCATAAAGAGCTCGTTCAGGTTTTCGTTGAGAGCCTTGCTCTGGGAGATAAAGGCGAAACTCTCCTCAATGTCCGAAGGAAGCAGGAAATGGAGCAGGAAGAGCTGCACCTCGGGAATAAGGGTTCCGGTATTGCCCGGATTCATGATAACCATATCCAGGCCGCCGGTCAGAAGCTGTTCAAGCAGCTCCACGCCAACACCAAGCTGGCCGACAGGGTAGACCTCCGCCTTGATTTTTCCATTGGTCCGTTCCTCGAGCCTTCTGCCGAACTCCTTGCAGTAATTGTCCGGAACGGTACCTGCAATGTCCTCGTGGGCGATCCTGAAGGTAATCGGTTTTTCCGCCGTCCCCTCTTCCGCATCTCCGCCAGCCAGCAGCGGAAACGTCAGCATGAACGCGAGCAGAAACACAAATAATCCTTTTTTCATCATAGTAACCTCCTCAGTTTTTTAACCGATAAGATCGGTTTTCTATAGAAGCTCTGTCAGCAACAGAGAGACCTCCGGAACAAGGGTGATTATGAGGGCCGCAAAAAGCAGCATAAAAATGTAGGGTGGCGTCCTGCGGATTACATCGAAATACGGTTTGTCAAAAATGGCACAGGCGGTAAAGATGTCGTAGCCGAAGGGAGGTGTCGCCGATCCGATTGCAACCTGCAGGGTAATTATTATTCCGAGATGCACCGGGTCAATGCCTGCCGCCAGGGCGGGAGGGAAAAATATGGGAGTAAGGATGATGATAACCACCAGCGGGTCCACCAGCATGCAGCCGAGGAAAAATGCGATGTTGACCGTCAGCAGCACCTTGAGAGCCGTCGGATCGGCTCCCAGAACCGCCGAGGTTATAATCTGGGGGATTCTTGCGTAGCTGATAACCCAGGCGAAGGCGGTACCCGTTCCGACAAGAACAAAAACGACGGTGGTAACAATACCAGTTGAAATTGCAATCTTTGAGAGGTCCCTTATCCTTACGGATTTGAAGATAAAGACCTCCAGGACAAAGGCGTAGAGCACCGAGAAGGCCGCAGCCTCGGTTGGGCTGAAGAAACCCGAATAGATTCCCCCGATAATGATAATCGGAAAACCGAAGGTAAGAAGACTCCGTTTCGTCGCCGTAAGGCGTTCGCGCCAGGTCGCTTTGGGAAGAAGAGGAATCCTGTTTTTGCGGGCGAAATAGATGCTGTAGAGGGAAAAAAACAGGAGTACCAGAAGCCCGGGAATAATCCCGGCGATAAACAGATTACCGATGGAGGTGCCGCTTATTACCCCGTACATTATCATTCCGATGCTGGGCGGTATAAGGTAGGCGAGATCGCTGGAATTGATAATAAGCGCCATAACATCGCTGTCCTTGTACCCGCGCTGCAGAAGCTTTTCACGCATGGGCCTTCCAACCGCCACAACCGTTGCCTGGGTAGAGCCGGAAATGGATCCGAAGAGCGTGCAGGTGGCGGCAGTGGTTATGGCGAGGCCTCCCCAGATATGGCCTACAAAGCTTTCCACGAAATCGAGAAGACGGTTGGCCGTTCTGCCGGCGCACATTATGTCGGCGGCAAACATGAACATGGGTACCGAGAGAAGCACAAATCCCTGAACTCCCAGCATCATCTGCTGGGCGATAATAAAGGGCTGAACGTTTGGAATATAGACAATTACCGCAAAGAGGGTGGCAGCCAGCATTGTTATCATCATGGGAAAACCGAGAACCAGAAGTAAAACCATTATTATCAGCATTGATGTAAGCATTATTTCCCCTCCTCATCCTGCCCGGTACCGGGATCGATAAGATCGAAGACCGTGTCGGTGGATAGTTCATCCACCACCTTTTCGGTTCCGATGTAGATTTCCGGATTTCTCAGATTGATGAAGATGTTGAGCAGGTACTGCAGCCCTCCAAGGAAAAAACCGATCGAGAGGGGAATGGTTATCCACCACGCCGGGAGCCGAAGAGCAGGAGTAACCTTCCCGAGCATTTTAATATACTGAGTGTACTGAACGCTTATGTGGCTCATGTAGAAAAGCAGGAGCATGGTTACCGCGGAGGTGAAGATAACAACAATCTTCTGCAGCCGGGGAGGAAAAAGGTCGAAAAACGCCGACATGCGGATATGCCGTGCCTTTTTTGCCGCATAACCGATTCCGAGAAAGGTACAGATGGTCAGAAGCGCGGCTCCCACCTCTTCCGCATAGGAAAGACTGCTGTTCAGCTTTCTCGCGATGACATTGGCGATAAGGATCAGGGCCATCATGATAATGCTGAAACCAAGTATCCGTTCCTCAATGCGCGAAATGAAATCATTTATCTTCCGGAACATTACTGACTCCTGTTTTTCTTAGTCAACTTAGTTGATTATAAGCCACTTTGGTTGCGCCGTCAAATTAATTATGTTCAGTCCGGTCTAAAAGTAGATTTCATACTAATGTCCGATATCCTCTTTTCCCTCCGCCGCATATGCTTGACACAACTTTACGAATACAAGGAGTTAACAATGAAAAGAGCAGGACGAATTATCCTGGCAGTATCCGGTCTGCTTATATTGGCCGGACTGATCAACTTTGCCCCGATGCTGAGCCGGAAAACCTCCGCCATGCGGGAATACCGGCACGGCGGGCTTACCCTCTGGGCGGAGCCCGGTGATGCAGAGGAGGTGGAACCTGTTGCCCGAAGGATCCTGGAAGCACGGAACCGCATAACAGCGGCCCTGGAAGATTCCGACGACAGCGGTATCGAGGTAATTATCTATCCCGACAGGAAGGTACTGCACCGCAAGACCATCGGGCTGGCGGGCACCCTTCTGCCGGACTGGTACATAGGAAAGAACAGCACCAGATACGTGCTCATTACCTCCCCGGCTTCCCCCGGTCCCGCTCACAGCAGGGAGTCCATAGAGCAGGCGGTTGTTCATGAATACGTACATCTCCTGACGGACCGCAAAAACCGGGATATGGGGTACTGGCTGAAGGAGGGTTTTGCCCTTTACCTTGCGGATCAGCGTCCCGCGTCTTCGGAGGTCATCAGTCACAGTGATATTACCTACGAAGAGTTCTCCAGGCCCAATGCCATCCAGTTTGCCGAGGTGGGGGGCTACTCACTTGCCTACACCCTTATGCAGTATCTTGAAGAGAGTATCGGATGGAAAAGAATGCTCGGCTTTCTCGAACCCGGAAGCGGCATTGAAAGCGTAACAGGCCTCTCCGAGCGGGAACTTTTTGAAGAGTGGAAGAGCTGGCTGGGGGAGAGTTAAAAAGGCAGAGTACCCCGCTTTTCTTCAATATTTAACCCTTTTCTTTTGTTATTCTCACGGCTGATTGTTTAAGATGGAATAATGAAAGGACTAAATAAAGAAGAACGCAGCTGGGTACTCTACGACTGGGCCAATTCGGCCTACTCAATCGTCATAACCACGGCTATTTTTCCGATCTACTTTAAGCAGGTGGCCGCCGCAGGTCTGGAGGGGTACCAGTCCACCAGTCTCTGGGGATATGGAAACACCTCCGCATCCCTTGTGGTGGCCTTCCTCGCTCCCATCCTGGGGACCCTGGCCGACTATCGCGGAAAGAAGAAGCAGCTTTTCGTCACCTTCTTCCTGATCGGCACCTTCTCCACCATCGCTCTCTTCTTTATTACCGAAGGGATGTGGGCAGCCGGACTGATTATCTACGGCCTTACACTTATCGGCTTTTCCGGGGCCAACATCTTCTACGATGCCTTCCTTACCGATGTCACCACGGGAGAGAGGATGGACTGGGTCTCTTCGAGCGGTTTCGGCTGGGGCTACATAGGGAGCACCATCCCTTTCATCCTCGGTATGGTCCTCATCCTTGCTTCCGGTCCCCTGGGACTGTCGACAGCCTTTGCAACCAGGCTCACCTTCCTGATGACCGGTTTCTGGTGGCTCCTCTTCTCCATTCCCTTTCTGAAGAATGTACAGCAGCGTTACTACATAGAACCCGAACCCTCCCCCGTGGCCCGAAGTTTCAGCCGCATCTGGAAAACAATCAAAAACGCCCGGGCAAACAAGCCTCTTTTCCTCTTTCTGCTTGCCTATTTTTTCTACATTGACGGAGTGGACACCATAATAAAGATGGCCATCCCCATCGCATCGGATGTGGGGATCGACCAGACGATGCAGCTGGTGGTGCTCCTGGTTCTCCAGATAGTCGCTTTTCCTTTTGCCCTTATCTACGGTGCGGCGGCAAAACGCTTTGGTACCAGGAAGCTCATTTTTCTTGGCATAGGCGTTTACATCATTATCACCATGGTTGGTTTCACCCTTCCCTTTCTCCCCACCGAGGGGATGAAGGTCGCCCTCTTCTGGGTCCTGGCGATGCTGGTCGGCTCCTCCCAGGGGGGCATTCAGGCCCTCAGCCGCTCCTATTTCGGCAAGCTTGTGCCGAAGGAAAACAGCGCCGAGTTTTTCGGTTTCTACAATATTTTCGGCAAGTTTGCCGCCATTATGGGACCCCTCCTGGTCGCCTTTTTCTCCACCCTGGCCAAAAACTCCGCTTACGGGATTCTCAGCATTGCCCTGCTTTTTATAATCGGAGGCATACTCTTCTCGAAAGTAAGGCCGGAAGAAGTGCCGGAGCATTAGAAGATGCCCAAGGAGATCAGCCACTGGATACTTGCCCGTAAAGCAGCCGATACCCTTCGGGGAGGAGCCTTCTCCGAAGAACTGATCCAGGCCCCCCTGAAATATCCGGCCCACTTCTTCTATGGCGCCGTAACGCCGGACAGCGCCTTCTACTGCTTCTTCGGCCGTGATATGGAGCTGGTCCGGCGCGCCTCCGAGGGTACACACAGGCCGGAATCAGCCGGCAAGTTCATTGAGTCCCCCCTCCTGGAGGCCCTGCGGAGGAAACCCGGAGAGGGCGCTTTCAGGCAGTCCGTCGATGCATACCGGCTCGGAGCGGCAAGCCATTATGCCGCCGACGAGGTATTCCATCCCCTGGTTGATGAACTTGCCCCCACGGAAAAGGAACACTTCCGCCTCGAGATGCATCTTGATCTCTACTACCGTTCCATCGGGGCCGCTCCTTTCTCCCCTCTCAAGGTAAAGGAGCTTTTCCGTCAGTCGGCAAAAACCCCGGAAGCATGTCCGGTCGAAGAGCTGTACCACGCTTACATAAACACCTTCCTCCCGGGACCGGAAATTTCAAGGGCAGGCACCGACCGGGTGCTCAAGCTGCACGCCCTCGTACAGGGGCTCTTCTTCTCCCGCCTGACCCGCGGGCTTACCGCCATTGCCGCTGCGGCGGGACCCGACGCCTTTGATTCATTTCCTTTTCTATTTTATGAGCCCGAAGCACGGCGGTATCCCTTCTTTGACCGTCTGCCCTCCCTTGAAGCGGCAATGGCCGACCGATTCCTGTCTTACGCCGGAAAAATCGCCCGGGTATAATCCGGAACAGCTGCGCCGGCCTTAGGAATTCAATAAATAGACAAGCCGAATCTTCGGCTTGACAGAAAAGAACGCGGAAAGAGGCTGTTCCAGGTTTGGAAGGCGGTGAACTGCGTTCTCAGGCAGAAAAAATGATGCCGAACGGCATTGCGAAGCATTGAGTGAGGCATCATTTTTTCTGCCCCGGGAAAGCAGTCATTCTTTGATCCAAACCTGGAACAGCTGCGCCAGCCTCCTATATGCACTCCCTGCGGGTTTCTGCTAAAATGGGAACACAATAAAAATGCTTTTATGCCAGCAAGGAGCCTTTTGTGGATAATAATACGGTAATGAGATCTCTCCGTTATGCCCTCAACTACAACGACCAGGAAATGACAAAGGTCCTGTCGCTTGGGGGAATGGACCTGGACCCCCTGGAGATGGAAGCGCTGCTGAAACACGATGATGAGGACGGTTTTATTCTCTGCAGCGACGAGACGCTTATCCGGTTTCTGGATGGCCTTATCATCCACCGGCGAGGACCCTCGGACCGCCCGCAACCCGCGGGGGTCCCCTCTTTTACGGTAAACAACAATATCATTCTGAAGAAACTGAGAATTGCTTTCGAATTCAGGGAAGAGGATATGATCCGCACCTTTGCCAAGGCGGATTTTACCATATCCGGAACCGAGCTTACGGCCCTTTTCAGAAAGCGGGGGCACAAGCATTACCGCGACTGCGGAGATCAGCTGCTCAGGAGATTTCTCAAGGGCCTGTCGGTAGCCGATTGATGAATTTTCTTAACAGTGACGAGAGCGTACGGGAGTACCTGGGGACCCTGGAGAAACGAAAGGTGACCACCATTGCCCTGGACATTGAGGGCGAGTTCAACCTGCACCATTACGGCGAACACCTCTGTCTTGTCCAGATCTTTGACGGCAGCGAGTCGGTCATTATCGATCCCCTTACCGTGGATATGAAGCTGGTCAAACAGCTTCTGGAGAACCCGGATATCGGCAAAATCATGTACGACTGTACCAGCGACCGGACCCTGCTCTTCCGCCAGTACGGCATAGAGCTTAAGGCGGTACTGGATCTGGTTCCCGCAGTCGAACTTCTGGAGTTTGAAAAAAAAGGTCTGAACGCCGTTCTTCATGCCTGTCTGGGGATGGAGCAGAAGCCCAAGAAGAAGTTTCAGCGCTACAACTGGATGAAGCGGCCCATCGAAAAGGAAGCCCTGGTCTACGCAATAGAGGATGTAAACTATCTTTTTGAACTCCGGAACGCCCTCATGGACGGGCTGGAAGAGAAGGGACTTACCGACGAGTATCGTGCCAGAAATGAGGAGATCCAGAACCGGTCTATTCCCCTTGAAGGGGTTCCCGGAGTCTACAAGAAGAACCGTTTCCGCCATATGCCCGAGTTCAGCCGCGATATTTTCCGCCGCCTCTTTGAAAAGCGGGATGGGTATGCCCGAAGCCTGGACCTTCCGCCCAACAGCGTGGTCTCCAACGAGGAGCTTTTCCGTCTTTCGGCCTTCCAGATGCAGCCCTCCCGCATCTCCTTCAACAGCCGTGTCCCCAAAAAGATGGCGGGGGATATAAGACGGGAGTTTGAAGAGATTATTTCCGCCACATAATCCTCCCTACACCTTTACAATTGGAGTTTATTGCATAATTATATGGGTATGAGCAATGAAACAAGTGTAGAAGATGATCTGTTTTTGGAAGCCGATGATGATGTGCAGGAAAACAAGTTCCTCATGTGCAGGCTGGCGGAAGAGGTGTACGGAATAGACATCCGTTATGTCACCGATATTCTCGAGCTTCAGAAAATCACCGAAATTCCCGACATGCCCGAATATGTCCGCGGCGTAATAAACCTGCGGGGGCATGTAATTCCGGTAATGGACCTTCGCCTGCGTTTCGGCATGCCCTTTCACGACTATGACAACAGGACCGTCATTACGGTGGTCAACGTAGAAGAGATGTCGATCGGCTTTATTGTGGACACCGCGACCGAGGTCAAGGAGATTCCGGACAAGAACATCGAGCCCTCCCCCTCTTTTGAGACCCGGGAGAAAAAACATGACTTTATTGCGGGACTGGGCAAGGTGGAGGACTCCATTATCATTCTGCTCGATATAGAAAAACTGGTTGTCAGGGAAGAGATCGCAACTCTTTCTCATGCATGAGCTGTCGGTAACAGGAGAAATTCTCGCCATCGTCCTTAAACACGCCCGGCGGCATCATGTACGCCGTGTTGCCAGAATTGTAATTGAGGTCGGCGAACTGAGTGATATTGCGGAGCGGTGGCTTCAGCACTATTTTTCGACCCTCAGCCGGGGAACCGCGGCGGAGGATGCGGAGATCGAAGTTCTTGTTGTGCCGTGCACCTTTGACTGCAGCAGCTGCGGTGCTCATTTTGAATCCGCTTTGCGGCAGGATGATGAGGAGATCCGCTGCCCTGAATGTGCCAGCGGCAATATAAGGCTTGTATCCGGTGACCAGTTTACCGTAAAGAGTATGGAAGCAGTATGAATGAAATACGTCTGATAGAGATAGGCGAAGAGATCCATTCGGAAAACAGTGCAAGGGCGGCGGAGATCCGCCGGCGCCTCAGGGAATCGGGAACCGTGATGGTCAACCTTATGGCGTCTCCCGGTTCGGGGAAGACCACCCTTCTGGTGGAGACCATCCGGGCTCTCCTTCCGGAGATGAGGATCGGCGTTGTGGAGGCGGATATCGACTCGGAGGTGGATGCCCAGGCCGTCGCCGAAAGGAACGTTCCGGTTGTGCAGATGCACACCGGAGGCTTCTGCCATGTGGATGCCTTCATGATGGAGAAATGTCTGGACGCGGTAGATCTGTCAGCAATCGATCTCCTGTTCCTTGAGAATGTGGGCAACCTTATCTGCCCCGCCCAGAGTGATACCGGCGCCCACTTCAACGTTGTTCTTCTGAGTGTGCCCGAAGGGGACGACAAACCCCTGAAGTATCCGATTATCTTCCGCAGGAGCGATCTCCTGATTATCACCAAAACCGACTATCTCCCCGCTGCCCGTTTTGACTGCGCCGCGGTACGTATGCGGGCGGCCATGCTCAATCCGTCCATAAAGGTCTTCGAACTTTCGGCAGAAACAGGTGAAGGAATGGAACCGTGGCTCGACTGGGTGCGCGCCCTTATTCTCCGAGATTCATCACACCTTGAACCCTAAACCGGCCTTGACCAGAAGAGCGCTTGCCTTGAAAAATCCGTACCGTCCGTAAAGCATTCTTACATACATGGCCATGGCGGAAACCGGGGGATCCTTCTTTTTGCCCCGTGCTTCAAGCCCGAGCGCATGTACGGGACAGGAAGAGAGGCAAAGCCCGCAGCCGATGCACCGTTCCGGGGCCGCTTCAAGCTTGTTCCCGTTCATTTTCAGGGCGTTCATGGGGCATCGGCGGATGCATGCGCCGCAGGCGATACAGCTCCCGCCGTCCACTTCCACACGGTAGGCCGCCTGCATAAGCCTTCCCGGATCCGGAAGGTTTTTTACCCGTGAGAGAATTGCGCAGCAGCAGCTGCAGCAGCAGCATATAAATACCGGGTTTCTGGTATTCTGGCCCTGCAGGACAAGACCTTCCTTCTCGGCGCGGGCGAGGAATTCAAGGACCCCCTCCCTGGTCAGCGGAGTGCCGCGTCCTTCTTTTATTACGCTGCGTGCTGCCGGTCCCAGGGCGAGACAGGTTTGTTTCAGTCCGGTGGTTCCGCACGTCTCCCCCAGAAGCTCTCTCCCCTGACGGCATATGCAGTTCTGAAGGGCAAAAGGGCCCGGCAGGGAGTGAATAAATTCCCGTACACTGTCGTACCGGCTTACCCGGCGCCCGGGACTTACGCTTTCACCTATGGGAATTGTGCGCATCTGCCTTGGCCGTTCCCTGACAAAGGAGTGCATAAAAGACTCGTCCATATACTCGGCGGCTTCCATCTCGAACTCAGGCGTAAGGCGGTCCACCTGGAATTCATAGAGCCCCACGGCGAAGGGAAGCTTGCCGTAGCGGCCGGCGCTGCCGTTAATTACCCCCCGCCCGGCGAGCCTCTCCAGAGAGGCCTCCACTTCTCCGGAGGAAAGGGTACCACCCGATCTCCTGTAACGCCGGAATATTCTCCGTGAAGTTTCCGGAAGCATGCTGAGGCAGAGAGCAATTCCGGCTTCCTCGATTGAGAAAAAGCGCTTCAATATTGCAATTTCAATTCCCGAATCCGATCGGGGAAAGGCGACAGGCATTACATCGATGTGGTCAGCGAGCCTGCTGTAGAGTCTCACGGCTGTTTTTGATACAGGCATGAGGTATAATAACACATGGTACCGGTAGCACAAGG
>NPIE01003709.1_pt1 | contig 24858 bp, 17 predicted proteins | sample 8637661 | NCBI WGS metagenome assembly NPIE01 (sample SAMN07420842, study PRJNA396082) | bioreactor metagenome | isolation source: sample BA12 brine-fed electro-methanogenic bioreactor BA | place: Japan: Kochi | collected 2016-12-09 | reverse complement strand
GAAACGGTAATTCGGATAGGCTCTTAACACCTCGACCTGTGTATCTGGGTGCATGCGGAGCAGGCCGATACTGTTGCCGGTGAACGGTTGAAAGTCCCGACAGATCATATCCAAGACCCCGGGTAAGGAACCTGGCAGGTCATCGTCGAGGGGCAGACTTCGAGCCAGCCAATTTCGCAGCAATTCCGCGCGCCGTTCGTCTCTGCCGATCGGTCCCTCACTCCCCGGCTGCACGTCGGAGCCAACCGCCCACAGTCGTGCCAATCGATCGGGACTGAGATCGGAGGCCTTGGGTTCCTTATCCATGTAGACGCATCTCCGTGTGGCCTGTTCTCTGATCCGTCGACTGGTGGCATTTTCCCACGTTGTCCACAGAACCGGATACGTTGAGGATGAAGCTATCCTACGCCGTCCGAAGAGAGCATTTCGAGAACATCTGCCAATTCTCTCTCCGCCTCCGCTTCCGAACTGGACAACTCACGAAGACGACGCTTGAGCACCGCACGGAATCGGCGTTTGACCGTCACGATCATGTTCGAGGCCTGCGATTCACTCTGGAGGCCCAGACCAGCACACAGTTCAGGCAATGGCAGGGCCCTCCACATCCTCGAAGATCGGGGGTCAATACCCTCTGGCGGAACAATTCCCAGTGGGCATGGCGTCCGGTGCTGCAATACTCTTTTCTCACCTCGGAGAGGACTTCCTCCAGCAAGTCGGCGGCCCATCGGGAATCAAAGGCGTGGTCGGGCGTGTACGTCGTCTCCAAAACCTCCAGGCTCATCAACTCCTCCGGAGACAACTCGATGACGCCCCCCTTGGGCCTCGCTTCCTTTCTCGTTTCGTGGCGGTACACACTGACAACATATCGATCGAGAGCGGTGAGCAGGAAGGTTCGGAATCGGCCCTTGTCCCGGTCGGCTTTGGGCACCAGGCCGCGAGCGAGAACGATCTCGCAAAAGAAGCCCTGCGTCAGGTCCTTGGCCTGGTCGTTGTCGTACCCTCGCCTGCGGAGATAACAGTACACCGGCTTCCAGTAACCGGTCATGAGATTCCCGACAATCGCATTCCGCCGGTCTTCATCGTCCGTCCCGGCAGCCTGGATAACCGTCCACTGCGTGGTCAGGAAGTCACTTCGAGCGCCCCCGATACTTGTCCTGTCATGGTATCTCATGGCACAGGCGCGGCCCTCCACACGTACATTTGCGTCTACTATACCCCATGGACCGCGCGTTGTGAAGCCCCATTGTCTACTGGGCTTGGAGATCCAACGGCTTGTCCCCAGAGAACGGGATGCGACATCTCCTTGTACACACGCGATCGCGCCGTTGCATGGTCCGTAGCCGTTCGACCCGCGCAATCATCCTTGTGGACCGCAGGAGAAAGGAGAGCAACGAGGTCCGGTCGCCGTTTGCGGTTCAGTGCAGCAGACCGTAGCCCCCGAGCCAGGCCAGCAATCTGAGTTTGATGCGAGCCTTCAGAAACTCCGTACGATACCGGCGTGAGCAGGGGAACCTCTCCAGGATGGTCCGGACGGTGACGAAGTCCCTCTCGTCGAGGCGGCGCCAAAGAGACAGCAGGGCATAGTAATCCAAGAGCCCTTCCAGTAGGTTGCGATAGGCGGCGGGGCAGTCAGCAAGCAGTTCGGTGGCACGTTGCACGAGGACGTGAACCGGATAGGACGCGCCCCGGTTGCGCACGAGCGCTGATGCATCATAGTGGATGCGCAGCAATGGCTCGGCGTTCATATAGAGCGGGTAGTGCAACAGGACGCGCAGCCACAGGTAGGTGTCTTCACCGTACGTGCATCTCTGCTCGCAATAGCCGCCCACACGAGCTACGACCTTCCTGTGGATGACCACCGCTCCCTGGGCAAAGAGATTGACGCAGTGCCTCGCCACTTCGGGGCAGATGTCGATCGGCAAGCGGTTGACCCCCGGTTTAAAAGGCAAATCCGAATGGCAGGTCAAATAGGTTTCCCCATCCTCCTCGAGGAAGTAGTCCGTCACGAAGACGGGGCAATCGGCGTGTTCCTTCAACGCCTCCATGGATCTCTCCAGAATACCGGGCAGCCATTCGTCGTCGGCGTCCAGAAAGGCCAGGTACGGCGCGGCACTGGCCCGGATCCCGTGGTTGCGGGCGGCCCCCGGTCCCTGGTTGCTCTGCACGACCAAGCGGACCCGTGGATCGGGATACGCGCGCACGATCGCCGGGCCGTCGTCCGTGGAGCCGTCGTCCACCACCACGACTTCGAAGTCCTGCCAGGTTTGGGCTGTCACGGACTCCAGGGTACGCCGAACGTACGGGCCCTTGTTGTAGAGCGGAATGATAACGGATACGGCAGCCACCTTGTTCCTCGCTAGGGTGATGCAGGCTGGCCGGAAGAACCTCCACGCAGAAGCGCGCGTAGTCGACGCAGATAGGAGACCCTTCCACGTAACAGACATTTTATGCGCAACCGTCGGTATTCTCCGGACCATCGTTTCATGTGTGGAAACCTTTTCATCAGATATCGCGCGACAGCAACATCGCCAAACTCGAGCGCCCTATTCGCCTCTCCCAGCGCGCGCCACGCCAGGAAGCCCTCCAAGAAGGCTCCATATCCGGATGGACAATCCTTGCGGAGAGATTCCGGATCGGTCAGCAACGGCTCCAGCGGGCGTTCTCGACTGTGCCAACGGTCCAACTCTGAATTCTCACTGTGGTACCAGACCAGCGGCGTTGGGTCTCGGTAGACGGGGTAGTTCAAGATAGCGCGGAGCCACAGATGCGTGTCCTCGCCGTAGGTACAATGATTGCACTCATAGAATCCCCCAAGGCGCTGAAGCACATCTCGACGACACACGATGGCCCACGAACAGAAGACGCGCCCGAAGATAGACCTCATCTCTCGCGGGTCGGTAGTGGGAGCCAGCCGCCACGCCCCGGCCACCACGCCCCCGTCTCGGAGAAGCGGTTCGCGACTGATCCGATCGCGGCCTTCGAAATACCCTGACACGCTCAGCGCACAGCCGGGGTTCTCCGCAAGACGGCGCATCGACTCCTGCAAAAACTCCGGCAGCCATTCGTCATCAGCGTCGAGGAATGCTACATAAGGGGAGGTGCTCTCACGGATGCCACGATTGCGGGCGGCGCCAGGACCGGCGTTGTCCTGGTGGATCAGGCGGATGCGCGTATCGGAGTCGCCATCGACAAGGTCGGCGCCGTCGTCGGTGGAACCATCGTTGACCACGATGCATTCAAAGTCACCGAACGTCTGAGCGCGGACGGAATCCAACGCCCGTCGGATATACGGCCCTTTGTTGTACAGCGGAATGACAACACTCACCTGGGGCATGTATCCGCTCCGCATATCAATGACAGCAAGTGATCCGCTCCGCGCTGGGCCTTGGCCTTCGCTTGAGGTACACTCGCCTCCAGTCGGGCTACGATTTGCCCCCGCTGCTCATGGAGCCGTTCGAATGTGGCAATCAGGACCTGGGAATCGATGCCGTTGATATCCACGACGTAGTCGTCACATCCCAGCAGATCGTGATTGATCCCCCAAGCCTTGACGCTGTACCCGATGGATATCGTGGGGACCAAGGATGACAGGCTCGCAATGGTCGAATGCGTACGTGCGCCGACAAAGTAGTGGCATTTCGCTATGCAATGCTTCAGTTCGTTGGCATTCAGCGTCTTGGGGAGGACGTGGCAACGAGAGTTCGCGCGGGCCAGGCGCGCGATCTGTTCGCAGACCGCGAAATCATCTCGCATCTGCGCTTCCTGTATCACGTGTGGCACAAGGAGGATCTCTGCATCGTGCCTGGCAACGAGAGACTCGATGAACCCGACACACGCGTCGAGGTACTGCCGCATGGTACCATACTTGTCCATGAGCGCGCTCATGCCGAGGCCGACCTTCATCCTGTTCGAAGCCCCCAGGTCCACCGGAACCTTCGGTTCAACCGGCGCCAGGAGAAACGCCGGATCGCAGACCCGTTGGACATTCTCCGTGACGCCGAGATTGGCCAGGTACTCTACGGTCGTGTCTTCCCGCGCGGTAATCAGATCGACCTTCTTCATGTACTCCGCCCAGGTTCTCTCCGCCGCGGGCGGACGGAACGGGCCTACGGACGCGCCCCAGATCACCGTCTTGGCGCCGCATCGTCCAGCCACGTCGAGGGTTCGGAAGAACCGTTCCGGGCTACCGTAATCGTCACTGAAGTTGTCTCCACCCACGCTGAGAACTACATCGGCTTGCTTGTAGTACCTGCGATGCAGGTAGTCGCTCCTGGAAAGGCCTCGGCAGAGCGTCCGACGGCAAAGGCCTTGCCACGCCCAGGACATCGACGGCTTGCGGGGCCCGTCCGGGTTGGCCGGGATCACGCTATCGATGCGGATGTTCCCCTCGCGCACATAGGCCGCGTCGGCCTCAGGATCATGTGAACTAAGGGTAATGAGACTCTCCGGAAGCACCTGCCTGATCATGTCGACCGTACACGTGACGATGGCTTCGCAGCCGCGATTGTAGAAACCACTATGACCAACCAGAAGGAAACGCCTACTTGATGCCATGTCTGCTCTCCAGAGCTACTATCCGTCTCTTGATCGCCGATCCGCGACGAAGCGTCCAGTGCAGTCCCCTCCAGGGCGACAACCGAATGGCCATCCATAATCGAAAGGCCCACAGTCCTCTTCCGACGGCCTTCTGGAGGCTGAATGCCCGCTTGCTGACCTGGACGCGTGCCTGCTCCGACCGCAGTTCCAGCTTCGTGCGAAGAGACAGCCTCGCTGGGATTTCGACGCGTTTTTGCGGCGTTGGTACGCCGCGATGCCGTGCGAATGCCAGGCGGTCGGCCAGGGTCTCTCTCTTGGCGCGCAGGGCGCCATGCTGGCTCAGGATGAGGTCGTCGATCGCTATTGGCTCGAGATGGATCTCATGTGACGTTTGTCCTGCATGGAGGAGTTCGAGCAGTGAGGCGTCACGTACGAGCACCAGATTCGTGCCATGTGGGTCCCGGCTGTACTGCGGCAGCCAGGCGTCCATATAGGCAGCCTCAGCCACTTCGGCAAACAGATCGTCACAGTAGCTGCACGCATTCAGCTTGAACCATCCCTCACACCAGGCCTCTTTCATGCCCTCCGTCCAATACACAACGCCGTCCGGTTCCGAGTTCACGCGGGGGGCGCAGGCGAATCCCAAACCGAAATCACTGGCTGGCCTGGCGGCGTCTTTGACCCGAAAGGAAACCGATCTCAAGTCCTGCGGATTGCCCCCGCCGAGCGAGCAACAATACTCAGCGAACAGCTTGCTCTTCTGTTGTCCGCACACCAGACCGAGATGAAACGCGATTCTGCGCTTCAATCTGGGATTCCCCTGTTCCGCTTTCCTCAGGGCCTTGAGCGCACACGGCAGTCCAACCACGGCGTATCGACCTTCCCGGGAGAGGATCTCTGTCACTACTCTGCTCAACTCGACCGGATAGTAACACGATCTGGCGCATTTCCGGATGCCTTCGGCGGTCTCGCATACCGTGAACTCGAACAGTTTGTCGGATCCGGACGACGGTGTGACACACACGGCATAGTCGATCCACTGCTTCTCGAGCAGCGCCGTCAGCGTCCAGGTGAGCAACCCTCCAGAGGCACTCTTCCATCGCACATCCGGATCGCCGGCATATCCCACAAAGCTGTCAAGATAGTATCCGGTTTCAGGCGTGTGTCGAATGCCCGGGATTTCGCCGAAAAGGGTATGGCCCAGATCATCTTCGTTGCCGTTGCCGGCCACGAACGGACAGGCCGCAGAGCACAGGCCGCAATCTGTGCATGAACCAGTCAGGTGGGGTCTGTATTCGCCATATTCATCGAAGCGCATGGTCAGGGCACCGAGAGGACAAATTCCGGCGCAGACCCCGCAGCCACAGCAGTAGTTGCCTCTGAGAACCGATTCCTGTATTTCTTTCCAACCGGACATGATCAAGCTGTCGTGAACCTCATCAGGAATACCCGGAATCGTTCCGGCAGCAGGTGGACGACCTGGTGCCGATCTCGTCGGGAGAGAACATGCCAAGCAACAATCGAGCCGGCGACTCCCATTCCTCCCGCGACACCTGCCAGTTGCGCCCAGGATTGAGGACGAATGTAGTGGTTCAAACCGACCCCGACGAGCGTGGAGCCAAGGAAGAAGAACAGGCCCAGCACATAGGAACGCAGGAAGAGGTACCAGGGCTGCTGCAATATCAGGGCCGCGTAGATCGGTGTGAACAGAGCGTTCTTCAGTGTCAGCACGATGGCGCTGGCGGCCGCGACCCCGAGCACACCCCAGTGCAAGTATTTGGCAAAGGAGATGGTCAATGCCAAGTTCAGAACACCCATCAGGACCGTTACCAGGGCGGGCCATTTGACCTTGTTCAGAGCCGTCTGGACACTGAACAGGGGCAGCACGCCCACGTTGACCACGAGGTGTGCAACCATGATGATCATCAGAGGTCCCCGATGAGCAAAGGAATCGCCCAACCACAGGGTGAGCAGAGGTTTGCTGAACGCGCAGAGAATGCTGATGGGAACGGCAAAGGCCAGGGCAAAGATTCGAACGGAAAGGCCATTCAAGCGCGTGAGACTCTCCATCTCCGAACGGGCGTAGTAGATCAGGATCATGGGATTGATGACGCCCGCCATGAGCTGGCCCCCCTGGCGAATGAGATTCGACCAGGGAAGCACGCCCGCGTACTCGCCGGCGGCCTCGGGACTGATGAACCGGTTGCAGACCCAGATATCGACGCGCAGAAACAGGAGGAAGCCGATGTAGTTGATCACGAGCCAGCCGCCCATGGTCGTCAGTTGCCGGACCTTGCGCCAGTCAAACATGTGGCGCTGGATGCGCAGGGAGGGAGCCAGTGATCTTCCGATCACGACCGTCGCCAGGCACAGGACCGAACTGAGGGTCAGATCGACATAACCGACGTATCGCAATGCGGGATGGAACGCCAGAAAGAGAAGGACAATTCCCGCGACGCGTGAGATCTGCCAGGCAACGTTCATCGCGCGCGAGATGTCTAAGCGATTGTGGGCGTAGATGGGGACACCGAAGACGCTGCTCACAAGATTGATCAGGAAAGCAGCGGCACTACAGATCAGCAGGATGGTGGCGTCGGCGTAGAGTTCCCGAGGGATGCGGAAGATGTGATCGGCCTGCCAGATGACCAGTCCGAAAACGGGGATCTGAAGGAGCGCCAGGCCGAGGTAGGAGACCAAGGCGGTGTTGAAGATCCGGTTCGCCTCTTCCGTATCGTTGCGCTGGAGTGCCACCGTGAGGAATCGGCTCACCGCGCTGGAGATCGATTGCGAAATGATACTGACGTACTGGGTCATGATGCCCGCGATGGGGATCAGCCCGTAGGCTGCCCGTCCGAGATGGTGGATCAGATAGGGTACCAGCCACAGACCAATGCCCACCTGGGCGACGAAGGAGAGGCCCTGGAAGAAGACATTGCGCGGCAGTTGCCTCTTGAACTGTGTTGTCGTGTCATCCACCCCGCGTCCTCACGCTCAGGCCTGGTTTCTCTTGCTTTTATCGGCTCCTGCCGGCAACTGTCCTTTTTATCGTCCTTTTTGAAGGCCGGGTTTAGGTGCTCTGACGGCGATACCGCCCGCCAGGGCGCATCTGCGGGAAAGAGACCCGGGAAAAACGCAAGGAAACTCGGATGTTCCGAGTACAGCGTCCGTCTCCAGATTGGCTTCGGGAGCCTATCGGACCAACCCGAGACGGGTCAAGAGGGCGTTCATCAACCTGGACGTTGCAGCCCTGTGTACGGCCCGCAAGAAAAAAGAGAAAGACTCCTGGACCTGCACCGGATTCAGGTCGAAGAGAACCGGGTCGCCTCATACTGGATGGGGTTACCTGAGAGACCTTGCCCAGAGGGATCCGAATGACTGTAGCGCACACCGATCGGGACTTCCAGCAAGATCGGAACCCTCCTGCGCCTTCCGCGCAGACACTCTGTTTTGTCACACGCACCGTGGGCGAGATCAGCGAAACCTGGATGTGGCGTCAGATGACCGGCTTCCAGCGTCTGCGGACTCACGTCCTGGCGTGGCGCCACGTGAACAAGGAGCTGTTTCCGGCCGACGACATGCGTCTACACCTTCTGGAGGAACCGGGGTGCTGGCCGGAAGAAGCCTCCGGGCTGGTGCGGCGTCTCCATCGGCTGCGGAATCTGCCGCGGTGGAACTTCTTCGCAACGACCCGACAGGAGTATGCGGCGATCGGGAGAATTCTACGCGAGATACAGCCAGGCGTGATGCTCTGCCAGTATGGTTCCATGGGCTTGCGAATGCTGCCGATCGCAAGACGGCTATCGATTCCACTCGTGGTGCACTTCCATGGCTCCGACCTCACGGTCGATCTGGGAAGCCGATGGTACAGGTGGAGCCTGGGACCGGCCCTCCCGCAGTTTGATGCGATCGTGGTGGTCAATACAAAGCAGAAGGACTGGATCGTGAAGTACGGAGTCGGGGCGGAAAAAGTCCACGTGATTCCCTGTGGGGTGCCTACAAAAGAACTAACTCCCCCGGCGCAACGTAATCCAAACGGTCTGCCGACACAGTTCATTGCCGTCGGTCGAGCGGTCAAGCTGAAAGGGATCGACATCACGATCCGGGCATTTGCCGGCGTGGCGCGCCGGCTTCCAGAGACTCGTCTGGTCATAGTCGGCGATGGACCGGACCGTGAAGCGCTTCAGGCTCTTGCACGCGAACTTGGCGTAGGGGACAGAGTGTGTTTCAGGGGATGGCTGTCTCAGAGCGAGGTGAGAGAAGAGCTGCTCCGATCGGATGTCTTTGTGCAGCATTCGCTGGTCCCCGAAGGATGGGGTGTCAGCGTGGCGGAAGCGTCCGCCACGGCGTTGCCGGTTGTTGTCACGGGCTGCGGAGGGCTTTCAGATCAGGTGGTGGATGGCGTCACCGGCCTGATCGTACCGACCCGCGATGTGCGAAGCATGCAGGAAGGCATGCTGAAGCTGGCACGCGACCCTGAACTCAGGGCCAGAATGGGAGCTGCGGGGCGCGAGCGGATGGTCCGCGGATTCGACGTACGGAGGCAGGTGACCCAACTTGAGGCGGTTCTCGCAGACTGTGCCCGCCCGCGGGGCGCCGTATAGTCCAGGCATAGACACCCGGAACTTCAAGCGATGCAAGTCGAGGAACTGGACGCAAACAGGGCCTCTTGATGCGATGAACAAGAGAAGGCGTCAAGCGCAGCCATAGTCCGTCAGCGGTTCGCGCACCTGGGCGTGGTAGTACTGGTTGTAGAGGTGGTTGTCGCCTTGCAGGTATGCGGGATGGGTCCAGTCGCACGTCGAATAGTACCAACCGAGCTTCAGGCCGTAACGGCGAGTCGCGTCGGCGCTCATACGACAGATATCGCGTTCATAGGGCCTGTGTGTGACGCTGGAGTACGTTGGGACCAGAGAGGGCCCCGACCAGCGCCACGGCTTCATCCGCGGGCGACGTGACCGGCAAACGGCGAGTGGCGGCGATCGGCGCGCAGGATGGACTCATCGTGGCGTGTTGACGGCGTCGAGCATCGCGACGATGTTCTCGGGCGGAACGTTGGCGAGGACGTTGTGCACCTGTTGAAAGACGAAGCCACCGCCCGGCGCGAGGATTCGCACTTGGTTGCGGACGTGGTCGGCCACCTGCTGCGGCGGGGCGCTAGTGAGGATCTCCCGGGTGTCGCAGCCACCACCCCAGAACGTCAGGTCCCGGCCGAATTCCGCCTTCAGCTCCGCCGCATCCATGCCTGCGCAGGTGATCTGAACGGGATTGATGGCATCGAGGCCCGCTTCGATGAGGTGTGGGAGCAACTCGCGGACGCCGCCACAGCAGTGAAGCATGACCTTGACGTCGGCCAATTCCTTGGCTCGGGCCCAGAGGACCTGATGACGGGGCTTGAAGAACTCGCAGTACATGCGCGGGCTCAGCATCGGGCCAGTCTGCATACCCAGGTCATCCCCGAAGAGGAGGATGTCGATCGATGCGCCGACGGCGCCGAGGAACGTCTCCAGGTTGGCCAGGTGGATCTCCACCAGGCGGTCGAGGAAACGATGGGCCCTCTGCGGCTCGGCGGCCAGCAACATGAAGAAATTGTCGGCTCGATAGAAGAACTGTCCTGTCTCGAACAGGTTGCCTCCAAAGAGGCCGACGATCGCCCGGTCGGTGCCGGCGCGGAGACGCCGGGCCCCCTGCCGAAGTGTGTCGGAATCCACCGGCCCGGGAGGAGGCGCCACGCCGGTCCACATACACTCGCTAAAGGCCTCGGCAAGGAGGCGGTCGTCGTCGGAATCCGCCAGCGGAAAGTAGTTCTGTTCGAAGTACAGCGTGCCGTCAGGCATATGCGCCAGGACCTTCCCGGAAGGCGACAGGATCACCCACCGATCCGACTGGCGCTGCATCCGCGTCCAGGCGGGGATCAGGCAGGCTGTGCCGTCGGGCAGGGTCCACGGTTTCCACGAGTCCTCGTCGAGAGCGAACCCGCGCCCCAGCTCGATGCAGTCGACGCCGAAACGGTCCAGCACGTCCTCATCGACGATCGCAAGTTGCTGGATCACGTCGTAGACGCGGATGGGTCTGGGCTCGAGGCCGAGACACTTCCGCAGTTTCGGGTAGGCCATCGCGGCGATTCCGGAGGAACGATGGCCCGACAGATCGATTGGGACTCGATCGGGTTCGTCGTGGTTCAGTGCCGCCAGTACTCTTTCTCTGGATGTCATGAGGTCATTATAGTGCGTGCCTCGGTCATTTACAATTCAGCGTTTGTGGCTTACTATCGAGCCGCTGTCCACAAGACGTCGACGGTGAATGACAAACAGGGAATCCCAAGCTCCGAGAGGGTCATAATGTCTCAAACGCACCTCATCCGCATCGTTCTCCTGGGTCTGGTACTTTCAGCGGGCGGGCGAGCTTCCACCCGATATGCTGAGCCGGATATCCAGAAGCTGGCCCGACAGATCCTGGCCGACCCCAATCTGCCGCGGGTCCTGGACCAGGCCAGGGACCTGCTCCAGACCGGCTTCACCGCCGGCAGCGGTTACGGCGAAGTCTGGATTCGCGACCTGAACACCTTCATCGAGCTGTCGCTCCAGGTCAACGACCCCCAGTCCATCCGCGCGGCGCTGCTGACGTTCTTCCGCTTCCAGGGCCCCGAGGGGGACATCCCCGACGGGTACATCCCCAAGGCGAAGGCCAACGTGGCCTACAAGTACCGCCGGTCGCCTTCGGCCCCGGAGTTGCTGGCCCATAAGAACACCGTAGAGACCGACCAGGAATCCTCTCTGGTCCAGGCCATACGGAGATACGTCACCATCACGGAGGACACCTCGATCCTCGATGAGCAGGTGGATGGCGTGTCGGTGCGCGAACGTCTGGGTCAGGCCCTCGATTACGTGCTGACCCACCGCTTCGACAGCGAGCACGGCCTGGTCTGGGGCGCCACCACCGCGGACTGGGGCGACGTGCAGCCGGAACACGAATGGGGCGTGGAACTCGACGAAAGCTCGCACCGTACGCTGGATATCTACGACAACGCCATGTTCCTGATCGCCATCGATGATCACCTGTCGCTCGTAAGCGATGCGGAACCAGCGTCGGCTCGCTGGCAGCGTGTGCGAGACAATCTGCGTGCCGACGTGCGCAAGCACCTCTGGGACCCACAGCGCCGCAAATTCCGACCGCACATCTACCTGGAAGGTTCTCCGTTTCCCACCACCTTCGACGAGGCCGCGGTGTACTATCACGGCGGCACCGCGGTCGCCATCGAGGCGGGCCTGCTCACGGAGCATGAGATCGCGGACTCGCTCGCACAGATGGTGGACAACGTCCGACGTGCCGGAGCCGGTTCGATCGGACTGACGCTCTACCCGCCCTACCCGGCAGGGACCTTCCAGAATCCGTCGATGGGCCCGTATTCCTACCAAAATGGCGGAGACTGGTGCTGGTTCGGTGGTCGCATGATTCGCCAACTGATCCGCCATGGTTTCGTTGCGGAGGCCTATCGCGAATTGTCGCCCATGACCGACCGGGTGCTGCGCCATGGCGACTTCCACGAATGGTGGTCGCGGGACAACCAGCCGCGGGGCTCGGGACAATTTCGGGGATCAGCAGGCGTCCTGGGCATGGCCATCGTGGAACTGCTCGACTGGGCCCGAGAGCAGAGCGCATCGGCCAAACCTGCGGTTATGCTTTGGGAGATCGGCCAGTCGGACGACGAGAATGCCGAGTTCGCCCTGGCGCCGGGTGGTTACGCTCAGTTCCAGGATGACGCGTTCTTCGTAGTCGGGACTTCAGACCCGAAGCAGGACTGGCCGTATGTTCAACCGGGTCCGGCCGATGGCTGGGCGGGGGCGCGACCGCATACGTTCCTTGTGCTCTTCGGTCTGAAGACGCTTCCCGTATCCGGCGAATGCCGCCTCCTCTTCGATCTGATCGACACCCACCGCGCCGGTCCGCCCAGGCTGCACGTCGAAGTGAACGGGCGGGTATTCGAGCATTCCCTGCCCAATGGCGCCGGCGACGCCTCGGTCTTCGGCCAGCCGGAACAGGGCCGGGAGCACAGGTTCGCCATCGCCTTCCCCGCAAGCCTTCTGCAAACCGGTGACAACGAAGTCCGCATCACCACCCTCAGCGGTAGCTGGCTGCTTTACGATTCTCTGGGCCTGCTGGCCCCGACCGGGGCGGAGCTGTCCGCCGTACAGGCGCGGACGGTGCTCGACTCGGTCCAGTCCGTGCGGGCACTGCGTGAGGAGAACGGGCGCATGTGCCAGCCGGTGCAGGTCACCCTGCGGCACTACGGCGCCGAGACAGACGCGGTGGTGCGCCTTCGCAACGGTCCCGCCAAGGCCCTGCGTCTGGTCCAGGGGCGACAGGACATCGAGCTGACCGTTGACGCGGTTGCGGACGAAACGAAAAAGCAGGTGGTCATCGAGGTGGCCGGCGAGACGGTGGCGGCCCGCGAAGTGGTGTTGAAACCGGTGAAGAAGCTGACGGTCTATATCACGCCGCACTCGCATACCGACATCGGCTATACCGAGATCCAAACGGCCATCGAGGCCAAGCAGGTGCAGAACCTGATCGACGGCATCGCCGCTGCCCGACGGACCGCTGACTATCCCGAGGGCGCCCGCTTCGTCTGGAACGTTGAGGTCCTGTGGGCCGCCGACCTCTATCTGCGCCGCCTCGATAACCGCCAGCGAACGGAATTCCTCGACGCCGTCAAGAAGGGGCAGGTCGTGCTCAACGGGATGTACCTCAACGAACTGACCGGCCTGTGTCGACCGGAAGAACTCGTTCGCTTGTTCCGCTATTCGACCGAACTGGCCGAGCAGACGGGCGTGCCCATCGATGCCGCGATGATCTCCGATGTCCCCGGCTATACCTGGGGGACGGTGACCGCTCTGGCGCACGCCGGCATTCGCTACTTCTCCGTGGCGCCGAATTATTTCGATCGCATCGGGACGATCCTTTGGGAATGGGAGAACAAACCGTTCTATTGGGTCGGCCCCGACGGTCGGTCGAAGGTTCTCGTCTGGATTCCATTCTGGGGCTACGCGATGTCGCATCGCTACGGGAAGATGTCGCCGCAGCTCGTCGAGGACTTCTCCGACGGGCTCGAGAAACGCGATTATCCCTTCGACATCGCCTATGTGCGCTGGGCCGGCCATGGGGACAACGCCGTCCCCGACCCGGCGATCTGCGACTTCGTGCGGGACTGGAACGCAAAATATGCATGGCCCCGGTTCATCATCTGCGGCACGAGCGAAGCCTTCCGCGCATTCGAACAGCGATATGGCGACAGGTTGCCCGCGGTGCGCGGGGATTGGACGCCCTACTGGGAGGACGGTGCGGGGTCGTCATCGCGGGAAACCGCGTTGAATCGCGCCAGTTCGGACCGACTCACTCAGGCCGAGACGTTGTTTGCCATGTTGAAGCCGTCCGAGTACCCGGTGGATGCCTTCGAGGAAGCATGGAACAATGTCCTGCTGTACTCCGAGCACACCTGGGGCGCCTGGTGCAGCGTGAGCGAGCCGGAACGAAAGGAAACGAAGGAGCAGTGGGAAATCAAGCGAAGCTATGCGGAGTCGGCCGACACACAGTCGCGTGAACTGCTGGCGTCGGCGCTCAGCACGCCACACGTGCCGGCAAATGCGGTGGATGTGTACAACACCCTGTCCTGGCCGCGAACGGAGTTGGTGATTCTATCGAAGCCACTCTCAGCCGATGGAGACCGAGTCGTCGACGAGACGGGGAAGGCGATGCCGTCGCAACGACTCGCCTCGGGCGAACTCGTCTTCCTGGCAAGCGAAGTGCCGCCTTTTGCCGCGCGCCGCTATAACGTCGTCTCCGGCGCCCCCGCTGTGACGAACCGCGCGAGCGCACATGAAGCCACGCTGGACAGCGGCACGGTGCGCCTGCGTGTGGATGAAAAGACCGGAGGAATCGTCGAGTTAACCGCCAAGGGCCTCAAGGGCAACTTCGCCGACACGGGTGATGGCGAGGCACTGAATGATTACCTGTATCTGATCGGCGACGATCTGAAAGACCTCCAACGCAACGGTCTTGTGACGATCCGCACCGGAGAGCCAGGCCCGCTGGTTGCCTCGCTCATCATTGAATCGTCCGCACCGGGTTGCCGCCAACTGGTCCGCGAACTGCGGGTCGTTGCAGGGTTCGACCACGTCGAGATCATCAATACCGTCGACAAGGAGCGGTTGCAGGCGCAGAGCTACCATGCGAAGAAGGGCAAGGAGAGCGTCAACTTCGCGTTCCCATTTGCGATTCCGGACGGCGAGGTGCTTCTCGACATCCCGCTGGGCATGATGCGTCCGGAGGTTGATCAGATGCCCAGTGCCTGCAAGAACTGGTTCACGGTGGGCCGCTGGGCCGACATCTCGAACCGAGATCGCGGCATCACCTGGGTGACGCTCGATGCCCCCCTGCTACAGATCGGGGGTATTACTGCGACGCTGCTGAATTCGCAGACGAACCCGGACGTGTGGCGCGAGCACGTCGAGCCGACGCAGAAGCTCTACTCCTGGGCCATGAACAATCATTGGGGCACGAACTACCGCGCCTACCAGGAGGGTGCGACCGTGTTCCGCTACATCCTCCGGCCCCATGGGCGGCGTGACCAGGCGGAAGCCTCGCGTTTTGCCGGCGGCTTCAGCCAGCCACTGCTGGCGGTTCGGGCGCAGACGACGAAGCCCTCCGACACGCCGCTGCTGACCGTTGCACCGGATGACGTGATCGTAACCGCCCTCAAACCCAGCGACGACGGCCAAGCCCTGATCGTACGGCTGTTCGGTACCTCGGAACAGGTGCAATCCGCCCGCCTGACATGGGGCGGGGCGCCGCCCCCTGCCGCGTTCCTGACCGACACGAGCGAACGAGCGGGGGCACGTGTCCAGGGCGCGATCGAAGTCCCGGCGTGCGGCCTGGTCAGCGTGCGGGTCGAATTCGACTGCTCCGGAAGAAGCCAAGGTGGAGACCTACTCGATGAGCAATAGCCGGACGAACGAACTGCGCGGCCAGACCCTGCTGACGACCAGCGCCGTCATCGCGGCACTGGGATCGTTTCTTTTTGGATTCGATACAGCGGTCATCTCCGGCACGACCGAAGCCCTGAGGCAGGTGTACGCGCTCGACAAGACGCTGCTGGGCTTCACCGTGGCCAGCGCACTGATCGGCACCCTCTTCGGCGCCCTGCTGGCGGGCCGGCCCTCAGACTGGTGGGGCCGGCGTCCCGTGCTGACGGTGCTGGCGGTGTTCTACATCGTCTCGGCGGTCGGCTGTGCGTTTGCGTGGAACTGGCATGCGCTGCTGTTCTTCCGCTGGGTCGGTGGCATTGCCGTCGGCGGCGCCTCCGTCGTGTCCCCGGTATACATCACAGAGATCGCGCCCGCCCGGCGTCGCGGCCTGCTGGTGGCGGTCAGCCAGTTGAATATCGTGGTGGGCATTCTGGCAGCCTACCTCTCCAACTACCTGGTGGCATATGTGCTGGGGCCCGACCATCCGGCGGCCTGGCGCTGGATGTTCGGCATCGAAGCGGCGCCTGCGGCGGTCTTCTTCGGCGCCTCGCTCCTGATTCCCGAGAGCCCGCGCTGGCTGGTAAGGAAGGGCAACCGTCCCGCAGCGGAGGACGTCCTGGCGAAATTCGGTCACGAAGCCCCCTTTCAGGAAGTGGAGGACATCGAGCAGTCCCTGGCCTCCGAAAGAAGCAGCGGCCATCAGAGTCTGTTCCAGCGCAAGTATCTCAAACCTCTGCTGCTGGCAGGCATGATCGCGGCGTTCAATCAGCTCGACGGGATCAACGCGGTGCTCTACTACGCCACCGACATCTTCCGCATGGCGGGAGCGGACAAGACGAGCGCCCTGATGCAGTCGGTGATCGTCGGCGTGACGAATCTGGTGATGACGATCCTGGCTATGGCGTTGATCGATCGGGTGGGGCGCAAATCCCTTCTGCTCGTGGGGTCCGTGACCTTCGTCCTGTCTCACGCCTTGGCCGCCTGGGTATTCCATACCCACGCCCAGGGGTGGATTGTGATCATCGCCCTGATGGGCATCGTCGGCTCCCACGCCTATTCCCAGGGCGCAGTCGTATGGGTCATCATCAACGAACTGCTGCCCAATGCGGTGCGTGCCTCCGGCTCGGCCGCGGCGTGCTTCCTCATCTGGTTGCTGTGCATCGGCGTAAGCTGGGGGTTTCCCATCGTGGTCGGGGAATCGACCGATCCGGCGGTGGCCGGCCGGTCGGCCGCGCCGGCGTTCGCCTTTTTTGCGCTTATGATGGTCCTTCAGTTCGTCCTGGTGCTGAAGTACCTTCCCGAGACCAAGGGGGCCTCCCTGGAAGAACTACAGCAACGATTGGCCGCCCGTGAAGGCGAGGCGACGGCGTGAACAGATCAGAGTCGCGCCGCAGGGTGCAAGCACGACTGCCTCTCTATGAATGTGAGGAGGGACTTCAGGCAGCGCTGGGCGAAAGTCCTTTCGTGCTGCCCGGGAGAGTCGCCACTGGGACCATACATGTATCGAGGGTTACATCATCCCGACGGCAAAGCCGAGCGCGGCGGCACTGTGAAAGAACTGCCCTCTTCGAGGCGAAAGTCTATACGTCTGCGAATCTGGACATCTCGCGGAACGATCCGGAAAGAAAACCCATGCCCGAGGCGGCTTTGACGAGGTCAACCATGGTGGAAACATCCAGCTTGTGCATGATGTGACTGCGGTGAACCTCGATAGTCCTGGGCGAGCGGCACAGCGTATCGGCAATCTGGCGACTCGTCTTGCCGTCGAGCAGGTGTCGCAGCACAATCGTCTCGGTCGGCGTCAGTCGGCATGGTATCGGTCGCTCGGTTTGCTCGAGCAGTTCATCCACCGTCGCCAGCGTCTCCAGGAGTTCGACCGGTTTCTCCAGGCAATCGTCCGCCCCCGCCTGAACTGCCTCGACAGCCAGAGGGATATTCCCGCGGTCGATCACGGCCAATACGGGTATATGCGGGTGCGTCTGTTTCAGTCGGGCTACCAATCGAATTTCCCGGTGGGTGTCATCACCGATCTCCACCACGAACAGTGCATAGTTGTGGCGCTCACTGGATTCAGAGCCGGTGTCGAGAGACCCCGAGGTCTGCATTTCCACTCCGGGCATCGTCAGGATGCCGCGTAACCGTTCCCCGGTTGAACCGGAAGTCCCGAACAACAACACACGCTTCCCTGACGTAGTATCCATCCGAGTCTCTCGCTTTCGGTGATCTCAATCCTCTCTCTGACTGTCGGCTGCAAGAGAGCGAAAGGGCTGCGACGTGAACCCGTCGCAGCCCCGCCTGGCACGGCCAGGCGCATTTCGCTACGGAGCGGCTTGCTCCGGCATCGGGGTCGGCACACAGGCCGGCAGGGCCGTGACTCTCCTCGATGTGAACGAGAAGGGCGTGCAGATCACTGGTTCCTGCCCTTCATCGGGAAGTCCATCGCCATCCGCGTCCTGCCCCCCCATGAAGCTGCTGAGCACGGCCTGGCCTTCGTTGGTGTCGGGTCCGGTGATTGTCCAGGTGTTCTTGGAGATGCCAATGCCGGCAACCTGCTCGAGCAAGCCCTCGACCGCCTGGGTGTTGTAGCAAATCATGTCCGTTTCGTAGGTGTTCGGCGCGACGCGCACCGACTCGGTCACCCAGAACTGGGAACCGCCGGTATTCTCGGGGAACATGCCGAAGAAGGTCGGATTGGCATTAACCTGCCAGAGCACGCCACCAAAGCGCGTACTGTTGGTGTCAAGTGGATACATGGCGTGGACGAACGTCAGGGTGCCCATCGGCGATGGCGCCGTGATGATCCACGTTCCCTCCGGCGTCCACTCGGGCGGCGTTATGATCTGCTGCATCATACCGTACATGTCGTACATCCACCAGTTCTCGACCACTTTCCCATCGGCAAAGCGATACCATGTTACACCAGGGAGCGTGACTTTCTTGCCCGACGGCAGGTGGGTGCCTGTGGTCGTATAGCGACCGGCGACCATGTCTCCCTCGGCAACGAACTGGTGGAATTGAACATTCATGTCAGGCATGTTGACAATGAAGCCCTCTGTCGCCTCGCGGTATCGGTCAATGTCCAACGGTTGATCCGGCAGCATAGGATTGTGGACGACCACGTCCGAACTGTGGGTCGCTTGCAACTGGTCGACGCGCTTGCGATTCCAGACCTCTTCCGTATAGCTGATAACCTTCACAATGTTGGTCTGCGGATCCCCGGCGTCGCCCGACAGCCCCGCGGACTGGCCCCAAACATACTCATCGTGGTCCGCAGGGACCACCCCGAGCTGCTGCATGAGCCCCAGGACGTCCCATGTGCTCCACTCTTCGACGATTTTGCCGTCGGCGTCGAAGCGGGCGACGCTGATACCGGTCGTGGTGGTCCTCAGACCGGTCGCGGGGATGCCCATCAGTTCCCCCTCGTGCGTACCCGACGCAGTCCAGCGCATCGCCACCAGGTCGCCTTGGGCAATGGTATCGTCGACAATGAAGCTCAGGTCCGGATACCCCGCCCGAAAGGCGCCGATGGTCTGTTTGAGCCCTTCCGGACCAAACACCTCGCCCAAGGCCGGCTCGTGGTAAACGTAGCCTGGAGCGATGATCTCATCGACCACCGCCAGTTGTCCCTGGCTCCACGCCTCCTGATTGAGGCGGCGATACGACTCCTTGTTCGCTTCCGGCGTCTGCCCAAATCCGAGCGTACTGAACACCATGATTCCAGCCAGCAACAGCAGGATAAAGGTCCTTCGCATTTCCATGGTCATTCCTCCTTCTTCAGATAATCTGATGTCCATCGCCATCCGTGCACGCGCAGCGGAGGCCTCTGGTTTCAATGACTGGTGGATTGGCCTTCCTTCGTTTCCGGGGCGAGGTAGAAGAAGCGGACTTCGCTGAGGCCATATTGCGGGGACATGCCTCCCCAGTTGCTCCGGATCGTCAGGCGTACAGACCTGGCCACGACGCCGTCGAAATGGACGACGGTGTTGTACAGGTAATCGGACTGGGAAGTTGCTCGGGCCAATTGGACGTCGTCCAAGGTCGTCCAGGTGGTTCCATCGTCCGAGTACTCGATCGTGACCTCTTTGCAGCCCATGCCCAGCACTTTTTCGAACTGACTGTTGTAGTTCCAGACCCACATCGCATCGAGGGGATAGCACGTGTCGAAATCGTATTGTATCCACGTTGGTTGCGGGCCACCGGCGGCACTGAGCCACATGGTGCCGGTAGCGATGTCGTGGAGATCGTCGGAACTGAGTCCCGATCGGTCGATCGTATGCTCAGGGCCCGCGCCCACTTCGGCGCTCGATGCCATCGCCAGGACCTTGTCGATCGGACCGGGGGCTGCTTCGGTGGTGAAATGCCAGGTCATGCCTTTGATGATGCTTGGATGCGACAGCGAATTCACTTCATCGACGCGCCAGTAATAGGTCTGTCCGAAATCCAGGGGACCCTCGACGTCATACGTATTGGCACTCTGATCCATGCTGACCAGAGCCCCCATCGGGTCCATGCGACTGGCACTGTCGACCTCCGCGAGCGACGTTCCGAGGTAGACGTCATAGGCCTGGGCCGAGGGGCTGGCGGTCCACCGCAGACCCGCAAACGCGGCAACGTCCTTCTCACCGTATCCGGGCGTCGGAACGGTTTCATCGTACGCGATCTGTTCACAGAAGACGGTCAAATCTTCCCCGTCGACCCGGCCGTCGCCCAGCGGCCGTGGGCCAATGTCGTAGAGCGAATTCTTCTGGCCCCAGTGCTCCAGCAGGCTGGACATGTCCGCAACATCGACAACTTTGTCGTCATTGAAGTCTGCGATCGGAATTGCCTCGACCTGCCACACGTCGTAGTTGCCGATGAAGCCGGTGCCCCTGGTGAAGTAGAGCATAGGGTCACCCTCGGCAAAGGACAGGTGATACTCAGCCTCGGGCGAATTCACCGGCTCAAACCGCACCGGTGGGCCCCATGGAGCGGTCACACTGGTGCGTTTCGATACGTGGATGTCAGGCTTCCAGCCTCCATAGGAGAAGTAAAGCGACAGCCCGTCGGGTGACATGAACGGCGTAGACTCAAACATCCACATGTCGATGGGTGGTCCGAGCCTCTGAGGTTGCCCCCACGGCGCATCGATCGCAGGACGGCTTGCCATCCACAACGTAGCAGAACCCGAGCGGTCCGAAGTGAAGAACAGCGTCAAGCCATCCGAGGTCAAACAGGGATGATCTTCATAGTTGCTTGTGTTGACGGGTGGCCCGAGATTGATTGGATCGTCCCACGCACTGTCGTTGGTAGCACGTCTTGTGACCCAGATATCTCCGCCACCGTATCCGGACGGATCGGGGACACACCCCATGGCTTCATATTGCATGGGCATACCATCCGAGAAATACAGTTCCAGGCCATCGGGGGAAAGGCAGGGACCGCCGACCGGATAGGGCGAATTCACGGGCGGTTCGAGTCGAACGGGCGTGCTCCACTCCTCCCCTACAGAAGACCGCCTGGCGATCCACAGGTCCTGACAGTCCTCGTCACTGTCACGAGTGAAATAGAACTCCAGTCCGTCGCGAGAGATCTGAGGCCCACCCGCTCCGGGCACACTCACATTCGGTATCTTCGTCGGTTCGCCAAAAATGAAATCGGCGTCGCATCGGGGGGCGTGAACGAACAGCCCTGCCAACGCGAGGGTTCCAGCGACCATCGCATTCCTGCAACCAGTCAGTTTCATTTCTCACCTTCCTTTCGTTCTTATGTTCTGTGTCATCGACTAACACCAGACGGTGGTGCCGCAACGTAGGAGCGCAGACCCTCAGCGCAACCGTCGAACACCGCGGGTTCGGAGTTCCTGCTATGGCTGTGAGTCGGGACTGAGCACCAGGCAGATCTGCTCGAGGCGGGCCGAAGTTCCTGCCGCGCCTTCGGAATCCCCGCCGGCCTGTTGTTCGGACAGCAGAGCCGTGAGCTGCTTTCTCCGTACGTCCAGTCCGAACCTGGCAAAGCCAGTGATCACAGCGTCTTCACCGAAGCACTTGCGACAGGTTTCAAGTAGATCGGTCAGCAGCGGATCGTGTTCATCGTATCGTCCCTGAGCGCGGTACAAGATGCCGAGTTTCAGCGCGCAGCAGACGGTGATCATGTGGTCCGGCCCCAGATGCTGTCTGGCGAGATCCAGTGATTGTGTCAGCAACGCATCCGCCTCTTCGACGCGACCTTGCGCCGTGTACAACCACCCCAGGTTGGCGCAGGCGTGCAGCGTAACCATATGCGTCGATCCAAGGATCTGTTGGGCGGTCTGCCTGGCCTTTTCCGCCATGGGCAGGGCCACCTCGAAACGCTGCTGCCGACCGTAAAGCCAGGAGAGCGCATTCATCAGGACCAGAGTCGTTTCGTGCCCGTCCCCCAGCACCCGACGGCTGATCACATAGGCCCGCGGAGCGAGCATCTCGGCTTGCCTCAGCTGAAATCTCACCACGCGCTTCATCGCCAGCGCGGCCGCTGCCCCCAGCGCCGTGGGATGCTCTTCACCCAGGACGCGGCACGCGATTTCGTAGGCCTCATCGGCAAGCGTGGTTTTCCATGCTCCCTGTTGCAGCCAGGCCAGATGCGTCATCGATTCCAGGGTATCCGGGTGTTCGGTGCCCAGGACGCGCCGTCTGCCTTCAAAGGCTTTCTGCAAGATGGGCTGTGCCTTATCGGATCGACCCTGGCACCAGTAGAGCCAGGCGAGTTGATCCAGGCTGCCCAGAGTAGCAGGGTGATTGTCGCCGAGGTGCCGCCGTCGAATTTCCAGGGCCCGTTCCAGATGTGGCTCGGCGGCCGTGCAATCGCCCATCTTCTGGTAGGTCAATCCCACGGTGGTACGGACCCTGGCCTCGGCCAGGACCTCACCACCAAACCTCTTTTCCAGATTCACGGAAGCGGTTTCCAGCAGGTATCGAACCGTGACCTCCTGCCCCTTGGCATTTTCGGGGTAAACGGCTGCCAACACATCGCTGGCGAGGAAGTCGGTCACCGCCTGGGTCTCCGCACGGGCTCGTTCGGCGCGGAAGTACATCACCATACTGGCGATCAACCCGATCGAGACCGCCGCTACGATGGCGGTGATGGCCCCCACGAGCGCGCCGTGTCGCTGCACGAATTTGCGGGTCTGGTACCAGGGGCCGGGGGGACCGGCGGACACCGGTTCGCAGTTCAGGTGTCGCTGAATATCCACGAGAAGGGCGCCGGCGCCGTCGTAGCGACGGGTGCGCTCCTTTTCGAGGGCCTTCATGACGATCCAGTCGAGGTCGCCGCGAAGGGTCTTGCGGAGCAAATCCGGGCTGCAACTGCGGCGTCGGGCCACGTCGGTCAACGTATCACCCAAGGTGCTGAGTTTCGTAGAGGGTTTCGTGGGTTCCTCCTCACGGATGACCCGCTGCATCTCTGCATAGCCTGCTTCGCGCAACTGCCGTTCGCTGAACGGCGTCGTCCCGGTCAGCAATTCGTAGAGCAGCACGCCCAGGGAGTAGATGTCGGACCGTGTGTCGACATCCACGTCGCTCCATTCCGCTTGTTCCGGGCTCATGTAGGCGGGGGTACCGATGATCTGGGCGTATCGTGTGAAGAGCGTCTTCTCCGTCAGGCGCTGGTTGGTGGCCTTGGCGATCCCGAAATCGATCACCTTGGGGATGGATCGGCCATCGTGCATCGTGACCATCACATTGGACGGCTTGATATCGCGGTGGATGATCCCTTTCTGGTGGGCATGCTGAATGGCACCGCACACCTGGACGAACAGGGCGAGGCGACCTTGGGTGCTCAGATGGTTGGCGTCACAATACTCCGTGATCGAGACGCCGGTGACCAGTTCCATCACGAAGTAGGGTCGGCCCGTCTCGGTGGCGCCGGCGTCGAAGACCCGGGCGATGTTGGGGTGATCCATTACGGCGAGCGCCTGCCGTTCGGCCTCAAAGCGGGCGATCACTTGTCGGGTATCCATCCCCAGTTTGATGATCTTCAGGGCCACTTTCCGCCGGATCGGCTCGGTCTGCTCGGCCATGTATACGACCGCCATCCCCCCCTCGCCGATCTTCTCCAGAAGCTTGTACCGCCCGATCACGGTCCCCGGCCCCTCACTCATGGCGACCTGGAGCGGCGACTCGTTCTCCAGAAGACCCTGGAGAAATGCCCCGGCCTGACGGTGGGCCGTCACGAGCGACTCAATCTCAGAGCGCAACCGGCCGTCTGAACCACATACCTCGTCCAGATAGGTCGTCAGATCATCTGAGGTAGCCTTCTCGATCGCCTCAGAGAAGATCGCTTTCATATCTTTTACTCGTCCGGTCATGGGGCGCCCTTAGCAACGGTTCAACCTACAGTGCGACGTACAGGGCATGAGCCTGAAGAAGAAAACCACAGAATCTCGGAAATTCTCTGCGAGATATCGAGAAGCAGGACACAGCCCGCCAGAGAGCCAGGCGCGTGCCGAACCCAGCCAGTGCCGAACACAACCGTCACGTCCGGGCACAGTCTTTGTCCCCATGGATCTCCCGATGGAGCCAGGCCCGGGCATAGGCTAAGTGACTCAAGATCGTACGCTCGGAGACGTTACGCAGATCCGCGATCTGTCGTATGGTCAGACCCGCGAAGTAGCGGAGTTTCAGAAGATCGGCGGCCTCCGGATCGGATTCAGCCAGTCTCGCGAGAGCCTCATCAAGGGTGAGAAGATCATCGGGACAGGCCTCAAATGGAGCTTCCAGTCCCGTCAAGGCAAAGGTTCCTGTTCCTGCGCCGTGTTTGAGCCTCCCCTTGCGTCGGGCGTTCTCCACGAGGATGCGTCGCATCGCCTCGGCCGCAGCAGCAAAGAAGTGGCCCTGACTGTTCCAACTCTGTCCCGCGCTGCCCACCAGCCGCACATAGGCCTCGTGAACGAGGGCGGTCGCCTGGAGCGTCTGTCCGGGCGGCTCATGCGAGAGCCTCTGTGCTGCGAGGACCCGCAGTTCCTCATAGACCAGCGGAAGCAGTTCCTCCGTCGCCTTGCCATCACCGTCCTCAATGGCATGCAGGATCTGCGTTACATCACTCATATCGGCTTCCCCATGGCCCCCCGGCATTGGAACCCCGACATTGTCGGACAAATACAGCAGCCATGCAAGAACCTTGTTGCCGCACTCCGATCTCCTGCCGCGAGCGGCAGAGTTGGAATCGGGCACCAAGCGGCAGCAAACACCTGTGCTTGTGCGACTTACGTTGTCGCCGTACCGCTCGCACGCCTTGGCGAACCCGTCGAACGACCAGATGAGGACCAGGTTCCGTCACCCTTCGTAGG
>NPIE01005516.1_pt1 | contig 24913 bp, 20 predicted proteins | sample 8637661 | NCBI WGS metagenome assembly NPIE01 (sample SAMN07420842, study PRJNA396082) | bioreactor metagenome | isolation source: sample BA12 brine-fed electro-methanogenic bioreactor BA | place: Japan: Kochi | collected 2016-12-09 | reverse complement strand
TCCCCATCTGCCTCCGGCTAAAGGTCTAAACTGCCGGAATACCAAAACAGCGATCAGACTGCTGAACGGGCATGAAAATGCCCCCTAAAATTGATAATGAATATGAACACCGCTAAATGTTTAACCAATTAACAAAGAAAGGAGGCAGAGGCAAAGCTAAGCATTTTCGCAGCGTGGCCGGCTGATCATGAAAATCAAAAACAATGTTTAACGAAACAAATTTGCCTTATGAAAAACATAATTAAAACAACCGGCGTTCTTATACTGATGATCACAATGTGTATATCATCATGTAAAAAGGAAGATACCCGGCCAGCGGCGAATTCCGCTGATGCGATAGTAAACCACAGCACAAAAGTGATTCAGCTTATCAAACGCTTCGATAAAAAGATGAACAGCACACTCAAAGAAGATGAACAGATCGAACTCGATTCAGCGGTATGGAATGTAGAGGCATTACAGAATTACAACTATGCCTTCCCGGATTCATCTACACGGGATTTTTACGTCTTCCATGATGACTATACGCTTGATGTGGATGCCAACAACAAGGTGTGGCTTAGCGATGTGCAGGACCTCAACGACGAAATGGAAGCTGATTACCAGACAAACCTGAATTCTATACAAAGTGAAGTGCAGATGTTGCATTTCTGCGATGTTGTGTTAGACTCTGTTGAAGGTAACACAGCGTATATTTCAGCCATTAGCGGTTTCGGAGCAAATCTATTATTAAACACCTACTGGAGTTTTAGCGAGGATGATGACTGGATATGGGGAACGTTAGGAGAGTCTCAGGGGAGTCCTCCATCCGGCAAATGCGATGAAACGATGCAGGGAGTTTCTGATGGATCCAATGAAATAGCATGGAGACTGAATAACCCGCTTACATCATCTCAACCTTCCGGCTATACTGATCTGGTAACTGTGGAGGCCGGACCTTATGATTTTCCAGATGGGAACGGAGGATATCGTATCTATTTAGATGTAACAGCCACGCTGGATAATTGCCTGTATAATGAGGATTTAGAATATTATCTTTATGAGGCAGATGAAATCATCAACACTCCTTACGAACCGGAAGTAGGATTATGCCCAACTGGAAAGTCATTTGTAAATATCCATATTGAAGATACTTACACCTCCCCAGGAATGAATGTCAGATATGTTCATTACTATTTTGTAACGTACGGAGTTGCTTATATAAATCCAAACTAATATGATTTTAGACGACTGAGGTCTACACGGACCTCAGTCGTTCACTTTAAAATCCCTGGGATGAAACATATAATTATAACCTTCGCTATTCTAGAATATTTCGGGCTTTTTAATATTCACAGTCAGACATCGACATTTGAATTTCTATTACCCTCTCAAATGAATGAACTGATTTTTGATATTTTAGAAAATGATGACGGTTGTATATATATTGTTGCTTCCGAAACTAAACCGGGCCTAATTCTTTATAAAGCAACTGGTTTGGTGATAAAATTAAGCAGTTTGGGACTGATGATTGATAGTGCCAAATACGATATAAATAACAGAAGGTACTTATTAACAGATATACTATATGATGGGCCAGATCAATTTATACTAAGTGGTTTTTCGACAGACACATTCCCTACCTTGCTTAGTAGTCATGGTAATTGTAATATTGAATTAAAGAAAATAAATACAAACCTTGACATAATCTCCAATAGAAATATTGTGATACCCCCTGAATATAACTATTATAACAGTGTCACTTACAAAGGTCTTTTTGATGATATACTGATTGGTGGAAGTTTTATCTCTGAAAACATCCGACGTATGTTTTTTTTTGTATTTAATAATAATTTTGACAGTATTAGCGCAAAAATATATCAGGATAAATTCAGAACTTGTTACTCAATTAAACAATTGAATGATACGACTTATTGGATTTGCGATGGAGAAAAGTCTTCATACTATCTTTTGGATGAAAACCTCAATATTACCGATTATGAATACGCAAGACCATACTGGAATTATACTCCAGGTATAAAGTGGGATTCGGATACATCTTTTTATTTTGCAGGCCAATGGAACGGTGGCCCGGATGATGATATTGGTCTCTATAAACAATTCGACCCCATTGATAGTACAGGAAATATTTTTAATTCCTGGGGAACCATTGACACAATGGATATTCCTGCATTATTAAATAGTTCTTTAGATTATAAAAATAAAGACTCCATCTTCATAGGAGGAACCACAAATTTTTCTTTTTACTTCATGCCTTTACCCTCCTGGTACTTTGTAATACAAACCGATAGTAACCTTAATGTTCGCTGGGAAAGATTTTATGGTGGCGATGCACGATATACCATGTCTTGTATTAAAGCATCCAAAGATGGGGGCTGCATTGTTGCAGGAAATAAGTATGCCTATCTTAATGATACTATCGAACAGCTTGACATCCATATCCTGAAACTGAACAGCGAAGGCCTGCTGGTCAGCACCCCGGAGCAACCCGGTATTGAAATGCACGAAGCCATCGTATTTCCCAATCCGGGAACAGATCAGATCAGATTTAGGATCGCTTCTCAATACAAACAAAGCACTTTTGAATTGTTTGACATGCACGGGAGAATAGTCTTGTCTGAACAAGTAATCGGCAAATGGGGCGAAGTTAACTCAACACATCTTTCTCCAGGCACCTACGTTTACAGGATCTTTAACCAGGATGGCCTTTTTGAGAGCGGGAAATGGATAAAACAATAAGAATCCAATACCGGAAAGAATTTCGTCATCCCCGGGAAGTGATTCAGGGTTTCAGGGTTTCAGTGTTTCAGTGTTACGGTGTTATATTGTTAAATTGTTTCAGTGTTAAATTTTATATAAAATTCCTCGACTAAACAAATCACCGAATCACCGAATAAACAGTGTTGCATAGTTGCATGGCTAAATGGTTAACGGATAAAAACTATAAACTAACTCAACACTCAACACTCAAAACTCAAAACTCAAAACTCAAAACTATCTCAAACCTTCAGCTCTTCTCCTTCCGATCTGGCGATCACTACGGCTCCGCAGCTGTCGCTCCAAACATTGGTACAGGTGCGGAACATGTCGAGGATACGGTCAACGGCCAGGATGAGCCCGACGCCCTCCAGCGGCAGGCCCACGGCAGTAAGGATAACCGTGATCATCACGAGCCCGGCCATGGGGATGGCGGCGGCACCGATGGAGGCCAGCAGGGCAGTCACCACAATGATGCCCTGTTGCAGCAAACTCAGTTCCATGCCATAGGCCTGGGCAATGAAAACCGCAGCCACACACTCGTAGAGCGCAGTCCCGTCCATGTTGATAGTGGCCCCCAGGGGAAGGGTGAAACTGGAGATCTTGTTCGACACCCCGGAGTTGTTCTCCACAGCATTGATGGTAAGCGGCAGGGTGGCCCCCGATGAGGATGTTGAAAATGCCGTTAGCAAAGGAGTTGACATATTCCGCATATGCCGGAAAGGCCTGGCACGCCCGATGTATCGCACGATCAGGGGCAGGAAAATGAAGAAGTGAATGGCAAGTGCCAGGATTACGGTACCCATATACAGGCCCATGCGCGATACCAGTTCCGGAAGGTTTTCCTGGTCGGCCACCACCTTGGCCACGATCCCGAAAATGCCCAGCGGAGTGAAGCGGATCACGAACATCGTGATCTTCATCATCACTTCAAAAATGGCATTGAAGGCCCGGGTCAGGGAATCGCGGTGCACCTTGCTCACCCGGGTAATGAAAAACCCGAACAATATGGCAAAGAAGATGATGGAAAGCATCTCGTTGTTGTTGAAGGCCTCGAAGATATTGTCCGGCACCATCTCGATCAGGGTATCCCCCAGTGATCGCTGATTTTCGGCCAGTCCTTCCACTTTCTGACTGAAATTTAGGTCGGCACCCCTACCGGGTTTGATAATGTTCACCAATACCTGCCCGGTGGTAATGGCCAGCAGGCTAGTCATCACATAGTATAGGATGGTCTTCAAGCCCAGCCTGCCCAGGCTCGATCCGCTTCCGATATTGGTGATCCCCGATATCAGCGAACTCAGGATAAGCGGTATGATGAGCATTTTCAGGGCGCGAAGGAAGATATCGCCCATCCACGAAACGGCTTTTACGGCGGCATTGTCGTAGGCAGCCCTGAGGATCGGCGTTTCGTATTTTTCCAGTTCCGCAGGAGTGTAGATCTCTTTCAGCGCCTTGCGGAAGGAAGCTTCCCCGGAAAACTCCTTCCCTGCAATCGCCTTTGCTTTGGACACTATGCTGCTGTCGGTATCCCATTTCCGGAGCTTCTTGACCGAGCTGTCGCGTATGCTGTAGTGGGTCTCAAACACCAGTCCGTAGCCAATGGCCAGGATAAGGGCGATCAGGATCTGCCAGTGAAGCGCAATTTTCCTCATAATGCTCAAATGAGGGGTAAATGTAAGGAAATTCTCCGAGGAGACCTCACAGGTCCCGGGACCTGTGAGGTCGGAATCAATAATTTGCTTAGTTTTGTATGATTCAAATCATTATGATGAAATATGTATATACCAGCCTGCTTCTGATCCTGATCATCAGTTTGGGAGCAAGCGCCCAGCACCAGAACATCCTGATCGACGAAGACGGGAGCTGGACCCAACCCGAAGAACCCTCCATCATGATCGATCCCAAAAATACCGACCATATGGTGGGCGGGGCCAATATCGACAATATGTATTATTCCACCGACGGGGGATTTACCTGGACCACCGGCGTACTGAATTCTTCTTTCGGCGTATGGGGCGATCCCGTGATCATCGTGGATACGGCCGGGGCCTGGTACTTTTTCCATCTGTCAAATCCCGCCCAGGGGAATTGGATCGACCGTATCGTTTGCCAGAAGAAGGATGCCATCGGCGGAAGCTGGAACAACGGCACCTATATGGGACTGAATGGCACCAAGGCCCAGGATAAGGAATGGGCCGTGGTAGACCGCAGCAATAATACTATTTACGTTACCTGGACCCAGTTCGACGAATACGGCAGCAGTAACCCTGACGATAAAAGCGATATCCTCTTTTCACGTTCCTACGACGGAGGCGATACCTGGAGCAATGCCCTGCGCATTAACGAGGTGTCGGGCGATTGCATCGACGACGACAATACCGTGGAAGGGGCCGTGCCTGCCGTGGGACCCAATGGCGAGATCTATGTGGCATGGGCCGGGCCCGAAGGACTGGTCTTCGACCGCTCGCCCGACCAGGGCGATACCTGGCTGGATGAAGATATCTTTATCGGGCCATTCCCCGGGGGATGGGCCTACGACATTCCCGGGATCTCGCGCTGCAATGGTTTGCCGGTCACCAAATGCGACCTCAGCGGAGGCCCGCACCACGGAACGATCTACGTGAACTGGACCGACCAGCGCAACGGCACCGACGATACCGATGTGTGGATGTGCAAATCAACCGACGGCGGCGATACCTGGAGCGATGCCGTGAGGGTAAACGACGACCCGCCCGGGAAACAGCAGTTCTTTACCTGGATGGATGTGGACCAGGTGACCGGATACCTTTATTTCGTGTTTTATGACCGCCGCAATTACAACGATAACAATACCGACGTTTACATGGCCGTATCCCGCGACGGTGGGGAAAGCTTCATCAATTTCAAGGTGAGCGAATCGCCTTTCCTCCCCTTCTCATCCACCTTTTTCGGAGATTATACCAATGTTTCGGCGCACAATGATGTGGTGCGCCCGATCTGGGCACGCCTCGAAGGCAGCGACCTGAGCATATGGACCGCCATCGTCGAACCCGGTATCGTGGGCATCGATGAAGAGGTCCCCTCGCTGTTCAGCATGGAACAGAACTATCCCAACCCCTTCCGCGAGAGCACCGTGATCTCCTTTAAACTGAGGAAACCGGCCAGGATCAGTCTGAAAGTATATGATGTTTACGGGCGCGAAGTGGCCGTGATACATGATAAGGAATATACCCGAGCAGGGAAGCATACCAGGGTTTTTGAACCTGGCCATCATAGCCTCGAACCGGGCATGTATTATTTTGCCCTGGAGAGCGATACCCAGAGCATGAAGAAAAAAATGATCTTCGTGCAATGATGATTGCAACCCGCCGGATTTTATTTTGTCTGTTGTACTATCAGGACTATCAGGAAGATATTGAGTGCATTCGGCAAATAAAACCCGCAAACCTGCCAGGTTTTTTTTTAATATTGCACGCATTAAATTGTGAAGGATGAACAAGGAATTCAGGGAGATCATTGCTAAGATCAGGGAGTATCCCTTTTGTGAGGGGATCGGCGATATGACGATCGAGGAATTGGCCCGAAAGGTGGATATACCGGTAGAACTTATCTACAAATACGTTGAGGACGAACGCGACCTGGTCCGGCACATCCTGAAATTTGAACGGGAAAGCTTCAAGGTGATCTTCGATCTGCACAATTTCGAAGGGGTAAATGCCATCGATATCCTGCTTATCGTAAGCAAGGAGATCGCCACCAAGTTCAGCCATGTCAGCCCGGGAATCACATTCGACATCAAGACCAGGTACCCGGATGTGTACAAGCGGCATTTTAAATCGCGCATGGATTTTATCTTTAACAAAATCCAGATCAACCTCCAGAAAGGGATCGCCCAGGGCATCTACCGCGACGACCTGAGCATTGAACTGGTATCCAGGCTTTACCTCAGCCGGCTCATCGACCTGCACAATCCTGACTTCTTCCCCCCGGAAGAATTTAATTTCGATACGCTTTTCAATGCCATGTTCGAAAGCCATATCCGGAGCATTGCCAACGACAAAGGCCTGAAGTACTGGGAGGAAAAGAAAAAGATCTTTGAAACCGAATTAAAGAAAGAAAAATTACAATAAGACGGAAGGTTTTTCGTCATATAGATTATCCTGACGGATAAAAATTGGATTAATGAAAAAAAGAATTCTGTCAATCCCGGTATTATTGTGCCTGCTCGGGATCCTAAATATATCGGCAAGCGCCCAAACTGAGTATCGTTTTTCCCTTCAGGAAGCGCTCGACTTTGCCTACGAGAATAATTACGACATTCTCTCCTCTTACAAAGACATTGAAGCAGCGGAGCAACAGGTCAAGGAATATATGGCCATCGGGTTCCCCCAGCTCAATGCAGGAGTGAATTATACGGATTACATCGCCCTGCCCACCATGATCATCCCGGCAGGGACTTTTGGCCCCGGTTCACCCAGGCAGGAAGTGCAATTCGGAACAAAATACAATGCTGCTGCCGAAGCCACCGCTTCACAGCTGATCTTCGACGGGAAATATATTGTCGGGGTGCAGGCTTCGAAACGTTTCCTGGAAAGAACCCAGCAGGAATTTATCAAGAGCAAACTGGATATGTATGAGGCAGTTTCCGCTGCATATTACCGGGTACTGGTTGCCGAAGACACCAAAAAAATCCTCGACAGCACCAAATCCTACATGGATGACATGCTTTATGAAACCCGCATGACCTATGATGCGGGCTTTGCCGAAGAAACCGATGTTGACCAGCTGGAACTCATTGTTTCCGACCTTGAAGCGAACATCATCCTGACAGAAACCCAGGTAGAGATCGCTTATGCCTATCTTAAATTCCTCTGCGGCATACAGATCGATGAATCCATTGTTGTAACAGATGAACTTGCTGACCTCCTCGATCAGGTGAACTACGATGCCCTGCTGAATGAGCCTTTCAATTACGAGAACAATATCGACTATCGCCTGCTGAAAACACAGCAGGAGATCGCCCAGCTCCAGCTTAAACTGGAAAAATCGGAATATCTCCCTTCCCTCTCGGCCTTTATCAATATGCAGACACAGGCCCAGCGCCAAAACTGGAATTTCTTCAACAGCGATAAGTGGTACGGATCCTCCTTCTGGGGTGTGGAAATGAGCATCCCGATCTGGAGCAGCGGGCTGCGCAGGGCGAAAGTGCAGCAGGCCCGTATCAATCTCGAAAAGCTGGATATCGCCGACCGGCAGTTGCGCACAGGTCTGAGCATACAGGTGCAAACGGCCCAGTCGGAATTCAATAACGCCTACCTGGTGATGATGAACAAATCACTGGCCATGAACACGGCCGAAAAGATCCTCCGGATCACCAGCGAAAAATACAAGGAAGGCCTTTCTACCAGCCTCGACCTGCTCCAGGCCAATAACCAGTTCCTGGGCAACACATCCGACTACATCATTGCCATGCAGGATGTGCTGGTGAAAAAACTTGCCCTTGAAAAACTGATGTACATCGAACCTTAACCCAAAAAACACAAGACATCCTGATTAAGCCATGAAATTAAAAACAATCCACCTGACTGCCGGCATCCTTGCTTTGTTCTTACTTTTTTCCTGCCAGGAAACCAATGACCCGAAAAACACCCCCCTTGCCAACCATGAAGATTCACTGAGCTATGTGATCGGTGCTGATTACGCCGATGTGCTCAAGGCCAACGGATATACCATAAACGAAGCTGCTTTTTACAAGGGTTTTTACCAGACCCTTAATGGAACAGCTGAGTTTCCGGACTCATTGAAAGTCGCCTTGATCAGCGAGATCAGGATGGAAAGCCAGATCAGGCAACAGGAAGAAATGCAGGCACAGCTGCAGCGCAATAAAGAAGAGGGCGCCCGTTTCATGGCCGGGAACAGGGAACGCCCCGGAATTGTCGAACTCCCTGAAGGATTGCAATACAGGGTGCTCAAGCAGGGCAGCGGACCCAAACCGGGTGCCGCCGACAGCGTGCTTATTCACTACAGGTCCATGTTCATCGACGGAACCGTATTTGATGAATCCTACCAGCGCGGTCCCCAGGGAATCAACCTCAGCAAGGTAACCCGCGGATTGTCGCTCGGCCTGCAGCAGATGCAAAAGGGCAGCATATACGAGCTCTTTATCCCTTCCGAACTGGGTTTCGGCGACCAGGGGATCCCCAATGCCATCGCCGGGGGCGAAACACTGATCTATACTGTTGAACTGATCGAAATTTATTAATACGACAATAAACCTGATAATGAAAAGAATACTCTCCATAGCCATCATCGTATTCCTGGCGGCTTCCTGCGGAAACAACCACGACGAAGAATCCATACGGCAGCAGATCAAAGAATACAAGGATGAGGCGGCAGAACTGAACCTCAAGATCAAGGAACTGGAGCGCAGTCTGGAAACATTTGGCGACAGCGGTAAAATGACCACCACTCCGGTGGTTGTTAAAGTGATGGAAAAAGAAATCTTTCATCACTATTTCCAGGTAAGCGGTACCGTAGAAGCCATGAACCAGGCCTACATCAGCCCGGAGATCAACGGACAGGTGAAGAAGATACTGGTTGATGAAGGGGACCGTGTAAGCAAAGGACAATTGCTGGCACAACTGAATACGAGCATCACTGAAAATACCATTGCCGAAGTTGAAACACAGCTCAATTTGGCAGAAACCCTTTACGAAAAACAAAGCCAGCTCTGGGAAAAGAATATCGGTTCTGAGGTGCAGTACCTGCAGGCCAAAAACAATATGGAGTCGCTCAAAAGCAAACTGGAAACACTGCAGGCCCAGCTCGATATGGCCTATATCACCTCCCCCGTTGACGGGATCGTGGATAAGATCAACGTGGAAGAAGGCGAACTGGCCATGCCGGGAATGCAAATGATGCTGGTCGTAAACCTTGGCCAGATGAAGATCATCGGAGAGGTATCGGAAAAATATCTGCCGGTGATCCATAAGGGCGACCCTGTCACGGTGTACTTCCCCACCTACCCCGGAATGGAAATGGAAGTTCCGGTAGCCCGTACCGGAAATGTGGTGAACCCGGGTAACCGTACTTTCCAGGTCGAATTGAGGATCGATAATGTGCAATCAAAACTGAAACCAAACATCCTTGCAGAGATCACTTTCATGGATTATCGTAATGATCAAGCCCTGGTGATCCCGTCTATCACCGTGAAAAAAGACCTGAAAGGAGAATACATCTACCTGGCTAAAAAAATTGAAGGAAAAGACATTGCCAAAAAAGTCTATATCACTACAGGATTGTCTTACCAGGATAAAACGGAGGTGGTGGAAGGACTGAAGCCCGGCGACAGGGTGATCACCGAAGGCTATACCATCGTAACCGACGGATCAGAAGTAAAATTGCGCTAAATGGAGATCAAGGAAAAACAAGTTATACGTGAGTTCAAACTGAGCTCCTGGGCCCTGAGGAACAAAAACACCATATTCCTCATGATGCTGATCCTGTTCGGGTTTGGCTTTTATTCGTATCGTTCACTACCCAAGGAATTGTTCCCCGACCTGGTGTGGCCTACCATTTTCGTACAAACCATGTACCCCGGGAATCCACCCATCGATATCGAAAACCTTATCACCAGGCCCCTGGAAAAAGAGATCGAATCGGCCAAAGGCGTTAAGGAGATCCGCAGTACATCCACCCAGGATGTATCAGCCATTTTTGTTGAATTCAACACCGATGTGAAGATTGAAGATGCCCTGCAGGAAGTGAAGGATGCCGTTGACAAGGCCAAGAGCGAACTGCCCGACAACCTCCTCGACGATCCCATGGTGATTGACCTCGACCTCTCGGAATTCCCGATCATGAACATCAACCTTTCGGGAGATTACAGCATTAATGAGCTGAAGAACTACGCCGAGATACTGGAGGATGATATCGAAAGGGTGTCGGAAATATCCAAGGTGGAGATCACCGGTATCAACGAGCGTGAAGTGCAGATCAATGTAGACATGCACAAACTCAATTCCTTTGAACTGAGCTTTACCGACATCGAAAATGCCATTGCCTTTGAAAACGTGAGCATGTCGGGCGGTGAAATAAAGCTCGGAAGCACCAGGCGTTCCATACGCGTAATCGGCGAGTTCGAGCATCCGGAGGAGATCAACGACATCATCGTGAAGTACGACAATAACGATATCGTGTATATGCGGGATGTTGCAGAAGTGGTGTATGGATTTGAAGAACCCCGCAGCTTCACCCGCCTCGACCGCCACCCTGTGGTTTCCCTGCAGGTGATCAAAAAAAGCGGAGAGAACCTGCTGAATGCCACCGACCAGGTGTTTGATATCGTTGACAATGCCGTTGAATCCGGCGTGCTCCCGCCAAACCTCAATATCGCTTATACCAACGACCAGTCGGAGATGGTCCGCGATCAGCTCAGCAACCTGGAAAACAGCATGATCATGGGGGTGATCTTTGTGATCCTGGTCCTGTTCTTCTTCCTGGGCACCAGGAACTCCCTTTTCGTGGGTTTCGCCATTCCCATGTCGATGTTCCTTTCGTTCATGATCCTCGGCATGATGGACTCCAACATCAACATGATTGTATTGTTCTCCCTGATCCTCGCCCTGGGGATGCTGGTGGATAATGCCATTGTAGTGGTAGAAAATATTTATCGCTTTGTTGACCGGGGCTATTCCCGGCTGGAAGCCGCCAGGCAGGCCGTCGGGGAGATCGCTATTCCGATCATCACCTCCACGGCCACCACCCTGGCTGCTTTCTTCCCGCTGCTGTTCTGGGACAGTGTGATGGGCGAATTCATGAAATACCTTCCCATGACCCTGATCATCGTACTGAGTTCCTCGCTTTTCGTGGCCCTGGTGATCATCCCGGTCATATCATCCACCTTTATCAAACCCGGCGATCAGAATCCGAAACCAAAGCTCCGGCCTTCAATGATCATTGCCGGCGTGCTGGTGATCCTGGGCGTGATCTTCTACCTGGGAGGGAGCAATCCCCTGGGAACCCTGTGCATGGTCTTTGCCATTGTCGGATTAATGAACCTCCTCTTCCTGAACAGGGCCGCCAAGTGGTTCCAGAATAAGTTCCTGGTCAGGCTGGAAAACGGATATCTTAAACTTATCCGCTTCGCGCTGCGAAAAAGAAATTCATTCTATTTCATCGGGGCCACCCTGGTATTGCTGTTTTTTACCATGAATGCCTACTTCGCCAGCAATCCCAATGTGGTGAATTTCCCTTCCAGTGATCCCAAGTATATCAATGTGCTGGCCGACCTGCCCATCGGGACCGACATCACGGCGACCAACGAATTTATGAAGTCGCTGGAAAAAGATGTATTCGAAGTACTGGATCCGCATATGAACGTTGTAAAATCTGTACTGACGACCGTAGGTGCGGGTGCCCGGCTGGAAAATGATATGAACGACCTTTCGGAGAAGATGTTCCGGGGGTTGATCACGATATCATTCGTGGAGTACGAGTTCAGAGACGGGGTGAATACCGCCGGTATCCTGGCGGAACTGACCGACGAATTGCTTGGGAAATACCCCGGTGTGGAAATGACCATTGAGAAACAAAGTGAAGGCCCGCCGACCGGGAAGCCCATCAACCTGGAGATCAGCGGGAAAGAATTTGAAGACCTTCTTTACCTGGCCGATACGGTACAGGCATACCTGAATTCGGCCGGGATCGAAGGGATCGAAGGCCTGAAGATCGACCTTGACCTCGGGAAGCCTGAGATCATCATCCATATCGACCGCGACAAGGCAAGGCGTTTCGGGCTTTCCACCGCTCAGATCGCATCCACCATCCGCACCGCGCTCTTCGGAAAAGAAGTTTCGAAGTACAAGGAAGGGGAAGATGAATACCCGATACAATTGCGGCTGAAAGAGGAATTCCGCTATAACATCCCCGCCCTGCTCAACCAGATGATCGCTTTCAGGAGTCCGTCGACCGGGCAGATCGTGCAGGTGCCGATATCTTCCGTGGCCGACATCAGCTACAACACCACCTATGGATCGGTGAAGCGCAAGGACATGGATCGCGTGGTCACCATTTATTCCAATGTTGTGGAAGGCTATAATGCCACCAAGATCAACGAGCAGTTGAAGGCCCAGATGCAATACTTTGATATCCCAACAGGCTATACCTACAAGTTCACCGGGGAACAGGAAGAACAGGAGGAATCCATGGCCTTCCTGATCAATGCCCTGCTGATCGCGGTTTGCCTGATCACCATCATCCTGGTATCGCAGTTCAACAGTATTGTGAAACCCGCCATTATCATCTTTAGCGTGATCTTCTCCACCATCGGGGTGTTCGCAGGACTGCTGATCAGCGGCATGGATTTCGTGGTGATCATGACCGGTATCGGGATCGTATCTCTGGCCGGCGTGGTGGTGAACAATGCCATCGTGCTGATCGATTATATCGACCTGCTGAAGCGGCGCCGCAGAAAAGAACTTGGTTTGAAATCGACGGCCAACCTGCCCGTACCAGACACTATTCATTGTATTGTGGAAGCCGGAAAAACCAGGCTCCGCCCGGTATTGCTCACGGCCATCACCACCATTCTCGGGCTGCTGCCCCTGGCCATGGGGATCAATATCGACTTTGAATCTTTCCTGAGCACCTTCGATGCCAATATCTATTTCGGAGGCGACAATGTGGCCTTCTGGGGCCCCATATCCTGGACCATCATTTACGGACTGACCTTCGCCACCTTCCTTACCCTGGTGATCGTTCCCTCCATGTATTATGTGCTCTACCTTGGCAAGCTTCGCTTTTTCACGCGAGGCAAAAGAAAATAGCCCCGGCAGAGTATTTTTCACGGCATGCAACCATTTGAGCCCGAATTTTGTCTTTGGATTTGAATTGCATAATGTTCTTTAATGGTATTGAGGAATCAAAATGCAAAGACATGAGGAGCGATGTTAAGACCAAAAAATCCGGATTTAAATGTACTTCGAGTAAAAATTTCCTTAACTTTACTTGGATAAATTGTATCTGATTTGCGCCTAATTAGGTGCTAATCAGGGTTTTAACATTAATTTTCAGCCAACGCTGATAGCGTTGTGTGTTTGTTTTATGCATTTTGATGAGGACTTCATAGCACGATGCGTGGACAATGATCCCAAAGCACAGGGAGAATTGTACAAGTGGTTTGCTCCCAAAATGTTCGGCATCTGTTTGCGTTACGCCAAAAACCAGATGGAAGCCGAAGACGTTTTGCAGGAAGGCTTTATCAAGATATTCCGGTATCTGAAAGATTACAGAAACGATGGTTCCCTGGAGGGATGGATCCGCAGGACCATGGTGAACACCGCCATCAACTTCTACAAGAAAAAACTCAGGTACCAGAAAGATATCTCGCTGGAGCAAACGGAGCCCTTCAACCCCGGGGAAGAATCGGCCCTGGACAAACTGTCGGCCAAAGAACTGCTCGAATTCGTGCAGGAACTCCCCGACGGATACCGCATGGTATTCAACCTCAACATCATTGAAGGATATACGCACAAGGAGATCGGTGAAATGCTGAATATATCTGAAAACACCTCTAAATCACAATTATCGAGGGCACGAGGGGTTCTTCAGACGAAACTAAAAAATAAATTGCACGGTGACTGAAGAAAGTAAATACCTGGACAAGCTGTTTCAGAGCAAGTTTGCCGGTTTTGAAGCCGAACCGCCTGCATCCGTATGGAATAATGTCCATAAGGAACTTCACGGGAAGAGCGGTGGCGGGATCAACCCGGTGAATCTCTCTGTGCTCGCAGCACTGGTGCTGATCTCCGGCCTCCTTGGCTTTAGCATCATCAAGGATACTCCGACAGCAGAGAACACAGACCTTCAAATTTCCGACCAGAGCGAACTGCTGGCCCATTACCCGCAGGCCTCTCACGATCAGTCACCGGCCGAAATGAACCCGGCCATGTCAACCCCTGCCTCCAGCCCTCAGGAGAAAGAAAATACCACCCCCGCCAAAGATTTGGCAACGAAGCCCATTCAAACCAAAAGCATTGACAAGAACATCAAGGCTCATGGCAATACCCACGAAGGCTATATCGAAAACAATTATACCGAACAGTATTTCGAATCGACCAGGCTTGCTGAACTGAAAGCCAGGAATTCGATCGCTGTTCATACCACACAACTGGATATCGGAACCGGGCAACTCCTGGAAAGGGAAAACAAGCTTCGTCCGAAATTCGGCAAACTCACCGATGGCGAAAGCAGGTATAACCGCAGGGCCAGCTGGCAGCTCGGGGTATTCTTCACTCCGGAAGTGATCTTCTACCCCGACGATTCCATCCCGAACCAGCGGAATTATAATGTAGACGTCAGCGCAAAATGGATCAAGAACGACTTCTTCATCGAATCCGGGCTCGGATTGTCCTTCTCGAGCGACGACGGCAGGTATGCCATCGATTATGAGAAATTCCTGGGCTCCTACGACGATGTGTACAATGTAACCTTCGACACCACAGAAAGTGGTGATCTCGTTCCCATCTACCATACCAATGTTGTGGATGTGTATGATTCCATCAGTAAATTCAGGCTCGAAAAAACCAAAAACACCTACACCTACCTGCAGGTGCCGCTCTACGTCGGTTTCCAGAAACAGGTGAACCGTTTTAACTGGTTCGTTAAAGGTGGCCCGGTATTCTCCGTACTTGTCGGCAAAAATGTTCCGGAACCGGATATGGGAACCGACAGGATCATCGGCCTCGACCAGCAGATGCCTTCGAGGGTGAACACCCACTGGCAGTTTGCCTTCAGTGCAGGACTGAACTACCAGCTTTCGAACAGTGTCAGTATCGGTATTGAACCAACTTTCAGGTATTATCTGAATTCACAATATGAACGTAAGTATATAAGCACCCGCCATCCTTATTCCGTTGGCTTAAGGGCCGGGTTATTGTTTAATTTTTAATGAAGTGCGGCAATGAAACCCATTATCCCCCCCTTGCTTAAGCGCCCCGGGCCTATCCGCCCGAAAAAGCTGCTGCGGAAGAAATACCTTCTTCCCCTGGCGATGATCCTGATCATCTCCATCACCACTACTTTCGCCCAGGAAAGCACCAACCATATTTACCTTTCCGGGCAGATCACCAATATTGAGAACGGGGCACCTGTTGCCGGTCATCCGGTATACATCGAATCCAATTCAGAAAGTCCGGGGGGACTGAATTATTATCTTGCCGCTTATACCGACGCTTACGGATTCTTCAATGATACCATCACCACCGCCGCACTGGATGGTAAACTGGTTATTTATACTTACGATGTTTTTGAAGAAGAATACGAACGCGTAGAGTTCTTCCGCTTCAACTGGTATTCCGAATACCATATGGAAGCCGGCCTTGAGATCGTGGATCCGAATACCATGACCGATTTCCAGGCCAACTTCGAAACCCATAAAGACAGCATTAGCCATGATTCACTGAGTGTTTTCTTCGAAGATATTTCCCTGGGAGAAGACATCGTTTCCTGGTACTGGGACTTCGGCGACGGATCATCGGCCCTGGGCCCGGTATCCCATCATATTTACAATGAACCCGGCATTTATGATGTCAGCCTGACGGTCAGTACGGAACCCCTGGTCAACGATTTCCGCACCAGCACCATCGTGAAGAAGGTGTATGCCGGAATGCGCGAATATTTTGACTTCGGCGGCCATGCCTTTGCCGGTTATTTCCCGGTGGATATCGGTACCGCTTACCTTTACAAGATCGAAGAGGATGAGTTTATCCCCATCGATACCACGCAATTCGACACCCTGGGGTTTTATTATTTCCCCACACTGATCGAAGGCGATTACAAAGTGAAGGCTTTCCCGTCGACCGAATCGGTGAACGCCGGTAAATACCTGCCTACCTATTTCGAAAATGCCCTGTTGTGGACCAAAGCCAAAATCATCAAGCTCGATGAAAACGGATGGGAATACGACATTCATATGGTGGAAAATTTCGAATACGGAACAGGGGCAGGAGCCATTGATGGAATGGTTGCCCTTGATGGGGGCAAAACATTCAATATGAACGATGTGGAGGTGATCCTTTTCAATGAGGACAATCAATGCCTCACCTACATTAATTCGGATGAAGAAGGAGCCTTTGAATTTGTTCAGCTCGCATACGGCACCTACCAGGTAATGGCTGAAGTGCCGGGCATGTATACCTACCCGACCTCGATCACCATTTCGGAAGAAAACCCGGTGATCGAAGACATCAGCATACTGGTGTACGATGAAGAGATCCCCCACGGGATCGCCGACGATGTGGATAAACTGGCCGGACTGGGGAACCTCTACCCGAACCCGGCCCGTGACCATGTCATCCTTCCCTTCGAACTGAAAGAAAACCGCCAGTTACAATTCTTTGTGATCAACCAGGGCGGACAGGTGATCGAAAAATCCACCGGCTTTTACCATGCCGGGGATCACCAGGTGCAGATCAATACTGCGGCTCTCCTGCCGGGGATGTACCGCATTATGGTCCTTGCCGGAAATGAAAAACATATACGGGCTTTTGTAAAAGCTCATTAACAAACATATTAACATGTGGAAATCGGCATCCCGTCAAGCAATACCGGGGTGCCTTTTTCATGCCCGGAAATAGAGGAAGCCTGCAGGCAACCTTTAATTTTTCCGGCAGTCTTAAAAACAGTTGAGTTTTTGATGGTTCCGGACCAGGAAATATTAGAAGGCTGTAGATCTGGAGAAAGAAGTGCTTTTGGTTTGCTGTACGAAAAGTATGCATCGACCATGCTGGCCATATGCATGCGCTACTGCAAACGCAGGGAAGAAGCAGAAGATGTGCTCCATGAAGGCTTTATAAAGGTCTTCTCCAACGTGACCAAGTTCAGGGGAGAAGGTTCTTTTGAGGGCTGGATAAAGCGAATCATGATCAATACATCGCTGAGCCATTATCATGCAAACCTGAAGCATCATTTTAAATCCGGAACGGAGGATATGGAAAATATACCTGCAGATTATGAAGAGGAAGGGGTTTATAGCAATGCCCCCTCCCGTTCGGAATTGCTGACACTGATACAGCAATTGCCCGACGGTTACCGCTTTGTGTTCAACATGTATGTGTTTGAGGATTTTTCGCACAAAGAAATTGCCGGGCAGCTGGGTATTTCCGTGAATACATCAAAATCGCAACTGGCTAAAGCCAGAAGGCAGCTTCAGAAAAAGCTGCAGGAAAAATTCAACCTGAAACCCAACATCCGTTCGAAATGAAGAAAGAACGAAAACAACACAGTATCGATAAGCTTTTTCTTGGGTCCCTGGCGGGAGACAAGATTGAGCCATCACCGGGCATCTGGGAATCGCTCTCTTCCCATATTCCGGCCAAAGGCGGCGGAGGCCTGTATCTCTACCTCCTTTCCGCAATTGCTATCGGAACATTTGTATTTTTCGCACATTCAGCATTCGTACGTACTCCTGAACATGCCGCCATCCATTCCCAGACCAGGGGAGAGCAAATGGAACTGGCCATCACCGCTCAGGATGAACCGGGAACAGAAAGCCCGATGCAGCAAAGCAACTCTGCTTCAGCTTCTGAGCTGGAGGATACCGGCGCTGCCGCCGCCCTTGATCCGGTGGCCGCTGCTGATCTCACCGGCACGCAGTCAACAACAAAGACCTCCCGCTCGGGTAGTACCGCCTCTTCCCTTGGCAGCCTGCCTCCGGCCGCGCCGATCAATACACAGGAAGAAAATGCCGGCCTGAATACTACCCCTCCGGCCGAAGCAGCTTCGGATCATGCCGGAGAAGATCATGAACGCCTCGATTTTGCCTTTGCCGACAGGATCTACCGCATCCCAGGACTGCAAGCCGGCATTGTACCGCGTAGCCTCAGTGGAGGAGAGACCCGCGAAAGCGGTACGCCGGAGTTCCGTCTGAATATGACCGACTCCTACGTAAACCGTGCCGAAGTCTGGTTTGGTGCCGGAGTCAGCCCGGCAGTGAATATCTACCCCGAAGGCCNNAGAACCGCAACGACTACTCCTTCGAATTCGTTGCCTCCCTGGAAAAATCAAGGTTCATTGTGGAAAGCGGTATCGGCGTGAATTTCAGCAATGAAGCCGCCAAGTACAGGATTAATTATACCAGTTACGACAGTGTAGGATATTTCATCGGTGTGACCGGATTTACATTCGACCCCGAAAATCCTGATTCGATACAAATGCAAACCACCATGAAAAGTGTGTACGACAGCATCGACCGTTTCAGGATAGAAGAAACTACCAACAAATATACATACCTGCAATTCCCGCTTCGTGTGGGCTACCGCGTGATCAGCAGCGACCGCTTTTCGGTCGACCTGAAAATGGGCGTCCTCTTCTCCCTCCAGGTTTACAGCAAGCTGCCTGATGCCCCTTACCCGGGAAGCGATGCGGAGCAGATCGAAGTGCTCAGGCAATATCCCGACCGGATGAAGACGAACTGGCAATACACCGCCAGCATCGGACTGCACTATCATGCAAGTAACCATGTACGATTCAGCCTGGAACCTTTCTACCGGCAGTACATCAAGTCCGTGTACAGCAGCGGTTCGGATTACCCGGCCCGGTCACCTTTTGGATTCGGACTCCGCGGAGGGATCTATGTACACTTTTAATCAAACAAAATGATGCAAACCATACGTTATATCTTTCTCAGTTTATTCCTGCCACTGCTCTGGTACTCAGCCACCGGAACGGAATGCACGGCCTATTTCACCTGGGAGCCCATCCCCGGAAGCAATACGGGCATTCAGTTCAACAATGAGTCGAGCGGGGATTTTAATTCATGGCAATGGGACTTCGGCGACGGAAACATCTCCGGAGTATTCAGCCCGGAACATGCTTTCAGCGAATTCGGGGAATATTATGTTTGCCTGACCGTAAGCGACGGAGCAGGCTGCACCGATGTTTACTGCGATACCGTGATCGTTACTCCTGACTGCAATGCCGATTTCGATTTCACCCTGGTGCCCACAACACCCCTCTACATTCAGTTCACCGACCTCTCTACCGGCTTTCCCGATAGCTGGCTCTGGACTTTTGGCGACGGGCAAAGTTCCATCGCACAAAATCCCGTTCATCCCTATCCCGTAGCGGGAACCTATGAAGTATGCCTTGTGATCGAACACGACAACGGCGGATATTACTGCATCGATTCCATATGCAAAACCGTGATCATCCCCGACTCCCTGAACTGCGAAGCAGACTTTACCTACCACCAGGGCAATACCAACCCACTCGAAATCAGCTTTTTCGATCAGTCGACAGGCACTATTACGAGCTGGGAATGGGATTTCGGCGACGGAACCATCTCCCACGAAGAAAACCCGGTACACATCTTCCCGGAACCGGCAGAATACCTGGTCTGCCTCCAGGTATCGAATCACGATACAGCCCAGCATTGTTTTCACTTTCTGTGCAAAAACATTGATCTTTCCGACACTGTTTTTTGTCATTCCGATTTTTCGGCCATGGCGGACTCGAGCAGCCAGGAAATGTACCGCTTCTTTTTCACCGACGAAAGCCTGGGCTATCCCGATAACTGGCTCTGGGATTTCGGCGACGGGAATACCTCTCATAACAGGAACCCGGCGCATACTTACGATGAGCCCGGCACTTATGAAGTATGCCTCAACACCTGGAACAGCAATTACCCGAACTGCAACGACACCTACTGCAAGCTGGTAAAAACATCCGACTACCACCAGCTTGGGGGCATGGCTTTTATGGGCGAGGATCCCATGAATAATCCCTATCCCCAGGGGGATACGGGCATGGCCATTCTCTACAGGCAGCGGGAAGACCATAGCCTTATCGCTGTGGATACGACCTATTTTCATGAACTGGGCTATTACTGGTTTACAAATATGATGGAAATGAAATACGTGATCCGGATCGGCCTGAGCCCGGCATCAACGCATTACCATGATTTTGTGCCTTCATACTACAGCGAAGCCATGACCTGGCAGGATGCCGATGTTTTCATGCTCAACGATAATATGTTCGAAATGAACACTTCCCTGGTTTACGCTGAAGGAGCTGAAAACGGGCCCGGAAGGATCAGCGGACGCGTCATGGCCGGTGATGAAAGGAATGAAGCCCATCGCGGCTTCCATGACCTGCCCGTGATCCTGACCGATGCCATCAGCAAAACACCACTGGAGTGGACCAGCACCAACGAATTCGGAGAATTTGAATTCAATAGCCTGGCCCTGGGCACCTACACCCTTTATGCCGATGCGGCAGGAATCTGGTCGGAACCGGAAACGGTGCTGCTCGATGAAAACACCGTAATGATCGATACGGTATATATAGAGATGTTCCAGACTGCCCCCCTGGCCATTGATGAGCCGGAACCCCTGCAAATACAGCTCAGCGCTTTATATCCCAATCCTGTCTCGGACCAGCTCCATCTTGAACTGAAGGCCATCAGCAGGCAATCTGCAGAGATCCGTATCCTGAACCTCACCGGGCAGCTTGTGAACCAGCTTGGTGTGGAGGTTCTGAAAGGACGGAATTCCATCAGCCTGAATACAGCAGGATTACCGGGCGGGATCTACCTGCTCATGATCCGCTGGGAAGGGCGCGACCAGGTCATCAGCCAGCGATTTATTAAAAAATAATTTCGCACAGGCAACTTTTTTGTCTTCTTCAGTCTGTTTAATACCAGAAGGACTCAACTTATGTTCAGATTTATCCTCTCAGAAGGAATAAACAAGATCAAACGGCTTATTTCCGGTTAAAACGACGAAATAGGCGGCCGAAAGGCAAGCCATTGGTAAGATCAAATGATTAGTAAATGTTTCTTGGTCTGAGTGAAGAGCAGCCTGTAAAAGCTGCTCTTTTTTTATGCCTCGTTATCGTCAGCAAACCATTCGGAATAGGAGGTGGCTGTTTCCCAGAGGCGGATATTGTGCAGTTTAACATTCGCCGGAAGGGCAGCGCTGATCATCCCCGCAAAGTGGATCACCAGGTTTTCGCTGGTCGGCTGGAAATCGACCGTGATCAGTTTTTCAATGTGTTTTTTCATGCTTTGGATCATCTCCGGATCCGTTTCGCTGCTGATCACCAGGGAGTGGTCGAAAGGGTCCACGATCAGGCCCTTCACGATGGCTTTCAAATCCTTGAAATCCATCACCATCCCTTTTTTGGGAGAAGCGGGATCCGTGATGGGAGTTCCCGTGATGGTCACGAACAGCTTGTACGAATGCCCGTGGATATTCCGGCAGGGGCCGTCGTAATCCTTCAGCACATGGGCCATTTCAAAATCGTACATTTTGGTAATACGGATAGTCGCCATATCAATGGGATTTCATGAATGATGAAACATAGGTCCGGCTGCTTTGTTCATCCGTGACCCTGAGCAGATACAATCCCGGGGCCAGGCCGGAACAAGGAATCTCAGCGGATACGTTTCCCTGAACATCCTGAGAGAGGACGCTTCGGCCCAGAGCATTGACAATATCGACATGCAGCCGCCCTTGTTCCAGATGGGGATTCACATACAATATTTCCCTAACGGGATTGGGATAAAAGCTCACTTCCAGTTTGTAATGGTCTTCTTCAACAGTGGCATTGGGGCCCCAGATATCGTATACGAATTCAGGATGGTCGATAAAGGGGTTTCGGTTGCCCTGGTAGGAATATACCACATTGTTCCGGTTGATCTCAAAAGCATCGGGGGGATCCTCCTCATGCCAATCGAGCAAGGTGCTCAAGCGGCCATGCTGCGGTGCCGGAGCTGTGTTTACGGCATCCACGGCAGTCAGGTCAAGCTCGCCTCCGGTGCCTTCATAGCGTACATCCATATACAGGATCATTCGGGCCACATCGCCCTTGACAGCATCGCGGGGTTCCCAGGTATATTCAGTATAATAGCAGCCGGTGGCTTCGCTGTGCTGCTGTCCTCCCTCGTCAAAATCTTTGTTCCCCCGGTCGCCATTTACCGAAACATCGGTGGGGCGGATCATGTGGGCATCCGTACCGCAGGGCGGATCATTGCCGAAATCGCCATGTGATTTGGCCCATACATGTTCACGGTTCCATTCATTGACCCCTCCGCCGAAGGTGGATTTAGCCTGCGACCTGCCGGTGTACAGCAGGATCACATTGTTTGAATTCTGCGGATCCTCATCGGATTCGGGAAGGATGTAATCCCTCAGGTCGGAATAGCTGGGTTCATCATGGTCGTTGATGATCCCGTGCAATAATGATTTGAGCTGCTCTCCGTATAATCCTTCGGTTCCGTTGTAATATCCTGGAGGGATCTGCGCATTCAGCGATCCGAAGAACAAAACGGCAATCAGAAAAATAAGATTTGATCTGGTTTTCATTGCTAAATAATGTTGTAAAGGTCGAGGGCCAAAACTGTTCCAAGAATGATGATCAGCAGCCCGGCCAGCGACCCTGCAAAAGTAGCATAAAATATCCGGCCGATCTTCTTCCCAACGAAATCGCCGAGATAAGAAAATACCACCACCCCGGCGGGGATGATGTAAAACATAAGCTCATCCGGCGGGCGAAGCAGGCCGAAACCCAGGCCGATCATAAAGGCATTCAGCCCGGAGGCAAAACTCACGGCGATGAGTTCCCAATTCCTGGCCAGGTTATAGGATTTCTGTTCGGGCCTGACCCGGACTGCAGCATAGATAAATTTAAGTCCGGTCAGCAACAAAATAGCTTCCGCAAAAGGAATGGCCATCCATCCGATGCCCTGGGTAAATGAATTCCCCGACCAGGTCCCCAACCAGAACATTCCGGTTTGGAAAATCATGAATGCGCCGGCCATCTTCATTTTCTCACTGAAACAAAGGCAGCGGTAAACGCCTCCCCAGAAGGCAGCTATGAATGCAGCCAGCGAAATAGGGAGGGCAATCAATATGATATACAGGATCTCCATGAATTTTAAAGCAAATTAATGATCTTTTCCAGCCAGGCAGCATCCACCTCATCGAAGGAACTAATCTCCCTGCTATCGACATCCAGCACCCCGATAACTTCTCCCGAAGGCGACTTCAGCGGGACCACGATCTCCGAGCGGGACCGCGAATCGCAGGCAATATGGCCCGGAAACTGGTGCACATCGGACACGATGATGGTTTCCTTGCGATTGATCCCGGCCCAGCACACGCCCTGGTCTTTTTCAAGTTGAATACAGGCCACCGGTCCCTGGTAGGGGCCTACGATCAGTTTCCCTTCTTCCAGGAGGTAGAACCCGGTCCAGAAGAAATACTCCATTTTATGGTGCAGAACAGCTATGATGCTCGCCATCCGTGCCACGGGATAATCCTTATCTTTCAGCAGATCCCAGAGCTGGGCATAGAGGCGTTCGTATCGTTTTTCTTTTTTGCTTTTTTCCATTTTCTGATCAGTTTTTCTTATCATTCAGGATGAGCAGTGGGGACAGCAGCAGCAGACCTGCACTTATTCCGAAAATGCTCCATCCGAGGCCGAACAGGTCGGCAAAGATACCAAATAGCAGGGCAAGTAGAGCAGCAACCAGGCTTTTTGCCTGCGAATCGGCCGACAGCACGGATGCGGTGACTTTCCTGTCCACGCTGTTTCCAAGGTAGGATACTCCGACCGGTTTGCGGATATTCTCGTTCATGTATACCATTACAAAAAGAACTACCGAAAGGCCCCAAAGTTCATTGATATACATAAATCCGCTGAGCACGCCGCAGGCAAGGCCGAAAAACAAACTTATATTCAGCGGGGCTGAAAGGGATGAAAACAAATCAGCGATCCTTCCCGAGTAGCGGGAGGCCATGGACGAAAACAGGTAAACACCGAAAAATACTAGCCCCACCAGAAGGGATGAGCGCTGTTCATTATCCAGTGAAGGGAAAAGGGTAATTGCCACGGCCCAACCGGCGACCACTGCCTGCAGATAATCTTTGATCGCTTTGTAATATCCGCTGTGTACCGACAGGCTGCCGATAACTTTAAGCACCACTCCTGAACGCAGGGCCTCCCATAATGCCCGAAAGACCTTCCGGAAGTTCCCGGTCATTTCCTGCCAACCTACTTTACGAGTATTTCCATCGAGGTAAGATGGATAGCTGGCAACGAGAAAAAGATCGATAATATAGAAAAACATTGAAAAAAGGAAGATATACTTAAAGCTGCCGGAATAAAAAACGAT
>NPIE01001028.1_pt1 | contig 24924 bp, 23 predicted proteins | sample 8637661 | NCBI WGS metagenome assembly NPIE01 (sample SAMN07420842, study PRJNA396082) | bioreactor metagenome | isolation source: sample BA12 brine-fed electro-methanogenic bioreactor BA | place: Japan: Kochi | collected 2016-12-09 | reverse complement strand
GGTTTCAAATCAGTTGCCTGCCCCCATTTCCCATGTTATAATTGGACAAACCAAACGGATGGTAACCATGGCAAAGCGTTCTATCAATTTCTTACCGGCAACCCAGACAGAGCAGCTCCAGAAACTTGCAGAGCGGGCACAGTTAAGCTTGAGCCGTTTTGCGGGAATCGAGGTGGAGTACAATGCTATCGGTCTCCAACTGCTGGATGAGTGGATTGACCGCCACAGTCGCCAGTTCCCCAAGCCCTCCAGTGAGGTGATGACGCTGTGGGGTGCCTTCCTGGGTGAGGTCTTCCGTCAACGTTACAACGGCGAGTGGGCCGTTGATTCCTCCCAGCGCAAACCCCGACTGGGCATTCTCTGCCCGAAAGAGAGCAAAGGCCTGGTCTTCGTGGATATCATGGATCAGATTCAACGCCGGGTCAAGGAGGGCATGTCCGAATCTCTGATCTACTACTACACCATGAAGGGGATCGAGGTAAAGGATGCCGGTGAGTAATGATTATCCCCTCTGAACACAACAGCCGCCTCCCGAGTACTCGGGAGGCGGCTGTTACGTGGTCCTGCAAAGTCTACGGCTCCTCGACCTCCAGCACCTGGAGGGCCAGGGGAACGTTGCCCGCCAGCGCCTGCACAACGTAGGAGCCCGGCGCAAAGGCCAGACAACGCCAGAGAAGATCCTCACCGGCGACCTCCGGCTCCGCCCGGAAGACCTCGCCCCCCTCAAAGGTCAAGCGGACAAAAGCGATCCACGCGGCCTTGCGGACCCGGAGGTTGAAGATCTCGCCGGCTCGCGGTGTCGCGGGCTCGACAGCGATCTCGATGTCAGCCAGCGCCGGCGGCCCCTGAGGCGGCTGCGGGGGCTCGGGTCCCGGTTCCGGCGGCTCCTCATCCACCACCTCGAGGGTGATGTCGTCCCAGTGACAATCGCAGTGTTTGAAGGGCCACATCACCACCGAGCGAATGAAGACGGTAACCGCCTCGGCCTCCGCCTCGACCTCGACGGGGGGCAACTGCGCGTAGGCGTCGTAGACGTTGCGCGGCTCGCTCCAAACCACGCTCTCGGCCCAGGGATCGGTGCCCCCTGAAGGATCAAGGCCCACCGTCTGGGTAAAATTCCACTGCCCTCCGCCGGACGTCTCGCTCTGATGAGGGTTGTCACTGTTGCTCGACCAGGCGTGGGTCCACGCCGCAGCCCGCAGCCGCGTGCCCGGCTCGATGCCCTCCACGCGCTGATAGAGGCCCGCGTCGTGGATGCCGTAGAAGGTGAAACACTGCCAGGCCTGCTCCCCTTGGAGGATACGCGGCGGATCGAGGTAGGGAGGAACGCGGCGAATCACCCGAGTCTCCGGTCTGCGATAGCCGTTGGGATTTTGCGGATCGTGAGGGAGGGGGACCCCACCCTCACGCCAGAAGACCACCCAATGTTCGGGGGCGGAAATCTCATTGAAGGTCTGACCAGTGAACGTCTCCTGCCAGACACCACCTTCGAAGTCGCCGTTCTGCAACAAGTTTGTCATCACCAGCTCCTTTCTGGCTAGGGGAACCGCTACGACGGATGCTCACCCCCCAACTGAGGCCCTGATCAGCGCTTGGGGAGGCGGCCCCTTCATCATAGCCCCGTTCACAAGGATTGCAAAGTGTTTCTACGTCTCAGGGCGCAACCTCAAGCTCTGTCAATGTGACCCCATCATCCACCGGACTTCCGGATGGGTCCACCACGGGCACCCGCACCACATCGGATAGCGTATACAGCCCCACACGCACGGGATAACGGCCCTCGGGTAGAGCGGCAGGCACGGATAGAAGGAAACGGCTGAAGACCAGATCACCCCCCCGCCAGCTGTGGGCCGGATACCCACCATCGTGATCGACCTGCGCCACGGAAGTGCCCTCGACATCCAGCAGGTGGACGTAGAAGTGCGTCGCCGGCTCTGCCGAGACGCCCTCTCGCAGCCACCAGGCGAGTTCCACCACCGCTGTCTCCCCGGGGCCCACTCGCTCCGGTGCCCGATACGCCGTAAAGACTACCCCGTTGGCGAAGGGCACGTCGCCGGGCAGGCGGGTGAAGTCTGCGAGCAGCCCGTCGCGCCCTGCACCCTGGCGGCAAAAGGCGTAATAGGCAGGGCCCTTGGGCATCACGAGAACTCCCAAATCCTCGATATCGGGGAGCGTTCTCAAATATTCCGCCCTGGCATCGAGCGGGGTGGCCTTATCATATACGGGACCTACGAGATAGGCGTTGGAGGAACTCTCGGGAAGGGGAAAGGCATTCGCATCCGCAAAGTGGCGCTCCCTTCCAAAGAACAGCGCTTCAAAGACTGCCGGATCCTCATCGAAACGCGGGCTGTTTCCCTCACTGAGCACTACCACAGGTCCGGGACAGAGATCCTCCGCCGCCAAGCGCGCCGCAGCGCGCCGGTAGTGCAAAGGGATTCCATATCCCCCCGTAGTTGGATGTTCCACCATGAAGGAGCCAAGACGGGCCAAAGTCAGCACCTGCCAGATTCCCCAGAGGCTAAGAAACAGGCCGAGCATGACCGCACCCATCCTCATTACCCTGCCTGGCGGCATCCAGCGCTTCCTGGCGGCAGTAAGAAAATGCCCAATAAGCAGAAACTGAACCGGATACAGTAGAATGAAGTAATGGGGTTGGGTGAGACTGGAAGGACGGAGTTGCAAGAGCACCGGCACGACCAACCAGAGCAGCAAAAAGAAATTCGTGCGCCGTCGTTCCAGGGGAGCCCAGAAAATCTCTACGAGAGTGTATAGTACGGCCCCCGCCAGCAGCAGATCCAGCACGCTATTCAACCACCAGAGCGATGGCAGACCCGCGCGATAGAGGGGCGCAAGACCACCGGCGAGACCCTCAAAGCCCCGGTTACCCGAAAGCATAACCGCATAGCGGAGCGCATCCAGGGAGAATTCGGGATTCCCGCCGGCATAGGATAGCAAGCCACCCATATAGGTCCACCCGCGCAAGGCATCCTCCAACACGTAGGGAGCCAGCGCCAGGACGAAAAGCCCTCCGCCCAGAAGAAAAGGGGGCCACTTCAACACTCGGGGATAGCACAGAATCCCTAAGCCAAGGATAGGCACAAAGGCCAACCCACCCAGATGCAGTCCGATCAAGGCCGCCAGCCCCAGAGACGCCACCGGAAAAGCCCACGGGCGCCGCCGGACGAAGGTCAACAAGAGGGCAGCAACGAACACCAGGGTAAAGAGGGGCAAGTTCTGCGTCCATATCTTTCGTCCATAGTAGACGGCCCACCCGCCCACAGCGAAGAGATACGCGGCAATAAGTGCGGCCTTCGACGAGAGAAAGTTTCTTCCGACAGCATAGCAGGCAGCTACGGCCAACACGTTGAGCATGGCCACGAGCAGGACCGCCGCCACAGGATCAGCCCAGAGACGGAGAGCCGGAGCTAGAAGGTAGAGAAAAAGGGGGAGATTTGCCGGCCCCACCGACGCCCCCACGCCTGCTGCAGGACGATCTCCCTCATAGGCAATGGCCAACGCCCGCTGTACTACTGTGCTCTCATCAAGCTTGAATTCAGCAAAGGTGGGCATGCTCATTCGCAGGAGGAAAGCCAGTAGCAGTATCGCAAGAGGTAACCACTGCTGCCCCGCAGCAGCTTCGTATTTAGGTGGCGAATCATACATACAGTACTTATACCGCAGCCTCCCTCTCTGTCAACGCTCTTGACGCAGACCCCGCGACCGGTATAATCGCCCCATGAGCAATTGGCGCACGACTCTACACGATCTGATCGAAGTCACGCCGCTGCGGTGGCTCCTCCACAGCCGCCTGCGCTGGCCGGGATGGATCGCCGCACTGCTGGTAGCCGGAGCTCTCGCCCTGGGTGGCGGATGGCTCATCGCCAGGGTCGGCGCCCTACCGGTGGCAATCCTGCTCGTCGCGCTGGGCGTCGCCCTATGGATGCTCTGCGATATCGAGGTCGCCTATCTGGGTGTCATCGGCATTGTCACCCTGCTGCCCTTCGGCTCCCTGCCCTTCAGCATCGGATTCACCCCTACCTTTCTGGACCTGGCGCTGTTGGCGCTCTTCGCCGTCTGGCTGGCGCCCCGCCTGCTGGGAGAGGACTCCGCCGAGATCCATCTTACCCCGCTGGGACTGCCCATCCTGCTCTTTGCCCTGCTGGCCATCGGCGCTTTCATCGCCGGCCTCTCCCATGGCGCCCTGACCAGCTACCTGATCCGCCACTTCGCCGAGATCATGCTGAGCATCGGGCTCTTCTTCCTCATCGTCGATACCGTCCGGAACACGGAGCGGCTGGGGCGGATCACCCGCTTCCTGTTGCTCTGCGCAGCGGGCACCGCCGCCCTGGGCATCGTGCTGTATTTCCTGCCCGCCGAGACGACCATCCGCCTCCTCTCGGCGCTGGGACGGGTGGGCTATCCCGCCGGCCCCGGCGTGATCTGGCACATCCGTGACGACCCCGAGCTGATGCAGCGCGCCACCTCCACCTCCGTCCATCCCAATATCCTGGGGAGCCTGCTCAACCTGGCGCTCATCCTGGCGACCCCCCAGCTCTTCGCCCGCAAGCCCGTCATCAAACGCGGTTTTCTGCTCCCGCTGATGGGCATCATGGGGGTGGCGCTGGTGCTGACCATCTCCCGGGGCTCCATGGCGGGGGCCGCCGTAGGTATCGTCCTGCTGGCCCTGCTGCGGTATCGCAGATTGCTCCCGCTGTTAGCAATTGCGGCCCTGCTCTTCCTTCTCCTGCCCTGGACGCAAGGGGTGGTGGTGCACTTCGTCGAGGGCGTTCAGGGAGAGGACCTCTCCACGCAGATGCGCTTCGGAGAATACCGCGACACCCTCACCCTCATCAGCCGCTATCCGGTGCTGGGCGTGGGTTTCGCCGGTGCCCCCGACATCGATCTGTACGTCGCGGTGGCGAACATGTACCTCCTCATTGCCGCCCAGATGGGGTTGGTGGGCCTGGCGAGCTTCCTGCTCATCATCGGTCTGATCCTCGTCCGCTTCTGGAAACGTCGCGGCAACGCGGCGACGGCGCCGGAGCTGGCCTCCTTCTGGTACGGGTATCACGCCGCTCTGATCGGGGGGCTCGTCGGCGGCGTCTTCGATCACTATTTTTTCAGCCTCGATTTTCACCATTCCGTCACCATCTTCTGGATGTTCATCGCCCTGGCGACGGTGACCACGGAGCTCCTCGACCGCCGCCTCTCGTCCTCCGCTGCATGAAGCGCAGAGCGTGGTTCGCCCTGTTCCTGCTGCTCGTCCCGTGGCTGGGAGGCTGCACCTCCCGTCTGGCCTCACACGCCGACCGGCTTTACGTGCTGCAAGCCACCGAGGAGGGCTGGGCGCTCGCCGAGGTAAAGCCGGAGGATGGCACCGTGGAGCAACTACTCGCCAACGTACGCGGCTTCGCCGTCGGCCCTAAAGACTTCGCCATTGTCACCGGTGACGAGATTCTGGCCCTCTGGCGCGGCGGCACGCCGCAACCGCTCTACGAGTGCCCCACCCCCTGCTACGACCTGGCCTGGTCGGGTGACGGGCGCTACCTCAGCTGGGTCGAGGGTGATTACGGGGCCACGGTGGCCCGAACGATGGAGATCGCCTCGCGCCGGCTGACCGTGTGGGGCCCCGTCACCATGCGGCCCGTCTGGGCGCCCGAGGGCGCGCGACTGGCCCTGGCACACCCGGACAGCCTCCAACTCTGGGAGCCGGAAACGCTCTCCGAAACGCTGCCCCTGGCGCTGGAGGTCCCACCCGCCTGGAACTCCACAGGAACGCAGCTGGCGGCCTTCGTCGCACCGGGCGGCAGTCCCCTGCTGATCACCCCGGGAGCGGGATTCCCCCAGCCCCTGGAACTCCTCACCGGCACGCTGCGCTTCACCGGTCTCTCCTGGCGGCCCGGTGACGAGGAACTACTGCTCCTGATGCAGCGCTTCAATCCCCCGCCCCACGACCACGAGGAGGACGAACCGCACGACGAACGGCCTGGCGCGGAGACCCTCGGCGCCCAACCCTGGCTCTTCTCCCAGGAGACGAGAACGTTGCGCCCCCTCCCCGGTGATCCTCGCGCAGCCTTCGCCCGCCCCACCTGGTCCTCCGATGGGCGCTATCTGGCCCTGCTCCGCATCCCTATCGCGTCCCGCGATGCGCCCCCCGAGGTCTGGGTCATCGACGTTGATGAGAACCGGAGGGTCTTACGGCTGTCGGAGGCGGTGCTCCCCAGCTGGGGACGTTAGCGTCGGACATGGATTTGCTACTTTCGTTCCTTCGAGTATACTGGGATGAACTGCACTAAGATTCAGAAAGCGCTCAGGAGGCCCTCATGAAACTCTCTTGCTTGCAGGAAAACCTCGCGAAAGGTTTGAGCATCGTCGGTCGTGCCGTGCCTTCGCGGACCACCATGCCGATTCTGGGTAATGTCCTCATGGAGACGGACCACGGGCAGCTCAAACTGGCGGCGACCAACCTCGAGCTCAGCATCGTCCACTGGGTGGGCGCGCGCGTGGAGACCGAGGGAGCCCTCACCGTCCCCGCCCGCAACTTCATCGACCTGATCGGCTCCCTGCCCCCCGATCAGGTCGATCTGGAGCTGGACGAGGAGTCCCTCTCGCTGGCCCTCCGCTGTGGCAGCGTCACGGCTAGTTTCCGGGGCATCTCTGCCGACGAGTTCCCCGTCGTCCCGGAGGCCGAAGACGGCAACGGCATCGCCGTCGAGGCGGGGGATCTACGCGACGCACTGGAGCAGGTCACCTTCGCCGCTTCCAGCGACGATAGCCACCCCGTCCTCACGGGCGTGCTGGCGGAGTTCGAGGGCGAGACCCTCACGCTGGCAGCAGCCGACGGCTTCCGCCTTTCCGTACGTCACGTGCCCCTCGTCCACCCTGTCAGTGAACCCTTCAGCGTCATCATCCCGGCCCGCGCCCTCTCGGAGCTCATGCGCATCCTGAGCGACCAGGAAGAGCCGGTGCAGATTGCTACGACGCAGACGCACAATCAAACTCTCTTCCAGATGAAGGACACGGTGCTCAACACCCAGCTCATCGACGGCAACTTCCCGGACTATCGCCGCATCATTCCCCAGGCCCACCAGACGAAGGTGGTGTTGGGGCGCGAGGAATGGCTGCAAGCGTGCAAGCGCGCCGCCATCTTCGCCCGTGACGTGGCCAACATCGTCCGGATAGAGGTGCAGCCGGGGGAGGTCGTCGTCGCCGCCCACTCCAGCGAGTCGGGCCAGGGGGAGACCCGCCTGAGCGCGAGCGTGGAGGGAAACGGGTTGGAGATCGCTTTCAACGTGCGCTTCCTCATCGACGTCCTCTCGGCCCTTGATGGCCCGCAGGTCTCCTTGACCCTCAACGCGGCCACCAATCCGGGCGTCATCCATTCGGTGGGCGAAGAGCGCAGCTTCACCCACGTGATCATGCCCATGCATCTGGGTCGTTAAAGCCCTCGGAGAGCCACTATCGCAGCCCGGAGCCGCGCCTTCACTAGGCGCGGTTCTATTCCACATCATGGAGGAACCGCATGTCACTTCCTGTTGAGAAAGCACTGCTCACGTTTATCGTCCGCGCCAAAGCCCAGACGTACGTGGGCGATGGCCAACCCAGCCTGGCCCGCCGGCCCGGCGCCCACGAGCTGGAGTATCGGGAGGGCAGTTTCGCCTACCTGGATAGCTACTTCGGGGGCGCGGATTTCATCGGTGAGGAAGTGGTCTACTTTGAGGAGCGCCCCGTGTGGGCCATGAACTACTACGGTCGGATTCTGGAGCCAACCCAGATTGAAGCTGCGGAGGCCGGGCAGATCATCAAAACCAGCCTCTCCGCCCTCTACCGGGAGGGACGCTTCCTGGGCGGCTTCCAGCATGAAGCCCACGGCAGCACCTACGTCGACACGAACGAGGGCGACTTCACCGCCTTCACCGGTAAAGAATGGATCGAACGGGAGGGCGAGAAGCTCTACGTCCTGGTCTATCACGGCGGGCTGATCAGGTAGAGCGCCGAGTGGTATAATGGTGGGTAGGAAGTCACTCGAGACATAAGAAAGGTCGCATGGATAGTACAGCCTGGATATATACCGTCGCCGTGCTGGTGGTGGGATTTCTGATTTTTGTCGCGCTGATCCGCTTTGTCAAGAGAGCGGTCGCTCTGCTGCTCAGCCTGCTGGTGCTCGCCTGCCTGGTCCTGGCCGCGTTGTTCCTCGTTTTTGAAGCGCCAGTGTTCTGACGTGAGTGCGCCGACATCCAAAAACGCCATCTTGAAGCGCCACACCGCCGAGCGCCGGTCAGAGGCGTGGCTGGACGCGGAGTTGCACCGACCGGGGACGCGCTTCATCCCCCTCGTGGCCACCCAGAATCTTATCGTGGAGGATTCGCGCCCCCACGCCGTCCTGCTCTCCCGGAAAGCGCTGGGCCCGCTCCTCAATCAGGCCACGGAGATCGTCTTCCTGGGCGAAAAGGAGGGAACGCCCTACTTCGCCCTCTCTCTGGCCGAGCAGGACTTCGCCCAACATCCCTTGCCTGGGGAACTTCGCCACCTACGAAGGATTATCCAGTTATTGGGGCGGGAAGAAGCCAATCTGCTGGCCTACGCCCGAGCCATGAGCTACTGGCACACCCAGCACCGCTACTGTGGCCACTGCGGTAGCCCCACGAGGAGCGCCGAGGGAGGGCATCTTCGCGTCTGTACCGCCCCGGACTGCGGCATCCAGCACTTCCCCCGCACGGATCCGGCGATCATCGTGCTGGTGAGCAGCGAACGGGGCGCCCTCCTCGGACGCCAGCCCACCTGGCCTCCCCACCTATACTCCACCATCGCGGGCTTCGTCGAGCCGGGAGAGCAGTTGGAGGAAGCGGTGGCACGCGAGGTCTGGGAGGAAACGGGCGTGAAGGTGGAGGCACCCCGCTATCGCGCCTCGCAACCCTGGCCCTTTCCCGGCGCCTTGATGCTCGGCTTCCAGGCCCGCGCCCGCACAGAGACTATCCGGTGTCACGATGAGGAGTTGGAGACCGCCCGCTGGTTCTCTCGGTGGGAGCTTCAGGAGGCCCTGGAGAGAGGTACCCTCCGGCTTCCCTCTCCCGCCTCGATTGCCTACCGGCTCATCCGCGAGTGGTACCACAAGCGCGCCGGCGACTAACGCCGGCGCGCGCGAAAGCAGAATCGCTTCAGTCTCTTCCTTGATGCAGCGGCTGAACCGCCCGCTCCCGGCGGGCCATCTCCTTGATCTCGTCGATCAATACGAAGACCCCCGTCGTAAACTTCTTGAAGAGCGCCACGAACGCCTCCGGCGTGGGCGAGATCGACAGCCAATGGTAGATTCCCAGCAAGAGCTCCTGGCGCCCATCCTCGGGCTGCAAGGCCAGACTCAAGCCGGAGACCTGTCCGGCGTGCCGCTGGCGGTAGAAGAGGGCCCGGTAGAATTCTTTGCCTGCCGCCCCCCTCATTACCGCCAGCGGGGTGGAGAAAGAGACGGCAGCGCCGCTGTCAGCCACTTCCACGCGCACCAGCAACCGCTGATCCTGGAGTTTCACCACCGAGGGTGGTAGGGGGACGGGCACAACGCAGACCCCGCGCGCGTCCAGCACAAAGGGCTCCGGCGCCTGAGACTTGCTCAACTGTTCCAACCCTGCATCGACAACCGCTCGTAAGTCCATACTTCCTCTTTCCGCAGCAAAGGGCAGCGCTACTCTCCCGCCTGCCGCATATCCTCGATGATCAACGCGCTGACCGTCTGCGCGTAGTTCTTGCCGAAGCCGTGCCCGCCGGAAACGTCGGTCATCTTCGCCTTCTCTCCCAGGCCCAGCTTGGTGTACTTACCCACCATAATGGTGACCATGTCCCCCTTGGCCACCACCAGATCGAGCTTCACGACCTTGGAAGGGAACTGCACTGCGTTGCCCGCATAGATCAGATGCACGTAGGCGTCCATCTCCTCCGCCGCCCGAGCGTCGGCCAGAGCCCGCGCCTTGACCTGCCGTGCGATGTCGGCCAGGATCTCGGGATCGATCATGGCTTCCTGCGAGAAACCGTCAGTTTGGGCGCGCGCCTCCTCGGCAGCCTGACGCGCCTCGGCGCTCTCGTACATCTCACCCTGGAAGCCGGCGCTGAGCGTGCGATGAGCGTTGCGCACCGCGTTATCGGTCTTGATGGTCCCGCGACTGTGGGCAGAGACCGTGACACGCTGCCGGCGCCGCACAGCGTCCAGCATCAGCGTCTCCTGGCTCCCCGTGACCTCGTCATCGAGCCCCACCTTGGCCCCCAGACACTCAATGAGATCGCGACCGAAGCCTCGGGTCGCGCTGTAAGTGTAGAGGACGGCGAGCTTCTCCTCCTCCGCCTCACTGAGATCGACCTCTCCACCCCGGCTGACCTCCGCCGCGAGCAGACCGTGCAGCTGCTGAGCATCCTGAATCCCCGACTGGGGCTTGACGTTCATCCCGTTGATGTGGGTCACTCGAGGCGCCCAGCTTCCCAGATCGACCGGCGCCGGGTAGTGCGCGATGAGGGGGCGATTACCCTCGTATCCTGTCACCTCCCCGACGGCCAGGTAACCCACGCTGCCGTCCTCACGCTCGACGCGCCGGACCAGCTCGATCTTGTTGGAGGTGATGCGGTACTGGGTCCCGTTGAGGTCTTTGTAGCGCCCATCGTAGGCCAACCGCCCGGCGGCTTTGGCCCCCTGGACCGCTTTATCTCCGGCCCACTTAGCCCCCGCAACGGTCTTGTTGCCGGCCCACTTCGCCGCCTGGCCCACCGCCTTGGCCCCCTTGACGGCCTGATCACCCACCCAGTTGGCCCCGGCAACGGCCTGCTCGCCGGTCCACTTCGCCCCTTCAATGGTCTTGTTGCCGGCCCACTTGGCCCCCCTCCCCACAGCTTCGGCGCCCTGAACCGTCTTCCCCCAGGTCCACCTTGCCGCATCACCGACCGCCCCAGTGGCCGTGGAGAAGCCCTTCTTCAGATTCCCCCAGAAACTGCGTTGAACTACAGGCGTAGTGGAAGCCGCCAGGTGGAGTTGGGGCTGACGGATCCTGCCGGTAGTTTCCGCCGCCCCTCCTCGCTGCTCCAGCAGTTGCGTGACCGCTTGATTACCGACCTCGCGCTGGAGATACAAGATCTCTTCCTGACCGAGCGACTCGGGCTTGAGGGAGATCTGCTCCGGCGCAGCCGCCTGGGAGCGTTGCTGCGGGGAGACGGAGGACTTCCCGTTGGCCTCTTTCCGCTCTCGAATCCGTCCCTTTGCTTCCATGAGATGCACCCCTTGTCTTGACGCGAGAGAACGATTTGTACCCAAATTATACAATGACCCGCCTGAGCAGGCAATATCCGTTTGTCCTGACGCTAGGGCCCGGCGGGCCTCCCCCCATTGCCTGCCGGCAACGTGAAGACGAACCGGCTTCCTTCCCCCAGCCGGCTCTCCGCCCAGATGCGCCCTCCATGGTGTTGAACAATTTCCTTGCAGATGGAGAGGCCCAATCCCGTACCGAGACGGCGGGGGCCTACCTGCCGGAACTTCTCGAAGATCTCGGGCATATCGGCCTCTGCGATCCCGATCCCTGTATCGACGACGCTCACGGCGACGTAAGGTTCAGCAGCCGGCAATCCCGTCTGAGCGTCACGCTGGCGCGGGTACAACGGCGGCAAGCCGGTCCCCGAGGGCACGCTCCAGGCATGGACGCACACCTTCCCCTCGTCGGTGAATTTGATGGCATTGGAGACCATGTTGGTGATCACCTGGATCAACCGATCCCGATCGGCCCACACGACGGGGAGGGTGTCCTCCATCTCCAAGTCCAACATCACCCCTTTTTGCCGGGCCTGCGATTGCATCATGGCAACGCTCTGGGCAATGGTCTCGCAGAGGTGAACGTGCTCCATCTCCCACTGCATATGCTCAGATTCCATTTTGGAGACGTCCAGAACGTCATTGATCAGGCGGGTGAGCCGCTCGCCCTCGGTCTCGATGATCTCCAGGTTATCCCGGATACGCCGGACCGCCCGCTCACCCTCCGGGTCCCCGGCGGGCAGGCGGGGCACAATCCGCCCGTTGAACTGCCGTTTGATCAGTTTGCCAAAGCCGAGCACGGAGGTCATCGGCGTGCGCAGCTCGTGAGAGACCATCGAGACGAACTCCTGCTTCATCTGGATCGCGTGGACCCGTTCGGTAATATCACGCATGACAGTCACCACGCCCAGCAGGGTATCCGGTCCCGCGCCCAGGGTACAGGAAGAAGCTTGAAAGACCCGCTTCCCGTGGACCGTATCCACCGAGACGATGGTCCCGGGAGCCTGCAGGGCTCCCTGGGTGCTCTGCGCGAGAACGTCGTCGGGCCAGACGTCCTGCAGACTGCGCCCGATTAGCCCCTCCTCCGACTGGCCCACCGTGGTGGTGAAGACGGTGTTGGCAATCTCAATCCGGCCCTCAAGGTCGGTGACCACCAGACCATCAGCCATATTGTGAAGGATGATGTCCAGCTCGGCGTGTTGGGCCCGCAACTCGCGGTTGGCACTCTCCAGGGCCTGGGTGCGCGCTTCCACCTGCTGCTCCAGGGTCTGGCTGTAAACCTCCACCTGTCGATAGAGGCGGGCATTTTCTACCGAGAGCGCCGCCTGCCGGCCCAGGAGCGCCAGCATCTCCACCTCCTCACGACTATAGGAGATTCCGGAGGTACGCGGTCCCACGTTGTAAAGGCCGACCAGGCGCCGCCCCAAAAGCAGGGGGATGGAAAGTGCAACTTCCTGCGCCTCCAGCAGCGCCACTGCCTCTCGGGGCAGATCGAAGGGCGGGCGCGCTACCACGATGGGCTCCCCGAGCGCGGCCAGATATACGGCGAGGGGATGCTCCAGAGAGAGGGCGCAGCGATCGCCGTAGGCGCCTGCCGGTGCCAGACACGCCTCCTCGGCATCCAGCACCATCAGCGAAGCGTCGCTGATCTGCAACTCCCGGGGCAGCTCCTCGGTGAGGAGCGTCGTCAAATTCTGCAACACGATGCTGGTCGCAATACGCGCGCTCAGTCCGGGGAGAAGCTGCTGGAGATCGATCTTCGAAGGATAGAAAGCCCGATCGATGAAGAGTCGCACCCGCTGCCGCAGCGGATTGAAGGCCAGCGCAATGGTAACCGAAGCGGCAAATACGACCAGCGTATCGCTGCCCCAATCGAACAGATTGCGCACCAGCAGGGTCAACACGAAGACCAACACGTAATAGACAATCCCCAGGATCACCATGAGGGTGCCGTAGAGCACCCCCCGGTAGATGAGCAGATCGAGATCCCAGAGGCGATAGCGCCAGATGGAAATCCCCAGGGAGAAGATGACGACAATCACCGGCAGGTAGGTCAGAGCAGGCGCACCCAACAGCGTGTAGACCACGCCCCATACCCCGCCCGAAAGCAGGAAGGAGAGGCCCGTGTGCGCCGCAAAGGTAGCGAAACTCAACAGGACCGTGGCTATCGCTCCAGCCACCACCCATCGCGTCTGCACCCGCTCCTGCTGTTCGGAGACGAAGAAATGCCGATAGCTCTGCGCTACAATGCCCGAGCCATAGCCGATGACGTACAGACCGCCCTGAACCACACGAAAGCCCAGCGAATCAAAGAGTGACAGGGGCACACAACAAATGGACACCCAGGCCACCCCCCAGACGAGGCCGAGATAACGCGTCCAGCGGGGGACAAAGCGCCCATCGGGGAAGAGATAGAGGAAAATCAGACTGACCAGGATGCTGAAAGTCCGCACCGGGACAACCAAAGCGCCCCAGAAGGGCTGTTCTTCGAGGGCGCCCAACGTGGGCGTGAAGAGAACCCCCAGCATCACCAACGTCAGGGACATAAAGATGGAGACCCAATCTTCACAGTGACGCCAGAAGAGCAACGTGCCCAAGAGCAGAAATACCAACATGACCCCCATCTCGGGCAACAACGAGTAGAAGGCCAGAAACTTGGTGGTCAACCCCAGCTGCTGAAGGGCCCCGCCGTAGATACTCACGTCCGTCAGGAGCTGATCGAAGCGATAGGAGAGGGCCGCGCCGAACATCGCTACCGTCAGCAGCACGATCAAGACCCACAGGACGCGGATCAAGATCATCGTCCTTTTGTGCAACGGGCGGTGCGCCCGTGCCCCGAAGCTGTTCAGGCTACTCCAGACGATATCGCGTCCCTTCCGGGTCATAAAATGGAGGATCACGGCTCATCTGCTCCTGGCGTCGCCTTGGCGGACGAAGTCACGTGGTTACGTTGAGAATTTCGAACACCATCCGCGGCTCCCGATAACCCTTGAGCGAGACCTCTCCCAGCTCCCGCACGGTGACGTAGTTCTGCACCAATCGGTAGGCGTCACTGTCGAGCAGGATCTGTCCGGGTCCGGCGTAGGTCTGAAGGCGTGCCGCCAGATTGATGCTACTGCCGATGGCGGTGTAGTTCTGCAGCTCAGGAGAGCCCACGTTCCCCACGACGGCGGACCCGGTGACGACTCCAATGCCGAAGTGCATGATCCGCTCTTCAGGGAGATCGATATGAAAGGCATCAATAGCCCGCTGCATCTGCCAGGCAGCTCGCAGCGCCCGCAGGGCATGATCGGGCTGTTCCAGGGGCGCGTTGAAGAAAGCCATCATCCCATCTCCCATAAACTTGTCCAACGTGCCATTTTCCGCCAGTACTGCCGAGGCCGCCACCGCCAGATGCTCATTGAGCACCTCGACTGCCACCTCAGGTTCCAGATACTCGCTGAAGCTCGTGAAACCCCGCACGTCAGCGAAGAGGACGCTGACCTCGCACCGCTCACCGCCCAGCTTCACCTTCGCGGGATCGGAGAGGAGATCCGCCACCACCTGGGGCGAGACGTACCGTTCGAAGGTCTGCCGGACCTGCCGGACCTGGGCTTCCAGCTGCTTCTGCCGCGTCAGATCGTCGACGACGATAGCGATCCCCGTGGTTTCTCGGTGGTTGTTCTTCAACGGGCTAAGGTGCAGCCGCAGATTGACGGGTCCCCGCTGGGGCAGCACGGGCTGCATCTCGTAGCCGAAGACCGCTTCGTCGGAGCGCTTCACGTCGGCCACCAGGGGCTCGATGGCCCCCCCCAACGCCGGGAGGACATCCTTGTAACACTGGCCCATGAGATCCGTGGCATCCACCTCGAGAATCTGCTCGGCAGCCCGGTTGAGGATGGTGACCAGGTCGGCCACATCGGTGGTGATCACCCCGCTAGCGATGGAGGCAAAGATGTTGTCCATGTAGCTCTTCATCTCCGCGATGGCGTCACGCTGCTCCTTCACGTCGGCGAAGAGGCGCGCGTTTTCCATGGCAATCGCTGCCTGACCCGCCAACGCAGTAAGCAACTTCTGATCTCCGGCAGTGAAGATCTCCCGCCCCTCTTTGCGTCCGAGCATCACCATGCCGAGCATCCGCTCCTGGGCCTTCAGCGGCACACAGAGAATCGACGAGAGCCCCGGCGGCGGCGCCTGCATCTGATCGGCAGTGCGAATTTGGGACTCCCGATACCGGAAGAGGCGGGCCAGCCCCTCCTGACTGCTCTCCAGAAGCAGATCCGCCAGCTCGCTGTCGCCCAGATTGGCCGTGGGACGCAAGGCGCCCTCCTCGTCGAGGAGCAACACGCCGCCCAGATCCGTCTCGATGACGCGCGCAGCTTCCTCCAGCACCAGGTGCGGGATCGCCTCGGGATCGAGACAGCCACTGATGGAATGACCGATGTTATAGAGCAGGTTGATCTCGCGGTAGCGCTCCAGCGTCTCGTCGGCGAGAGAGCGGCTCTCCTGACGGGAGACGAGCAACTGGTTACAGACCTGCTGGACGAAGTTCAGCGTGGCTCGTATCATGGGCTGCTCGGGAACCCCGGGCCCCTGAGCCTCGAGTTGACCGACCTTCATCTCACCTACACTGAGCGGCAGGGAGAACACCGGCACCGCAGGCGCAAAGTTCCCCACACCGTTGCCGACGAAGAGCTCTCCGTCAGCATCGACCAAACGCACCGCCACGCCAGGCAGCAGCACATGCAACCGGGCCAGGAGCGCCCGGGCATCTTTGCGCCGCAGCAAACGGCGAAGAGAGAGAGTAGTCTGCATCATCTACGACTCCTTCAAAGCACGCACAGCGGGCAGGATTCCGTCGCTGCGTTCTGAACGTAAAAAGACGCGACCCACCGCGCAGGTGCTCGCGTCACTCGACTCTCCATTCTCACCCACTACAAAGCCAGGCCCAGGACAGAGAGGGCCCGCTGCAACACGTAATCGGGATCGAAGGGCTTGTTGATGTACTCATCGGCGCCGGCCTCCAGCCCCTGAGCGCGATCCGTCGCCTGCCCCTTCGCGGTCAGCATGATGACGTAGGTTTCAGGACACTCCGCTTTGATCTGCCCGCAGGCCTCGTAGCCGTTGAGGTGTGGCATCATCACGTCGAGGAACACTAACGAAGGGTGCTTCTTCCGTGCCAACTCCGCGCCCTCAAGTCCGTTGCTCGCTGTCAACAGCACGACGCCCTCATCCTCCAACTCTTCGAGGGTCTGGCTCAGCAAAAGGCGAATGTACGCTTCATCATCCACGATGAGCACGCGCTTCTCTTCGTTCACGATAACCTCCTCGACCGCGCGTCAGTGCGTTGTTCAAGATAAACCCAGATAGGGAGGCCCCAGAATCCATGAGAGCAGATTATCATGCTTGGGGGGTCTGCTCACGCTTCGCTTCACCCGCGAGTGGAGCTCTTGATATGCCTGATCCCGGAACCACCTAAATGTATCATGGTCCGTGAAAGTGTCAATGTAGGTTTTGATTTGGTCTGTGTCTCCCCAGCCGGCTTCCGCTAGCTCCCCCGAAAAATCCTTCTCCATAGCGTGATCATTGCTTCCTCCCTGCACCGTGCTACACTGTTATTGAAGAAACCTGTCATAACGTACGCAATCAGGAGGAAAAGAGATGCAGAATTTTCGAGATCTCGAGCCCATCCGGCTACCTGGCAATGCTTTCCAGTTGATCGGGCAGGAGTGGATGCTGGTCACTGCCGGTCTCCCAGACGCCTTCAATACCATGACGGCCAGCTGGGGCGGCTTCGGTCAGCTCTGGAATCGTCCCGTGACCTTCGCCTTTGTGCGTCCGCAGCGCTACACCTATCAGTTCATGGAGTCCGCCCCCACCTTCACCCTCTCCTTCTTCCCTCCCGCCTACCGGGAGGCGCTCACCTTCTGCGGCACCCACTCCGGACGAGACGTGGACAAGGTAGCGGCTACGGGTCTGACTCCCGTGCCCACCGAACCGGAGACCGTCTACTTTGCCGAGGCCCGCCTGGTCCTCATCTGCCGCAAGCTCTACGCTCAGGATCTCGACGGTGCATGCTTCACCCAGCCGGAGATTGACGCCGAGATCTACCCCCGGCAAGACTATCATCGCCTCTATATCGGCGAAGTCATCCGCTGTCTAACCCGAGCCGAGGCCGAATAGCCGGAAAGAGCACCATCAGCGCTCAAAACAGGAGAGGAGAGGGGATGAAGGAAAAGATTATGGTTGTCGAAGACGAGCTCGCGCTGCGGGAGACCCTGGAGTATAACCTCGAGCGCCAGGGATATGCGGTCTTTACCTGTGCCAATGGTGTCCACGCCATCGAAATGGCCCGCAAGGAGCAGCCCGATCTCATCCTGCTGGATCTTATGCTGCCCGGTGTGGACGGATTCGAGGTCTGCCGCGTGCTCCGGCAGGATATGAACGTCCCCATCCTGATGCTCACCGCCAAAGCCGACGAGATCGATAAGGTGGTGGGGCTGGAGGTGGGCGCCGATGACTACCTCACCAAGCCCTTCAGTATGCGCGAGCTGCTGGCGCGGGTCAAGGCCCTGCTCCGCCGAGTGCGTATGCTGGAGAAAGAGTTGGCGGAGGCGCAGGCCGCCCTACCGGAGAGCAAGCAGCTGCACTTCGGAGATCTGACCCTCGATCTCACCCGCCGCGAGGTCTCCGTCGAAGACGAGCTGCTGCATCTCAAACCCAAAGAGCACGATCTCCTACTCTACCTGGCCCAGAATCGGGGGCGCGTCCTCTCCCGCGATCAGATCCTGCAGGATGTCTGGGGGTGGGAATACAACGGCGGCACCCGTACCGTGGACGTCCACGTGCGTTGGCTACGCGAAAAGATCGAGCCGGATCCCAGCAACCCCGTGCGCATTGTCACCGTGCGGGGGATTGGCTACCGCTTCGAGGGCTGACGGTGCGACACGCAGGAGCCCGCTGGCGAATCGCCCTCCCCTACGTCCTCCTCATCCTGGTAGCGATGATGGGGCTGGCCCTGCGCATCTCTGATCTCGCCCGCGCCACCTATCTGGAGAATCTGGAGAGCCAGTTGCGGGGTGCAGCGCGGTTGATCGCCGCGGACCTCGGCCCGGATTTGACAGCCCCCGACCGAGCCGCGGAATTCGATCTTGTGACCCGGCGCTACCGCGAACTGCTGGAGATGCGCATCACCATCATCGCCCCCGATGGGACGGTATTGGGGGAGTCCACCCACAACCGGGAGCAGATGGAAAATCATCTCTACCGCCCGGAGGTGCAGGAGGCGCTGAACCAGGGTTTGGGCAATGCGACCCGCTTCAGCCGTACGGCGCAGCAGCAGACCATGTACGTCGCCCAGAGGATGCAGGAAGGAGAGCGCGTCACGGGTGTTGTGCGCGTCGCGCTGCCGCTCGCGGAGGTAGATGCCAGTCTTACCCAGCTCAACGGCGCCATCGCCACGGCCACGGTAATCACCACCCTGCTCGCCATCGGCTTGGCTCTGCTGATCGCCGACCGCAGCACTCGACCTGTGCGTCGGCTCACGACCGTCGTCCAACAGATGGCATCCGGTGATCTCTCGGCGCGCCTTGCGCCCCAGACAGATGATGAGATCGGCCAGCTGACTCAGACCTTCAACCATCTTGCCGAAGAGCTCCAGGAACAGCTCTCCGCTCTCAGCAGCGAGCGCAGCCGCCTCGCCGCTATCCTCGATCACATGGCCGACGGCGTCCTCATCGTGGACGAAGACGGTCTGGTACAGATGATGAATCCCGCGGCCCTTCGGATCCTCGACGTCCCCGCCGACCAGAGCACAACCTATTCCTTTGCCGCCGTCACCCGCCACCATCGTCTCATCGAGCTCTGGCGGCGTTGCCAGCGCACCGGTGCGGAACAGACCGAGGTGGTGGAGACGCAACGGGAGAACTCCCAATTCCTCCAGATGATCGTCACCCCCCTCATCGACAATCGCTCTCCCGGCTATCTGATCATCCTGCAAGACCTCACCCGCATCCGCCGGCTGGAGACGGTGCGCCGCGATTTCATCAGCAACATCTCTCACGAATTGCGCACCCCCCTCGCCTCACTCACAGCCCTGGTGGAGACCCTGCAGGACGGTGCCATCAGCGATCCCCCCGCCGCGCGGCGTTTCCTCTCCCATATTGCCCGGGAGGTCAACGCGATGACCCAGAGCGTGGAGGAGCTGCTGGAACTCTCCCGCATCGAATCGGGCAAGGTCCCCCTCCACGTCAAACCAACCCTCGTCTCGGCCCTGATTGTGGCCCCCGTGGAACGGCTGGCCCCCCAGGCGGAACGAGCGGGCCTGCTCCTGCACGCGGAGCTCCCCACCGAACTCCCCCCCGTCCTCGTCGATCCCGAGCGCGTCCAGCGCGTCGTGACCAACCTCGTACACAACGCCATCAAGTTCACCCCCGCCGGGGGCAGGGTGACCGTCCGCGCTGCGGCCCGGCTGGGACGAGTGATTATCAGCGTAGCCGACACCGGTGTCGGCATTCCCCAGGCAGACCTGCCTCGAATCTTCGAGCGCTTCTACAAGGCCGACCGTGCCCGTTCCGGTGGCGGTACGGGATTGGGGTTAGCAATCGCCAAACATATCGTGCAGGCCCACGGCGGGCTGATCTGGGTGGAGAGCGCAGAGAATCACGGCAGCACCTTCTATTTCTCCCTCCCTATTGCCGAAACGGGGCACGAGGGCACAGGAATGGATGAAGGGCACACCCAGCGGCTGAAGGCTGAAGGCTGACGGCTTAAAGTAACCTTTTCCTAACATTAACAAGTCGTTAACTTGGAATTCAAGAAGCGTTAAATCTGCTGTGTTAAGATGCTCCTGGCTGTAGAAAAACAGACCTATTACCTATACAGAAGGAGTATACACAAATGCGTCGTTTCTTGGTTCCGTTCATCTTGATATTGACCCTCACGCTGAGCGCCTGCGGCGGTAATGCCACGCCCGCCACCCAGCCCGACGAACCGGCTGCCGCACCCAATACCATCAGCGTCGCCGGTTCCACCACCGTGCAGCCCCTCGCAGAACTCCTCGCTGAGGCCTACATGGCCCAGAACTCAGAGATCTCCATTGACGTCCAGGGAGGCGGCTCCAGCGTCGGTGTGAAATCTGCCGGGCAGGACACCACCGATGTCGGCATGGCCTCCCGCGAAGTCAAGAGCTCCGAACTCGAGGAGTTCCCCAGCCTCCAGATCATCCCCATCGCCTATGATGGCATCGCTATCGCCGTCCATGCCGACGTCCCCGTGACAAGCCTCACTCTGGAAGAAGTGCGGGGTATCTTCGGCGGGGAAATCACCAACTGGAGCGAGGTCGGCGGCCCGGATACGCCCATCATCGTCGTCTCCCGCGAGGAAGGCTCGGGCACGCGGGGCGCCTTCGAGGAGCTGGTCATGGGCTCCGATGGCCCCGTCATCGTCGATACAGCCATCCTGCAGCCTTCCAACGGCTCCGTCCGCACCACCGTCGCCACCACGCCCAGCGCCGTCGGCTACCTCTCCTTCGGCTACCTCGACGAAAGCGTCAAAGCCCTGGAGATCGGCGGCGTGGCCCCCACGGTGGAGAACGTGCTCAACAACAGCTATCCTGTCGTCCGTCCGCTGAATATGCTTACGGGTGGCACGCCGAACGCGACGGTAGAGGCGTGGTTCGATTACATCCTCGGCCCTGAGGGACAGGCCATCGTAGTTGATGAAGGGTACATCCCGGTACAGTAACAAACAAGGAAGTTGGTGGAAGAGGCGCAGCCGGGCTGCGCCTCCTCCCTGTTGAAATCATGGGAGCTAATATGAATCTGTCGCGTATCACCGATCGCACGGTCAAGTACATCCTCTTCGCCTGTGCCTTGATTTCGGTCTTCATCGTTTTTCTGATAGGGCTTTTCACATTACGCGAGGGGCTGCCGGCCCTGCGCTCCCTGGGGCTGGAGACCTTCCTGCTGGGAAGGGTCTGGCGTCCAGGCCAGGAGCAGTACGGCATCCTCTCAATGATCGTGGGATCCCTGCTGGTGACCTTCGGCGCCCTCGTGCTGGGGCTTCCGCTGGCCCTGGGAACGGCAATCTTCCTGGCAGAGATTGCTCCAGATTGGATTCGCAGCATCGTTCGGCCCGCCATCGAACTCCTCGCCGGCATCCCCTCGGTGGTTTACGGGCTCTTCGGCATGGTCGTCATCGTCCGCTGGGTACGCCAGATTCCCGTACCGGGCAATTCCGGCTTCGGCATCCTCGCCGCCTCCATCGTGCTGGCGGTGATGATTCTGCCGACCATCACCAACATCGCCGAGGACGCCATCCGGGCCGTACCCCGCGAATATCGCGAGGGCGCCTTCGCCCTGGGCAGCACCCACTGGCAGACCATTGCTCACGTGATTCTCCCCTCGGCCCGTTCCGGTATCATCGCCGCCATCATACTGGGCATCGGCAGAGCGCTGGGCGAGACCATGGCGATGATCATGGTCATCGGTAACTCCGTTGTCTTTCCCAGCCCTCTCACCGATAACCCGCTGACCCTCTTCCTCCGCCAGACGCGCACCCTCACAGGTAACATCGCGGTGGAGATCGGCTACGCAACGGGTCTGCAGGAGAGCGCCCTCTTTGCCACAGGGGTGGTGCTCTTTGTACTCATCATGCTCGTCAACAGCCTGGCCCGCCTGCTCATGTCACGACAACGAGCGTGACCAGGCAGCGGAGAAAGGAACGTTTATGGATAGTGCGCAAGATCTTACCCTTAGCTCCCGCACCCTGTCGGAGGGTTTTGAGATGCACCTGGGTCGCCGGCGCCTCGTACAGAACCTGGCCTTCGGGTTACTCTGGCTGACAGGGATTCTTGCTGTCGGCATTCTGCTGGCGGTTGCCGGATACGTCCTGCTGGAGGGCTTTCAGGTCATCGATTGGGCCTTCCTCACCACCCGCCCCGAGGGCGGTTTGCAGGGCACCGGCGGCATCTCCACCACCATCGTGACCACCTTCTACCTGGTCTTCCTCACGCTCATGATCGCCACGCCACTGGGCGTGGGAGCCGGCATCTATCTCGTCGAATATGCTGGAGAGATGCAGGGACAAAGCGGCTGGCAATGCCGGCTGGTCGACACCATCCGCTTCGGCGTAGAGACGCTGGCAGGCGTCCCCTCCATCATCTTCGGGCTTTTCGGTTACGCTCTCTTCGTAACAGCGCTGAACTTCGGTTTCTCGATGCTCTCGGCGGGGCTGGCGGGCGCCTGCCTCATTCTGCCGGTCATCATCCGCACCACGGAGGAGGCCCTGCTGACGGTGCCCCGCTCCTACCGCGAGGGAAGTCTGGCGCTGGGCGCCACCCAATGGCAGACGATCTGGAGGGTCATCCTTCCGGCGGCTCTGCCGGGTATCATCACCGGCGTTGTACTGAGCGTGGGACGGGTGGTGAGTGAGACCGCCGTCTTCTACGTGACGCTGGGGGGCAGCTATCGCATGCCTCCGTCTCCCCTCCTGCATCCGGGAGCCTTTCTCTCCTCGGGCGGAAGGACCATGGCGCTACACCTCTACTATCTGGCGAACGACACCGCCGCCTTCGATAAGGCCATGGGAACCGGAGCAGTGCTGGTGGTGAGCATCATCCTGATCAACCTGCTGATTAACTACACCTCTAGACATCTGAGCAAACGACTTCGAGGAGTCTCATGAGTGCCAACGGCATCAAATTGGAAACCCGCAATTTCGATATGTACTACGGTCATTTCCAGGCGCTGCAAGATATCAGCGTGCGCATTCCCGCCCAACAGGTCACGGCAATCATCGGGCCCTCCGGCTGTGGCAAGAGCACCTTCCTGCGCACCTTCAACCGCATGAACGAGCTCATCCCCGAGACGCGGGTGGCAGGAGAAATCTGGATGGATGGGCAGGATATCTTCCAGATAGATATCGTCGAGCTCCGGCGGCGGGTGGGCATGGTCTTCCAGAAGCCCAATCCCTTCCCCAAAAGCATCTTCGAAAACGTCGCCTACGGCCCACGGGTCAACGGCATCCGCGACCGGAGCCAGCTGACGGAGATTGTCGAGCGCAGCTTGCGCGGCGCGGCGCTGTGGGAGGAGGTCAAGGACGACCTGAACAAGTCCGGACTCTCACTCTCGGGTGGACAACAGCAACGGCTCTGTATCGCCCGGGCGCTGGCCGTCGAACCCGAGATTATCCTGATGGACGAGCCAGCGTCGGCGCTGGATCCCATCGCCACCCTGCGCATCGAGGAGCTGATCCGCGAATTGAAGAAGACCTACACCATCGTCATCGTCACCCACAATATGCAGCAGGCAGCTCGCGTCTCCGACTATACCGCCTTCTTCTACACCGATGAGAGCCGCTGCGGACAGCTGATCGAGTTCGGTCCCACGCGCGAGCTCTTCACCACACCTAAAGACCAGCGGACCGAAGACTACATCACCGGACGGTTTGGTTAAACGCCGTAGGAACGTATGACGAGGGCACGTAATGACCTTTACCATTTGCCTATTTGTTGATCTGCAGATTTAATAGGGAGCTACCATGAAGAAAAAACACGTGTTGTTTCTCTGCACCGGCAACTCGGCCCGCAGCCAGATGGCCGAGGGGCTGGTTAATCATTTTCTGAGCGGCGAATGGGAAGCCTGCTCAGCGGGGACGGAGCCCTCCGGGTACGTCCATCCCCTCGCCGTCGCAGCCATGGAGGAGTTGGGCATCGATATCTCCGACCAACACTCCAAGTCCACGGAGGAATTCCGTGATGCGGAGCTGGACCTCGTCATCACCGTCTGCGGTGGCGCGGCGGAAAACTGTCCGGCGTGGCTGGGTCAGGGGCGCGTGGTCCACATCGGCTTCCCCGATCCTGCCGCCGCTACCGGTGATCGCGAAACTCGGCTGGAGGTCTTCCGTCAGGTACGCGACGGCCTGCGCGCCGAGGTCCTGGACTACCTGAAGCATCGGCGCGGCCCGGCAGGCGTCGAGTTCAAGCTCTGAACCCACCATCCATTTCCCATTACCTCTGACCACCTTTGAAGGAGAGTAATGATCAGATTAACCTTTGACCGGGAGTTACAATATCTTCAGGACGAGATGCTCGTCATGGGCAGCATGGTCGAGAACGCCCTCATCGACGCCGTGGACTGTCTAAAGCGGCGGGATTTCGAGGGTTCGCGCCGCATCATCCAACGAGATCAGGACATCAACCGGAAACGCTTCGAGCTGGAAGCGGAGGTCCTCGCCCTCATTGCCACCCGGCAACCCATGGCGACGGACCTGCGCTTCCTGGCTGCCATCCTGGAGATCACCGGGGAACTGGAACGCATCGGGGACTACGCCAAAGGCATCGCCAAGATCAACTGCCTCATCGGCGAGGCTCCCCTGCTCAAGCCCCTCATCGACGTGCCGTTGATGGCGCAGAAGGCCCGGGACATGCTGCATCAGGCCCTCGACGCCTTCATCGAACGTGATGTCGAGCTGGCACGGGCCCTCCCCAAGCAGGACGACGAGGTGGACGCCCTCTACGATCAGGTCTACCGCGAGCTGATGACCTACGTCATGGCGGATCCGAGGAACATCGAACAGGCCAACTACCTGCTCTGGGCCGCCCACAACCTGGAGCGCGCCGCCGACCGCGTGACCAACCTCTGCGAGCGGGTGGTCTTCACCGTCAC
>NPIE01013093.1_pt1 | contig 24957 bp, 21 predicted proteins | sample 8637661 | NCBI WGS metagenome assembly NPIE01 (sample SAMN07420842, study PRJNA396082) | bioreactor metagenome | isolation source: sample BA12 brine-fed electro-methanogenic bioreactor BA | place: Japan: Kochi | collected 2016-12-09 | reverse complement strand
TATGCAAACAAAACTGAATGGCAACCAACAACAAAAGATCAATATCGAAGTTCCTGCAGCTTATTACCTGGTAAATGTGATCAGTGAAAAAGCCATAATCAGCGATAAGGTCTTTGTTTATTAAAAGCTGAACAATCGAACAACCAAACAATGAAACAATGAAAAAGATGAAAAAGCAAATAATAACTTTAGCACTGATCACCGGCCTTTTATTACCCCTGGGTCTCTTTTCCCAGGATGTTCCTCCTCCCCCACCTCCCGGGCACAGTAGTACCGGAAACCAGGACAATGGAGGAGGGGCACCTCTTGGCGGAGGATTGCTAATATTGCTAGGTTTGGGAGGTATTTATTGCGGGTATAAAGTCTATCAGAAAAAAAAAGCCTTTGTTTGAATAGCCATCTTTATTGAGGACAACAGGCGTAAACCCCTTCAGGCTTACTGATCGTATTTTTTTTCATATATTTACATTTCGATGAACCAAACCATTTGACTTCGGCCGGGCATGCAGTTGTTGCAAATACACTTGCTCCCTGACTGATGCAAAGACCGCAATACAAATCAAAAGCAGATCAACGAAATGGAAGAAGAAAAGCTCAGTCATGTGACCCATGAAGCGCTCAAGGCAAGCGAGCGAAGATTTGTGGAAATCAGCGAATTGTTGCCGCAACCCATCTGGGAAGCTGACAATAAAGGCTATTTTACATACACAAACAGGGCTGGATTTAAAACCATGGGATTTACTAAAGATGATCTCAAAAAAGGGATTCATTTTACCGATATAATAGCCAAAAAAGACAGGGAGAGAATAAAACGAAACTTTTTAAAAAGACTCCGGGGTGAAGAAATACCCAATAGTGAATACACCTGCCTCAGAAAAGATGGCAGCACTTTTCCAGCACTTATTTATACATCCAGAATTTTACAAAACAACAAGGTACATGGCGTTAGAGGGATTACCCTTGACATAAGCAGTCAAAAAGAGTCTGAACTAAAGTTACAGAAAAACCTCCGTCAGCAGGAATTGCTATCAGAAATCGCTCTGACTTTGAATTCACTTGCCGGTTTTGATGAAAAGATCAACCCTATCCTGCAGAAAGTGGGGGAGCATACCCAGGTTAGCCGGGTTTATATCTTTGAAGATTCTCCTGATGGAAACAGCACAAGCAATACTTTTGAATGGTGCAACAAGGATATAGCAGCCCAAATAGATGAATTACAGGGCATTCCTTATGAAATGATCCCTTCTTGGAGAAAGATATTATTGCAAAAAGGCAGGGTATATTCCGAAGATATTACTGAATTGCCGGAGGATGTCAGAGCCATCCTTGAACCCCAAAACATAAAATCCATCATCGTTTACCCCCTTTTCGTCAGAGAGAGATTTTTCGGTTTTATTGGTTTTGATGAGTGTGTAAGACATAAAAAATGGGATAAATCGGAGCTTGAGTTGTTGAAAACCATTACCGGAATGATCGCCAATGATTATGAAAAGGAACTCTCAGAAAAATCGCTTAAAGAAAGTGAAGCAAAAAACAGCGCTATTCTTGAATCAATTCCCGACATTCTCTTTCACCTCACAAAAGAAGGTGAAATATTAAGCTACAGGAATAACTACAGTGAAACACTGGCATTCACACCCGAAACCTTTATTCACAACAATATTTTCAGTTTGTTTCCCAATGAATTCTCATTGCAATTGCAAAAAGCGATCAAAGGATGCATTGAAAAGGGATTTTACAAGATGGATTACAGCATGCATCTGAACAATAAAACCCAGCATTTCGAGGCCAGGCTGGCAAAAATGAACGAGCATGAAATAATTTCCATTGTAAGAAATGTCTCTGACCGTATTGAATATGAAAGCATGCTCAAAAAAGAAAGGGACAAAGCCAGGCAGGCCAATAAAATCAAAACCGACTTTCTTTCTACCATGAGTCATGAGATCAGGACACCGCTGAATGCAGTTGTTGGCCTCACCAACATCTTGCTGATGGAGAATCCTAAAAAATCTCAAATTGAAACACTTTCCACACTTAAATTCTCTTCTCAAAACCTTTTAAGCATCATCAACAATATACTCGATTACAATAAGCTGGCGAGCAAAAAGGTGAGCCTCGAGCAAATTGATTTCAACATCTATGAGCTCTTAAAAGGCATGCACTATGCCATGAATAACCTGGCCAGGAATAAAAAAATTGAACTTACTTATCACATAGAAGAAGGGATTCCCAAAATACTAGTTGGCGACAGCACGCGTTTGTTGCAGGTTATCAACAACCTGGTCAGCAATTCCATCAAATTCACCCGGGACGGAGAAGTTAAGGTACGGGTTGAAATGAATAAAAAAACACCAAAAAATGTAGAATTAAAATTCAGGGTAATCGATACGGGCATTGGAATTCCAAAAGAAAAGATTAAAATCATTTTCAAAGATTTCAAACAAGCATCCAGCAGCACAACAAGAGAATTTGGTGGCACAGGCCTGGGACTGGCCATTGTAAAAAAGCTACTAAAGATGATGCGTTCTGATATTCACGTAAGGTCTAAACCAGGAAAAGGCTCTGAGTTTTTCTTTAGCCTGAAGTTAAAAGTTGGGGATAAAAAGATCTTCCAGGCCAGCCATATCAAGAACATAAATCCAAATACGCTCAGGGGTGTAAAGGTTTTACTGGTTGAAGATAATAAGATCAACCAGATAGTGGCAAGGCGCTTTCTGGATGAATGGAATTGTATTACAGATATTGCAGATAACGGAAAAACAGGAATTGAAAAAGTGAACGCAAATGATTACGATATTGTTTTAATGGATCTACAAATGCCGGTAATGGATGGTTACAAAGCAACAGCAGAGATCAGGAAAAGCCAAGATGGTAAATTTAAAAACCTGCCCATTATTGCGCTTTCGGCTTCTGCACTGGGTGAAATAGAAACAAAAGCTGAAAAATTTGGAATGAACGATTTTGTTGTGAAACCTTTTGACCCGGAGTATCTTTTTTCAATCATGGCAAAACATACAAGGAATAAATAAAAACGCCCAAAGCCTGCAAGCCGCTTTGACTTTGCAAACATTACAAAGCTGATACTATCCAAACTGCAAATTGTACTGCTCCCTTATATTATTTAATACCTGGTATAGCTTCTCCAATTTTTGAACCGAAAGTATCCCGGGTTTGATGGTATCATGTTCCTCAAACATCTCCCCCCACATGCTCCAGTATTCTTTCATCTTGTTGAGCACATTCTTTTCCCGCAGCATTTTTTCCTGCAATGCTTCCAGCAGGTCAAACTGGAAAGCCCAGAATTTATCTTTCGCCTGCTCCGGTTTGAAATTACCAGATATCTTCTCAGCCAGGAAAAGATCCCTGAAAATTCCCCGGCCCAGCATCCAGCCATTGACCTCCGGGTAACGAGACCTAAGGTCTTTATAAATGGCAGGTGTCCAAATATCCCCGCTGTATATCAGGGGCATTTTTGCTTTCGCCAGCAACTTATTGAATGCCTGATAATGAACCTCCCCTTCATACATCTGCGAACCTAGCCTGGGATGCACCACCAGGAAATCCAGGGGGTACTGATTATAGACTCCCATGATCCCATCAGCCTCTTCCAAAGAATGATAGCCCAGACGGGTTTTGATGGAAAACTTCATCTTGATCTTTGGAAGGATGCTAGAAAGGATATCCTCGATCATTTCAGGATACGGCAGCATTCCTGAACCCCTCTTCTTTCTTGCAATAGCCTGCACCGGGCAACCCAGGTTCCAGTTTATGGAATCATATCCCAGTTCCCGCAATGATTCAGCCATGGTGAGGAACATTTCGGGATCATTGCCCATTACCTGTGGAATGATTTTCATACTGCCGTTGTTCTCGGGCAATAAATCACGCAAGTGGGTAAGCTTGACCTTTTTGCCCTTTACCAGAGAAACAAAGGGTGCAATGGCCAGGTCGATCCCGCTAAAATGCCGTCTGTAGGCATTCCTGAAGACATAATCCGTGTATCCCTGCAAAGGTGCTAAAATGATCATAAGCCTGTTTCAGCTGCAAATATCTGAATTTGTATGGCATTCCGGCAAAATACTTGTACTTAAAACATTATGCGTTTTGCAATAGGAGATGTACATGCTTGCCATAAAAGCCTGAAATCAATGGTTATGGAAAAGATCAGACCCATGAAGGGGGATCAACTGATCTTCCTGGGAGATTATATCGACCGTGGGCCCGATGGAAAGGCAGTACTCGATTACCTTATGGAGCTTGGAAAAACTTGGGATTGCCATTTCCTGCGCGGCAACCATGAAGAGATGATGCTGGATGCGGCAAAAGGTCCGCAGGAATTCAGACACTGGATCATGAACAATGGAGACACCACCCTGATAAATTTTGGCATCTCCAATTACCGGGACTTACAGCAAGACTGCCTGCAATTGATCCCTGAAAACTACCGTGCGTTTATCAGAAATACCCGTTACTATCTGAAATCTGAGATTGACTGTTTTCTGGTACATGCCGGGTTGAATTTCGACATACCAGATCCCCTGGAAGATAAGAACGCCATGGTTTGGGAACGGAATATCAAATATGATGAAGCTTTCCTGTCGGGAAGGAAACTCATCCATGGTCACACCCCCCAGCCCCTGGAAAACATACAGTTGCAATTGAGTAAAAACAGCAAAACAGTCAATCTGGATGCAGGCTGTGTATACAAGAACAAGAAAGGGCTTGGCAATTTGGTGGCACTCAACCTGGATCAATGGAAATTGCTGGTGCAGGAAAATATTGATTAAATCCTTAAATTTGTGCAAAACCAGCATAATGAGACTGATAATACTCCTGAGCACCTGTTTGCTTTTTACTTCCTGTAACTCAATTCGAAATGAAGAAAATGTTCGCGAGATGACCGACACGGTGGGATTTGCCAGCAAAGCATACCAGATGGATACCATCATGAACCGGATCCAGCGGAATTTTCAAAGCGAGATCAACAATACCAGCGATCATTTTGGTGAAGACATAAGCTGGAAACTGTCCATTTCGCCTCATGATGATTATGCTTATGCCAGCTATCTTTACCCGGCAGTATTCAAAAACATAAAGGCAAATGTATTGTTCCTTATCGGAGTTTTCCACAAAGCAAAGATCTTTGATACATACGATGCCATCGTGATGGGCAGACATACAGCCTGGCAGGGCCCTTACGGCAATACAAGGGTTTCTCAGTTAAACCAGGAGATCCTTGAAGCTCTGCCTGACAGCATACTGGTTGTTAAAGACAGCATCATGGAAGTGGAGCACTCACTGGAGGCATTATTGCCCTACATTCAGTATTATATTCCAGAGGCAGAGATCATCCCCATGCTGATTCCCTATACAAAACTTGAAAACATGCAGTCCTTCAGCAAATCACTGGCCGGAATAATTGCTGGGATTGCCCGCAAAAAGAAATGGGAATGGGGCAAGGATTTCTCCATCATCATCAGCAATGATGCGGTGCATTATGGAGATGAGGGATGGGGAGACAAAAATTTCGCTTATTATGGTACAGATGAGAGCGGATACCAGGCAGCTATTGATCATGAAAAAGAGATCATTGATTCCAGCCTGAGTGGTGAACTGACGGAAAATAAGATCCTCAAATTCCTGGATTACACAGTTGAAAAAGACGATTATAAAGAATACAAATGGACCTGGTGCGGGCGCTACTCCATTCCTTTCGGGCTTTATACTGCATTGTATCTGCAGGATTTACTGGGAAAAGAACCCCTCAAAGGGATGCTGGTCGGTTATGCCACCAGCATTGATCATCCCAAATTGGAGGTTGAGGACCTGGGCATGGGCGTAACTGCTCCGGCCAATAAGCGTCACTGGGTCGGGTACTCTGCCATTGGATACAAATAAAAAGATTTAGTTTCCAAGCAATTGTATCGAAACCATCCACTGTTCAGTGGGACCGGATCCTTCCTCAAACTTACGCGCATAACCGGCCGACCAGGTAGTTTTCATGTAAGAAAACAAAACCAGTTCCAGATCGATCTGTATGCCCGCGTTGAAAATATTTCTCCTTTTTGCATCATCATCCGGATTGGCCATCAAATGGGTACCAAACAGAGAGGTTTTTATGAAGGTTGGATACAGCCAAGTAAAGCCAACATCCCGCAGGCGAACAGGCTTCAGGTTCAGTTCGCCCATGGTTTTAATGAAATTATGTGCCTCGATGGCATCGATCTCGACACCCGGGAAGGCAAGCACTTTCCTGTACTGGTCGGGGGCTTGCCAATCGACATAATTGTTCCTGAATCCCCCAAAATAAAAATTTGAAAATGATGACCCCTGCTTTCCAAAAGATTGTCCCAGGCTGTTCCTGATCCAGAAACTGGTATTGCGTATACCCGGAACCAGCCATCCCAGGTTTTGTTCAGAAACCAGGTAGGGATAAAGACTACCATTGGCCAGGTAGCTGTATCCGGTCAGTTTCCATAGGTAACCTTTTTCGTCCTGCACACCGCCAAGTGTTCTTCGCAGCTTGGATAAGCCAATTTCGGCAGAAAAACTTTGAAAATTTTCAATGGGCGTGGTGATCTCCTGGAATTGCGGCAATACTTCCAGATTACCATAATGGGTGACGTCAAAACCATAATGCCAGGTGAAGGGCTTATTTCTTGAAAAAGTTTTATTGTGCCCTATGCCAAAGGAGTACCCTGCCCTGCTTCTTCTCACCGGTCCAAAAAGATCATAAAAATTGGTTTTGTTGTAAGAAGCATGAAGATTCCACAGCCAATAGTCCCATCGAAGCTCAAGGTGAAGCCTTTGTTTATCGGGATACGGACCCCAGGGAGAGCCTGCTACAAAAATGTTTATGTTGGACAGTCCAATCCGATCACGCCAGTTCAGGCGGTAACCCAGGGCAAGGGTCTTTTTAAATCCGGCGATATCAGGATAAGCGTTCGAAAGAGACATGTTCCGGATGGGGTAATAAGCCTTTTCCCCGGTTTTCAGTGAATCAAGCTTAATCTCTGAAGCTGGTTTGAGGGAGTAATCTTCCACTTCAGGACTCTTTCCTACCACCGCATTGCCCAGGTATTGGATTGCATTGGCATCTTCAATTACCTGGATCGGGATGATACCGGGCAGCATTCCATTTCGTTTAAATTTGATTACGAATAAAGAATCATCGCTGATCTGCTGCGGGACGAACAAACCGCTTGCATCATTGGAAAGAAGCTCGAAATCTTTGTTGTCCAAAGAAATACGCCATATATTCGAAACGCCGGTATAATAGGAGGTCCCGATCAAAAAACGATCATCATTAGAAAACCTGAATTGAGTCAAAGTATTATCTTCCAGCTCCATAAGCGTTTCGTATTGTTTTACACCCATTTCAAGGTCTTCTACCCGAAACAGGATGAGAGATTGTTCGCCCCGAATACCGGTCAGTGTTGCGCTAATCATTTTGCCATCATTGGAAACGGCGAGGTCAAGCAATGATCGCCCGAATTCAGCCGTATACATGGGAATGACTTCTGTATAGGGTTCAGGGATTTTAACCAGTGTGGCATATCCATTATCATGCCTGACACCCCAAAGGCTCCGGTCGGTCCTATTGAAAACCAGATTTCCTGTTCTCGAAATTTTAATCAGACGTTCTTTCTTGCCCGTATTGGCATCCACCTTTACCAGGCTGCGGTATTTATTATTCTGCTCAGTGATGAATATTTGCTTTTTCTCCGCGTCGTATGCCAGGTATGCCACTGAATACAGCATGGGGGAGTCCAGTATAGCGACCTTTCTAATATCCCCGCTCATGATATCCAGTTCGATGATCATTGAAATATCGCCCGGATGATTTACCGCTGCGTATATTTTTTTCGTCTTCCTGTCAAAGCCGATGTTTGAAAAGCTACCCAGGGGTTCTTTGGTAACAGGCCGGAACGGGCTAAGGGGGTATGCTTTGATTCTTTCCAGGTTGTTCTGTTGAAATGTCTTTTCAAAGGCAATCCATTCTTCCCATGCTTCATGTATGCTTTTCCCATACACTTTTCTGAACTGGGAAGCATAAAAAGCCTTGCTGTCATTGTCACGAACATATAGCTTCCTGACCTTTTCGTCGCCATAGGCTCTGGCAAGATAGGTAATAAAGCGTGTTCCATACAAATAGGCATTGGCCCCCACCTGGAAATCGATGGTTGAGCCTTCAGTTTCCAGTCCAACTACCGAATAGATCGGCTCGTCCTCGTTCACAATGCTCCGGAAATACATTTCATCATAAGGGCCGAGTGCTCTCCCCAGCCCCCCTGACATCCATGTTTCCATATAACAGGCAATGCCCTCGTGATACCACCGTGGGGCATACCAGCGGGGAGCGGTCAGGTAACTCCACATTGCAGAAACAGGTGTTTCTTCATCCCGCCTGACTTTGCCCATTAATACCTTCCGCCAAAACCTGTCTTTTTTATTTGGCTTATCGGCCATGGTCACATGGGTGAACTCATGACTGAACAGCCATTGAAAACGCTCATTGGAAGGGACAATGCTGAATGCAAAATTAAAAGGGGAAACCCCCAGAACAATCATATTGTACGGCAATACCATAGCACCCCCATGACCGTCATCTTCAAAGTCAGTTAGCATCACATAGGTCATCTGGGGTTCATAATCCCAATGATCTTTATGAAAATCCATGGCGTTGTGAAAGGTGCGGGCCACATGAGGCATCAGGTATGAATAGCGATCTCCGAAATAGATCAGCTCCATCTCGCTGGTTGTAAAACGGTTTATTCGCTGAGCAGGAAGCATTGTTGCTGTCCCTGTTAGAAGGAACAGCAACAAGATGGTAATTGGTTTGCCAATTTTCATATATGATTATTGACTTATCAGGTTTTGTTCAACAAAATTGGATGATTGAAGTAAGCAAGGCCTTTACATGGGACGGATATCATGTAATTTTTCTGTATTCAGAAATACCTGTAAATGTTCTATGTCTCTTATAGTACCGAGTTTCTCCATATCTGCAGCCACATTGAGTTTTTCCATATCGAAAACACCAAGGTTTTCCTGGTCAAAAACAATAGCTCCAAGATTCTCCGCATCAAATACGATGTTTAGCTTATCCATATCGTTCATTACCACATCCTGCATGCTTTCCATGTCGTTAAGGATAACAATCAGGCCCAGACTTTCCATGTCCGAAACATAGGAACCAACTTTTTCGGCATCCAGTTTTATCTGTCCGGCAACAAAATCATTGAATTGGTCCTGCTTAACCAGATCCTTCATTTCCTCCTGAGTGTTTATCAATTTGGTCTGGTCCAGATATTTCAGCACAGGTTTATTGTTTGTCACAGCTGCCGATTGTATCACATTTACAGATAAGACATCATGTGCATCGGCGAGCATGGGATATTCCTGTTGCGGGTTGCTTTCGATGAATGTTTCCAGGGTTTTCAGGTAATTAACGAGGAGGTCATCATTGCTGCGCATGCGTGCCACAGCATTGTTTGCCTGGTTCAGATACCCAATAACGGGGACTTCTTCATTTTCATCAAGGGAACTCAGCATGGCTTTGGCCAGCATAATATCAGATTGGGCAGTTTTCAGATATTCCCGGTAACTGTCCAGGGAATTAATAAAGATGGGATTTTCTTTGCTGAACTCATCCACCTGTTTGGTTTTCTCAATTATTTTGTCCAGATCATGGGCCGTTCTCAATGCCTTGTAATAATAAAAGTTCAGATAATTCTGATACAATTCGCGTTTGGCTGTATCTTCCACCAGTTCGTTGCGAAGGAGGATGTCATCTTCGGTAACCTGAACGTTCCTGTAACGGTCAACTTTGCCGATAGCCCCGGCCAGGTCGTCTGTGTTTGTAGACGGAATATCAACAAATATCCCGATCAGAAAACCTACAATTAATGCAAGCAAGCCAATTAGGCCGGTCTGAATGTTTTTGTTTTTTTTCATCTTTGATTGTTTTTGGTTATTATTTGTATGCATTTGATTTCTATATGGAATTATGATCACTCCATGAAAAAGTTGGTTCCTTTTTGTTAAAAAATATGTTTGCTTGTCAGCATATTTTGATCCTGGGTCACTTTTATATTTACAGATGAAGTCCTGTCTGTTTTTCTTTTCAGAATGATCTGATAACGGGTCATGCCATTAGCCAGAAAGCTGATCGATTCATCAAGGTTATCGGTTTTTCGCCGGCCCCGGCTTGTGATATATTCCATTTTCACGGGCAGGTAAACCTGGGCGTCGAAAGTGGTTTCAATTTCAATCTCGTCATCGGCATCAATAAAGAAATTGATATAATACAGATCTTCAACTATATAGGGTATCACTTTGATGCTGATGCCGGCCTGCATATAATAAAGCCCTTCGGAAGCATTCATCATGCTGGCTGTTAACTGATGAGTATTTGCCTGTCTGCTTCCCGCAAGCCAAACCCATGAAACTGCAGCGCCCAGCAATAGCCCGAGTAAAAGCACTGCTGCGTAGCGATAAGAAATTGAACCTAAGCGGCGCATTTTGAATACCGGCTTTTGTTCTTTATGATCAGAATATTGTGTGGCTGCATTGATCTTTTGCATTACGCTTTTTGAAATATCCACCGGCATTTCAGTTTGATCCAGTTGATCCAGATTCTCTTCCAGTTCATTCAACTGCCGTTGATGTTCTGCGGCATCCTGACTGGAAGCAAGTAGGCGTTCCAGCTCTGCTTCTTCCTGCTTGCTGATCCTGCCTTCGAACTTGGCTTTGATCAGCCGGTTGATCTTTCTGGTTTTCCGGTTCATATATTTAGCTGTTTGTGTGATCTATCTTTTTATTTACTATGCTTTTCTGGTTTTGCAGTCAGCCTGAAAAGTCGAAGGCAGTTTGCATACACCTTGATCTCACCCATTGATACTTTAATTGTTAATTATTTATATTAAAACCTGCCCACAACTTCACTTTTTTGTATCGTTAAAAATACCCGCTACGGATCAGAATTTCTTTTAACTTCAGCCTGGCCTCAAACAGCCGGGATCTTACTCTCTTTTCAGGTATGTCAATACTTCGAGCAATTTCCTGGTACGACATATTCTGATAATATTTTAATGTGATCAGCAGTCTGTATTTCTCTTTCAACCTGTCAATGGCACTTTCAAGTAATTCTTCCTTATGATCCGTAGATTCAAGAGCCTCTCCCTCCATCGAACTCATCGCATTCAGTCCAACATATTTTTTCTGCTTTTTCAGCTCATTCAGCGCCAGGTTTATTGCAATCCGGTAAAGCCAGCTAAAATATTTATGCTGGAACCGGAAGGAGCCAAGCGCCTCATAAGACTGTACAAAGACCTGCTGTAACAACTCTCTGGCTTGTTCCTGATCGTGAAGCATCCTGACCAAAAGCTGAAAGACAGGCTGCTGATATTTCTTTACAAGCTTTTCATACGCATTTACATGGCCGTTAAGAACCTTCCTGATGATCTCATGATCTTCCCGCATGCTTTCATCTCCAGTAAGCTTTTCCGCCGGATCATCTCGCTTCGTTGGGTTGTTGTTTTTCATGAATTACATTCTCATCTCTTAAAAGTTGGTTTATAAAATCATTATTTTTTCAATTGATTCAGTTTCCAGAGTTCGCGATGTTTCATTCTAACAAGTGGTTGCAGGGCCAGCTCGCCTGTTTTCCCGATCCGTTTTCGCAAATGTTCAATTTCCAGCAGTTTTCCTTTTACATCCTCTTCAATAAAGATCTGAAAACCGTTCTCTTTTAGCATGAGGTTCCTTTTGGCTTTGATGGAGAGCTCCAGGTAAAGACTTACGTAGCAATATAGGTCGACAATGGTTTCGGAGGAAAAATGCTTTCGGAGGGAGGCCAGATAACTACCGGCCCTGGTCTGCCTGAACCGGCCCTGCCTGATCATTCGCAGCATATCCACTTCATTGTTGAACTCTATTTCCAACCAGCTTTGTATGAGCTTGTTGTTTTTTATAAAAACCAGTGCAAATGCAGCGGGTAAAATGATGAGTAAAAGAACTGCCTGCAGAAAGGGATGCAAAAAGAAATGGTTATAGGCGCTATGCAATAAGTATACTACCAAAAGACCGGGCCAGACGACAATAGCCATCGCCTTGTCTCTTTGGATACCGCTCATGATGATAACAGCCAGCAAAGCTGTATTCCCTCCATGCATGAGAGCAGTGCCGAATCCCCTGAGTATCCATGTCAGCATGTCTGCACCCATGCCCAGGTTGAGAAGATAAAACATATTCTCGGCCAGGGCGAAGCCGGTTCCGGCTGCGAATCCATAGATGGCAGCATCTACCGTAAAGCCTATTCTTTTTCTGGAAATAAAGAATATTATGATCAATGCTTTCATTATTTCCTCGGTCAGAGGCGCAAGATACCTTGTAAAAGACTTAAAACTTAAAGCCGTGCTTTCAACCAGGAAGGTATTCACATAGAAAGAAAAGACAGCGGCCGTCATACCCCAGGCCAGACAAAATAACAAAGTGTATTTGTCGACAAGCTTAAAATTATCGAAAACATAAAGACAGGCTAAAAAAGTAATCACCGGTAAGAAACAGAAGACAAATTCCATAATATCATAGTTCCGTCAGGCTTGCATTCTGTCAAATATAAGCAAATAATAGATATAAAATCAAGCGTATAAGGGCTTGAATGATATTGGGGGAACCTGGTCTTTATACTTTGCCCATTCACAATAATTTTCCGTTCTTTGCATTTTATTTTTATTAAGTTTAAATTAATATAGACAAAATGAGCTTCAGTGTTCAAAAGCCAAGAAAGAAGAATAAGGGAAAAGCTTATGATACCGTGCTGAATTATCAGCCGCATAATACTTTAAAGGTCCTCGAAAAGAGAGAACTGACCGATTCAACATATATTCTCCGTCTGGAAAGGAAGAACATCAAATTCATGGCCGGGCAGCATATTTCGCTGGGATTGGAAGAAGACAATGATACCCGTGAATACTCTGTTTATAGCGGAGAAAAGGATGAATATATTGAGGTACTGATAAAAGAAGTCCAGGACGGCCTGGTATCAAAACACCTAAAGAAATCGGAACCGGGATGCCTGGTCAAATTTGACGGACCGGTCGGCTATTTCCTGATCAATGAGGAAGACCGCAAAAGCACAGAATTTCTGTTCATTGCGAGCGGGACAGGCATCGCACCATTTCACAGTTTTGTTAAATCCTATCCCGATCTGGATTTCANNCCGTTACGCAGAAGAAGCTTATGAAAAGCAAGAATACCAGTCAGAAAGAATCACCCTGTGTACCTCCAAAGATGACAAAGGAGATTTTCAGGGTAGGGTAACAGAATACCTGAAGCAAAATCCCGTTGACAAGAATACCCATGTATATCTCTGTGGAAACTGCGAGATGATCCACGATGCATACGACATCCTGCTGGATCAGGGTTTGCCTGCAGATAATCTGCATTCGGAGGTTTATTTTTGATTGTGAAGTCCTGGATGATTGGATGATTGCTTGTGGGGGTGGAGGACGGGAGACGGGAAACGGGAGAATATAGATCTCAGTAAATTAGTTTTGACCAATATTGAGTCCAACGGGCGAAATCCCGAAATTTGAAGCACATGGGTAACTAATGAACTAATGATCAATGACTGATGACTATTGACCAATGACCACCCATTGTGCTACAAGCAGCTCATTGATCCTTATTAATTTGTAACTTTGCAGGCCGGAAATTTTCGAATACAGAAGAAGGAATTTAAATGAAATATCACTTAATATCATTGGGATGCCAGATGAACATGTCCGACAGCGAGCGTGTAAAGACTGTGATAGATGGGCTGGGCTATCAATGGACAGATGATGAAAAAGAAGCCAATCTGATTGGCATTCTTGCCTGTTCTGTGCGCCAGAAGGCCATCGACAAGGTGTATTCCAAAATCTCGCAATGGAACAAGCGAAAAGACCGGCAAAACCTCATTACCTTCATTTCGGGATGCATGCTGCCCAGCGATAAAGAAAAATTCCTGAAGCTTTTTGATATCGTTTTCCCCATGAGTGAGCTGAAACAATTTCCGGAAATGTTAAACCAGTACGGAGTTGTAACCCAGTCTTCCTTGCGGAATATGGGCAGTTCACTGGTACTCAATAAACACATCAAAGATTTCTGGAACATTAAACCAAATTACACATCCGAGTTCGAAGCATTTGTCCCCATACAGAACGGATGCGATAAATTCTGCACTTTCTGTGCAGTGCCTTATACCCGTGGCCGGGAAGTTTCGCGTTCATCGGGTGAGATCCTGCAGGAAGTTAAAAGCCTGGTGGAAGAAGGCTATAAATCCATCACCCTGCTGGGCCAGAATGTTAATTCATACGGCCTCGATAAAAAAGGGGCTGAGGTATCCTTTCCCGAATTATTAAAACTGATCGGGGAATACGGCAAAACCTCCGGGAAGGAATTCTGGGTCTATTTCACCTCACCACATCCAAGGGATATGACAGATGAGGTGATCGACGTGATTGCCGCTTATGATTGTCTTGCCAAACAAATCCACCTGCCGCTGCAGTCAGGGGATGACAAGGTACTGATCAGGATGAACCGCAAACATACAGTGAATAAATACCGCCAGATCATTCATAAGATCAGGAATACCATTCCCGAAGCCACTATTTTCACCGACATCATCGTTGGCTTTACCGGGGAAACAGAAGAGCAATTCAGCAATACCATCGCTGCCATGGACGAATTTAAATTCAATATGGCTTACATTGCAATGTATTCGCCCCGCCCCGGAGCAGCCAGTTCCCGCTGGGATGATGACATCTCACAGGATGTCAAGAAAGATCGTTTCCACCGCCTGTCTGAAGCCCTGCAGAAACATACCCATACGTACAACCAGGAGATGATCGGTAAAACCTTCATGGTGCTGGTAACAGGCAAAGATCGCAAAGCTGGTTTTTTATCAGCCCTTACAGAAGGGAAGATCGTATTGAGATTTGCTTCTGATGATGATTCTCTCATCGGGAAATACCTGTATGTTAAGATCACCTCAGCAGTGGCCTTTTCTGCCGAAGGTGTGTTGATCGAGGTAAAGGAGACCCAGCCGGCATGATGAACAAAAAGATCGCATTCAGGACCCTGGGCTGCCGTCTGAACCAGTTCGAAACAGACGCTATTGCTTCCAAATTCCATAAGAATCATTATGAGATCGTGGATTTTGAAGAAGATGCTGATGTTTATGTAATAAACACCTGCACAGTTACCAACCAGGGTGACCAGAAATCCCGGCAGGAAATACACAAAGCCCTGAAAAAAGAAAATGAACCGCTGGTGCTGGTAACGGGCTGCATGGTGAACAATTATAAAGATAAACTGGATAATTTTGAAGGCGTTACTTATTTCATCGAGAACAGCCACAAAAAGTCAATTTTCAATGTGATCGATGCCCACTACCGCGGAGAGACGATCAGCCAGGAAAGTCTGCAAGCCGACATTTTCGGTTTCGAACCGGCCGAGAAAACCTTTCACACCCGCTCAATGATCAAGATACAGGATGGCTGTGATAATTTCTGCACTTTTTGCATTGTACCAAAAGTCCGTGGAAGGGCTACCAGCAGGCCTGTTGGTGATATTAAAGAGAACATCAAAAAAGTCATTGATTTCGGTTACAAAGAAATCGTATTAACAGGAGTGAACATCGGGCGGTATAATCATGAGGCTACGGACTTCGAGCTCCTCATAGAAGAGATCCTTGAAATACCGGGTGATTTCCGGGTGCGAATATCCAGCATTGAACCGGAAGGTTTCGGTGATCATTTATTCAGTTTATTTGAACATCCCAAGCTCACCCCCCACCTGCACATATGCCTGCAAAGCGGCTCCGACAAGATCCTCCTGAAAATGCGAAGGATGTACAATCTTAAAACCTTCCTGGATATGACGGGAAAGATCAAAACCCGCTACCCTGATTTTAATCTTACTACAGACATCATCGTTGGGTTTCCCGGAGAAACAGAAGAAGAATTCGAAGCCTCCTGCAAAATAGCCAGGAACATAGGTTTCAGCCATATTCACACCTTCAAGTATTCCATAAGAAATGGCACAAGGGCCGCCCGTATGGAGGATCAGATTCCCGAAAAAATCAAAAACGAAAGAAGCCGCATCATCCGGGATATTTCCCTCGAAAACAAGATCAAATACCAGCAATCCCTGATCGGAAAAGATCAGCGGGTATTGATCGAAAGGATCAACGCAAAAGGGATGGCAAAGGGGTACGGAGAGCATTATGTTCCTGTAGAGTTCAAGACGGAACTGAAAGAGAACAACCGTTTTGTGGAGGTGAAGCTAAAATCACTTAAAAAAGGAAAGAACCCAGTATTAATTGGAAAAACCTTTCGGGGGTTACCATAAACAAGAATTCTACACTTTAAAAACAGCAAGCACATTATTAAAGGGAGTGTCTAAAAGCCTGTTTTCGAGTCAGGCTGAGCGTCGTGCCCGTCTGGGCAGTCGAAGCCTTGATGTATTGATTATCAGCGCATATCGACTACCTGCCTGCGGTCGGCAGACAGGCACTCAATGTGACCAAATGTGTTTTATTGTACTTTTTGGATACCCATGGGGTTTCCCCCTCATTCAAAAAGAAAAAGCCCTGGTCTTCACCGGGCTTTTGCCTAACGTTGGTTTATGCTACTCATCTCAGTAGAGATAACTTTAAACGATGCGATATTTGTATCGATTTTCTTTTTCAAAATCAAACAATTCATTGGGTGAAACCTGCAGTTCATTGCAGATCTTTTCGATCATCTTAAAACGGGGATCCTTCATCACACTTTTCCTGAGCATAGAAATATTCGATTCCGGAACACCGATGCGTGCGCTCAGTTCCGCTGTGGTCATTTTCCTTTTTGCAAGTGCCTTATCAAGATTCACCCTGATGAACATATTCAGTAAGGTATTTATAATTAGGTTTCTCGCTTGCTAAAATAAAGCTGATTTCCGGACTATTGAGTAATGAATCTACAAACTGCCAGGTAGGGCCAACAGATGAAGAATTGAGGTCTATCCCTGTGATTCAATTCTAGATTCCAGATTCCAGATTTCAGATTTCCGTCTCCCGTCTTCCGTCAATCCACATTCCCCAATAACCTTATAACCAATCAACCAGTAAACAAAAACAAAAGCCAGGCCTGGAATCTGAAATCTGGAATCTGCAATCAGCAATCAGCATCAGTCTACTTCGAAAACTGTGCAATCTTCTTCATAAAGATGTCCTTTTTGGTCCGGGAAATCGGCACACTGGAACCATCCTCCATTACAATAGATCCTCCGTATTGCCTGACGTATTTCTTTACATAATCCAGGTTGATGAGGTGAGAGTTGTGGGCTCTGAAGAAATAGCGTTCATCCAGCAATTCCTGGTATTCTTTCAGGTTGCGGCTGACAAGGATCTTTTTCCCATCTTTCAGGTAAAACCATGAATAACTTCTGTCGGCTTCTATACGGATAATGTCGCGGGTATTCAGGAATTCCATGCCTTCGGAAGTCGGGATGGCCAGTTTACTTGGAGTTCCGGTTTTCAGGTTTTGCAACAGGGCATCGTAATTCAATTCCCGGTCTTTGGGTACAAAACGGTTTTCATTCACCTTTTCAACAGCCTGCACCAGTTCCTCTATATTGATCGGCTTAAGAATGTAATCTACTGCACTGTACTTAATGGCCTGGATGGCATAATGATTATAGGCCGTAATAAAGATCACATCAAAATTCTTTTCCGGAAAACTTTCCAGTAGGTCGAAACCGGTTCCATGCGGCATTTCCACGTCCAGAAAAACAAGCTCAGGCTGTTTCTCACGGATCAAGTCTGCGCCCTCCCGGGCCGAATTGGCCGATCCAAGCAGTTCAACATCTTTGCAATACTCTTCAATAATGGATGCAATAAATTCTACGGCATCGCTTTCATCGTCAATTATAACAGCTTTTATCATGATCAATCACTTATTATTGGTATATGCAGTTCCACCCTGGTCCCGCATCCTTTAAAGTTATCATCATACAAATCCTTGTATTCCACCCGCATTTCATCCCCGTAAAGGGATTTCACAAGCTTCATCCTTGATTCCGTAATTTTTGTTCCAAGCGAATTATGTTTACCGTTCCTTTCCTTTTTCAGCCTTTCGGCTTCTTTCCTGCCAATGCCATCATCTTCCACCACACATTTGATGTGCTGGTTGATCTGCCGCAATTCGATCTTTATGTGTCCCTTGCCTTCCTTATACCGGATCCCATGGGTTATGGCATTTTCAACATATGGCTGGATCAACATTGGGGGCACTTTAAATGTTAGTGTGTCAATCTCTTCATCCACCTCAATATCCCACTGGAACTTTTCCTTAAACCTGACCACCTCCAGCTCCAGATACAGTTTTAAGGCATCCAGTTCACGACTGATCGGAATGGAGGTATGTTGCGAACTTTCCAGCACCATCCGCATGAGGCGGGCAAATTTGTTCATGTAATTATTGGATGCCACCTTATCATTCCGGAACATATAAAACTGTATGGAGTTCAATGTATTGAAGATAAAGTGGGGGTTCATCTGCTGCAGCAGGTTTTTCTGGGATAATTCAGTGATCTGCTGCTTCATCATTTCGAAACGGTGTTTTGCCCTGATGCGGCTTTGCCTGAATACCATGAGACCGATGATCACAACCAGGCCCAGGACGGCAGCAAGGCTGTAATTCAGGGTACGGTTTTGTTTTAGTTTCATGTTCAGGATCTCCAATTCCTTTTGTCGCTTTACATCTTCCCGCCTGGAGATCTCCCGTGCCATGCCTTCCCTGTATTGCATCATGGCAAGGGTATCGCTGTATTCCCTGGAAAGCAACATGCTTTCATAAGCTTTTTCGTACTGATTCAGCTTGGCATATAAAATGGCCAGGTCATTATACACCCAGGATAAATTATATATCTCTCTGTTTTCGAGAGCGATATCAATACTTTTGTTGTAGTTTTCGATAGCAAGTTCATATTGCTTGCGGTCGCGGTAGATATTCCCAATGTTTCCATACTGATTTTCGAGATACCCCCTGAAGTCATAGTTGTTTAGCAGTTCTATATTTCTCAGGTAATAATCCAGGGAACTGGAAAGCTCCCCAGCCTCATAAAAATTGTAAGCCATGCGGCTCATGGTTGCAGCCATTTTTGCTGAATCCTGCATTTCACGGGCAATTTCATGGGCAAAGTTGAAATACTTGAAAGCACTGTCGTATTCCTCGATCAGGCGGTATTTATCACCCAGCGAGAAATTTACATAATATAGCCCGAGTTCTTCTTTATCCGGATCGGCATACTGCAGGTACTTGCGGTAGTACTTCATGGCATTATCCATCTGGTCGGTGGAATTGTACACCATCCCAAGACCCTCATAGGCAGAAGGCAGGCTTTGCTGTAGTCCGCTATTTTCAAGGATATTGATACAGCGCAAAAAGTAATCTTCACTCGAACGGAATTTCCTGAAATGGAAATAGATCCAGCCCACATAATCCAGGTATCTGGCTTTCATCAGGGGGTCCTCCACCTGGTCCACTTCATGGATCAACTTCTTGGTGAGCCTGAACTGGAAAATGTTTGTATCATAATGCTGTATCATCCGGGTCAGGAATTCATAAAATTTAATCTTTGGAAGATACATTGACTGGGCTGCAAGTGAATCGGCAATCAGGCCGTTTTTCACTGACTGGGTATAATTGCCCTCTTTTTTAAATGCCAGGCTTAGTTCAATATAGTTTTTGATCTTCAGGGTATCATGATCGGGTACATGCTGTGTATTCGCATTGAATGGGGATTGCATAATGCAAAACACCAATAATGCTATGACAATTATCCCGATTGAGCTTTTCCCGTGATACATTTTTAAGGCTACTTTCGGATCCAAATATATAAAATGAAGACGTGATTGATCACAAGAACATTGTAATTCGCGCTTTCCGGTTTTCGAGTTGTCACTTTAGATCAATACTTTGCAATTCCTTACCTGGGTGTAAGCGTTTTGAGCGTGATCACCCAGTAACCCTTGCTAAATATTTTAAACTCCATTTCTCCCGGTCCCCGGTCCGAATCATAGAAAAGCTTGCCGTGAAAGGGAAATTCAACATTTTCGAACCTTTGCAATGCCCTGGATCCTTCACCATATTTCAGGTTAACCAGGCGGAGATTTCTGATAATCCGGTTGTCCGTTCCCAGTGAAACATAATCTAGCTCGATGCCTGCCCCATTCTTGTTCTGCCTGACAAAAGAGACCTCTTCGGGTATATTGACCTTGTAAATGACCTCATAAGGTTTTTGTGGTTTTGTTTTATTGCCCGATTTCCCTTTTTCAACGGCTGTGCAGCCCACCAGGGAAATCGCCAAAAGAAGATACAGGTATTTCATTTTTCTGAGGTTTATGACTAATGCTGTGAAAAGTACTAAAATAATTCTAAATGACAGAAATGAATGAAATTACTGCTCATTGATGATCACATCGATAGCTCCCACACCAAACTTTGCCAGTGAGGCACTTTGCTTATCCAGTCCTTCATATTCTTTCATGATGCGAACGATCTCATTTTTTAGCACCCCATTCCCGACACCGTGAATAAAAGTCACTTTCTGATAGCCATTCTTGATCGCATTTTCAAGCATCTTAATAAAATAATCCTTCTGTATCTTGAGCATGTCGGCACTTGATAATCCAAGGATATTATCGATCAGCTCAGCAATATGGAGATCAACAACTGCAGTTGCTTCGGCAACCCGGTGCTTATCGATGGGTTCCTCCTTCCTGATCTCTTTAGCCTGCTGCTTAACTTCCTCCTCTTCACGGTATTTTTTCACCTTATCAGAAGCCTGATGTTTACCATGCAGGGAAAGCTCCATCAAATTGAAAAGAAAAGCTTTTTCAGAAACCAGGGGGGTTTCGCGGTAATTGCCTTCTTTGTATATGCGGGATGCTTTGATCTTAAAATCGCAATTGGCCGGAAGGGGCAATTCATCGCTGTTCTCGGCATGAAAGATGCATTGCACAACGCCCCGGGTCCATTTTTCAAGATCCTCACGGTCGATGGTTTCGAGCAAGATCCTGGTTTTTGGTTCAAGCATATCGTAATCAATACCTGAAAAACCTTTTTCATCATCTTCCAGGAAAAAAGAGAAGAGCAAACCCCAGCCAGTGTTGTTGATCAGCAATATATCTATTTCACCCGTTACCAGCCATTTCTGATCATGGGGAACAAAAGCCAGGTAAATGCCTTCTGCGATGGAGCCCCGAAAACCCACCTTATCAATGGATGCTTTTCTTTCGTCATACTCTTCCTCAGCTTCATATGATTGCTCAACAGGCGCCTCTCTCCTGCTTGCATTGTATTCGGTTTTCGCGCGTGCTGCCTGTTCCAGCCTGCTTCTTTCATCGTGTACCAGTTCACTGGTCATAACCGGCAGTTCAAATCCATCTTCAATTTCCACATTCACAAGGCTTGGGCTGAGAATCTTTTTCACCACGCCTCCTCCCCTTTCATTCAGGAAATTCACCCTGTCACCAACTTTAAACTTCATAATGTACAATTTTCTGCAAAGGTACAACAAATGCATTCCCTGCTTATTTGTACAGGCTTCTAAATAACACATCTAAGCCATCCACATAAATAAATTGCTTAATTTTGTGGGTAATGCATACACATCAAGCTTAACCAAGATGAAAAACATTTTCTGGATCATCTTCCTTTTGTTTCCCTATCTGATGAATCTTCAGGCACAGGAAGGCGTTGTTCTGGAAGGATTCATTCTTGACAAAGAAAGTGGAAAAGGAATTGAACAGGTTGAAGTTAGAATATCACCTGGCGGACATTTCCAGCTAAGTGATGCATTCGGATACTACCGCATCAGCAATCTTAAAACGGGAAAATATACAATAAGCTATAATCAACTGGGATACAAGCCTTCAAAGGAAATCGTACATGCCGGCAAAACAGGCATATACCGGATCAATGTCCAGTTACAACCTAAGATCAAAACACTTGATGAAGTAAATATTCTTGGAGAGATTGAAAGCAAACGTTCCTATCAAACCAACCAGGTCAGCCAGTTGGAATTGCGTGAATCGCCCGTCAGGGATATCGGAGATTACCTGCGCAAAACCCCGAATTTATCAGGGATCAGGAAAGGTGGCATTGGGATAGATCCTGTCATGCGCGGATTTAAGAACAAGCAACTGAATGTGGTTACCAATGGCGGTCTCAAAATAGAGGGCGGCTGTCCCAACCGCATGGATCCGGCCGTCTCCCACATTGAGGCTGATGACATCTCTGAAATTGAAATTTTGAAGGGTCCCTATGCCTTGCGTTATGGTCCCTCATTCGGTGGAGTAATCCATCTTAAGACCCTCAAACCGAGGCCATATTCTGAATTCAGCAACCGCATTACCGCCCTCCAGGGTTTTGAAAGCAACTGGAACGGAAGCAAACAACATCTGAATATCAGCGGAGGAAATCAGAATGTCTATTATATTTTTACAGGAAATTACAAGCAATACGGGAATTATCAGGCAGGCAATGGGCAAGAGATCCGCTCGGCTTTTACAAAATACAATTACTCTATTCAACTGGGTTTGAGTCCTGTTAAAAACCAGGAGTATATTTTCAGTTATGATCGATCTTACGGCAGAAATGTTAGCTTTCCAGCCCTGCCCATGGATGAACGTTCTGATGATACCAGGTTGCTGTCTTTCGATTATACGCTAAAAAACATAGGAAAACACTGGGAGAAGTTCCGGATCAAATTATATCATTCTGATGTGCATCATATCATGGACAACAAAGAGCGGCCTTTTTCCGACACTGTCGTGGCCGTTTCAGATATTACTGCTGTTAACTACGGGGGACGCCTGGAATCCTTTTTGCAAATCGGTAATCAAAAAATCCTGCTGGGTATCGACCTTGAAAAAATATGGAAAAACGGGCAGCGTAATAAAAACCTGATTTTACAACCCGGACTTCCCATCAAAATTGAAGATCTGTGGAAGCATGCACTTATCAGCAATACAGGTCTATATGCCAGCTGGGACCGGAAAGCACGACAATTCGATTTGAGCATGAGCCTCCGCCTTGACCTGAACAGGGCTGAATCCGATCCGCTCATGTTGAAAAACATGAAAGGAGAAGTAATCTATGAAAACAATAATACCAAATCCAGCTTCGATAATTTCAGTCTGAGTGTGGGCGTCCTGTGGAATATTTCAGAAGAAACAGGCCTCGGACTCACCATGGGAAGGGGGATCAGGAGCCCCGACCTGACTGAAAGGTATATAATACTTCTACCGGTTGGTTATGATCGTTACGACTATCTCGGGAACCCCGAACTCAAACCGGAGAAAAACCACCAGGCCGACCTGAAAGCCTTTTACAGAAACCGCAGGCTTGGAAATTTTGAGGCCAATGCATTTTTCTCCTTCGTCACAGATTTTATTACATCCCAACTGGTACCCGAGTCTTCTGTCAAACCGCAAACCCAGGGTGTACTCGGCGTTAAGGAGTTTTATAATGAAGATCATGTATACCTTTATGGATTTGAGTTTTCCTATGCTTCCCCGGCCCGCGGAAAAATCGGGTTCGCTGCCAATGCCGCCCTAACTTTGGGAGTGAACCCCGATGCTACCCGTTACATTATCGAGAACGGAGAAGTAAGCGGAGAGGAAAAAATCGGAAGCGATCCCTTGCCTGAAATACCGCCGCTGGAAGCAAACCTCAGGCTTAATTATAAAATCATTCCAGAGAAATTGAAAACTGCTTTATCCCTGAGGCTGGTATCTTCTCAAGGCCATACCTCCAGGGCCTTTTATGAAGCTGAAACGCCGGGTTTTGCCCTAGCTGACTTCATGCTGAATTATCGCTACAGCGATGTGCTGAGCATCAATGGAGGCGTCAATAATATATTTGATAAAGCCTATTACGAACACCTGAACCGCAGAATCATTGGCAGCATGATGCCACTTTACGAACCAGGCAGGGTCTTTTACCTCAACCTGATCTTAAATATCTGATATCATGGAAAAAACAATTAAATATCTGTGTTTTCTACTTCTCAGCCTCTTGTTCACTTCCTGCGAAAAGAATGATGAGATCAGGAAGGCAGAGTATAGGATTTCGGATAACCAGACAGGCTTCGAAGTAAGCTACCGCGATGAAAATGGCGAAATGCAAAAACAAGATGTTACACCTGCCAGCAAAGAAGATACCTGGAGATATTCTTTTAATGTCAGGGAAGGCGATATTCTATACATATCCGGGATCTATGACGATATCAATACAGGAATCAAAGTCCAGATCCTGCTGGGGGGAAAACTCTATAAAGAAAAGTCAAGTCTTTACGACACCCTGAATTATGTGATCGTAAGCGGCACAGTACCCTATGAATGATCAATTAGAAATAAGCAAGCGAAAGCATCGTTGTTAATACAGATGATTTAAAATTCGACAAGACTCCAGTATACACAATCGTACGCCAGATGAAATTAACACATTCGATATCAATCTTACTCTTAACGCTCTTTCTTATTACCTTCTCTTCATGCAAGAAAAAAGAAGATCCCGGGCCGGAAAACAAACAAAAAATCCGTTTTCATTTTTTCCACAGGGTGGATGCTATTGCAGTCAAGTTTGATACCATGATCTACGAAAACGCAGCAGGAAACCCCTACCTCATCAATGAGATCCAGTGGTTCATTTCCGATCTCACACTGGTCAAAGCAAATGGTGACAGCATATTGCTGAACGGATGGAAGGATATGCACTACATAGATACTGATCTGCCGGAAACTCATAGCTGGAAAGTATTTGACAACATCCCTGTCGGAGAATACCAGGAAATCCGCTTTACTTTCGGAATCAGTGAAGAGAAAAACCAGTCCTTTATGTTTCCCAATCCGCCCGAAAG
>NPIE01013945.1_pt1 | contig 24985 bp, 15 predicted proteins | sample 8637661 | NCBI WGS metagenome assembly NPIE01 (sample SAMN07420842, study PRJNA396082) | bioreactor metagenome | isolation source: sample BA12 brine-fed electro-methanogenic bioreactor BA | place: Japan: Kochi | collected 2016-12-09 | reverse complement strand
ATCGTCGGAACCGGCATCGGCCGTTGGTGCTTCCTGAAAACTCAGGATCATATCATCCGTTGCATCACCTGAGCAGGGAGCAATAGCTGAAGCGGTCAGTGTCAGGGTAACAGAACCTGCCGTAATATCTGCGGTGCTTGGCGTATAGGTTGCTGTAAGGGTATTTCCGTTGGTGAAGGTCCCGGTTCCGGAAGTGGACCAGGATACGCTGGAATAGCTGGTGGCCGAACCGGAAGTGGTAAAGTCGGATCCCTCGCAAATTTCATCATCCGCGCCGGCATCGGCGGTCGGACTTGTGATCCCGTCCAGGGAGACCAGGGCGGTTCCCAATGAAGTAAAAACGGTATTTAATCCTGTTCCTGTGGTATAAGATGGAGTAACACAGGTGATCTCAACACTTGCGCTGTTGTCCCAATAACGGTATATAATGGTGTTTCCATCCGAAAAACCATCTTTCGCCGGTGTTATGGGATCATCGGTACTGGCGATCACATTGATGGGGGTTGCCCCGATAGGACCTGTAAGAACAAAGGATCCCACACAGATCTCCGATCCGCCGTCAACATCAAAAATACCTATTTCATCGCCGGCTACAAGACCGCTCGCATCAAGGTCAGCAGCACTGACCAGGATATTCATAGGCTGGTAAACACTGGTATATACCGGTGTAAAGTGTTGTGCATGCGCAGGTTTAAGACTGAAAAAAAACAAACCCAGTAATGCAGTGATTAAGTAAATACGTTTCATTGGATTTAAAAATTTGGTTCTGTTAACAATTTGGTTCGTTTATAAAATAAAGTTCCGGAAGGCTTGCCTGTGCCTTCCGGAACCATTGATCTTCTTAAAGTATGATCATTCTTTTCGTTTGGGTGAACTTGCTTTCTGTCCCCAGTATTTGAATACTGTAATAGTAGATGCCGCTTTCCAGTTTTTCCTGGTCAATCTGAATGCTGTGTACACCGGCATCCATATCCCCATGGTGGATCTGTTTTAACATCCGGCCTGAAACATCATACAAATTGATGCTGACCTGGGCATCCTCGGCCAGTCCGTATTCAATGTAGCAAAGGCCGCTGAAGGGGTTCGGATAGTTTTGCCCGAGCCAGTTGGAAGTTGGACGGCTGGGTTCCGTTGTGCTGAGCGGACTGATCTGCAGGTCGCCGGTGAAGGTGGCCAGACGGCTGAAAGTCTTTTCTCCTGAGATTAGGGTTACGCCAACAACATCATAAACCATGTCTTCACTCTGGTCATAGTACCGGAAACTGAATTCATTCCCTTCGGTGAAGCCGTCGGTTGTTGCGGTCAGCGGATCATCCATCCTTGCAGTCAGAAGGGTATATTCACCTGATTCTGCTGTGAACATGGTACTTCCAACCTGAATGTCCCCGTCGAAACCGGCCAGTTCATCGCCTTCTTCCACTTCAAAACCTGAAGTGTGAATGTTGCGGATCACCAGGTTCATGGGCATGAACGGATTGCTATGCGGGTCGGCAAAGAAAACGGGGGATGGCTGCGGTTCCGGTTCCGGCAATGGTGCTGAACCTTTCGACGGATCGGCAATGCTAAGCGTGCAATTGGTATTCACGTAAACATAATAGCCTTCGCCCGGATCAAAATTATTAATGGTATTTACCCAGCCAACGCCGGTGATATATTGTATCAGGGCCCCGGCTTCATCAATCACCTTCACCAGGTAACCGTCGTCGATCAGCGGCTGCAAAATACTGATGGCATCCTGCGAAACATCGCAGGGGTATCCAATGATGTTCCAGCCTGTAGTGAGCGGGATATCATAAGGATAGGCAATATTGCTGCCGCTGGTGCTGAGGTTATCAGCTCCCGAAAGATTTACGTAATAGCCGTCGCTGTTCGACATATCACCAATAGTGTTCATCCAGCCTATTCCCGTGATGTACTGGACAAAACCGCCATCATCGGCGCTGACCTTGACCAGTGAACTGTTATCGATCAGGGGTTGCATGATATTGATCATATCCAGGTTGCTCGGAACCAGGCAGAACGAAAGCATATTCCATCCCGATCCCAGGCTGATGTTCTGGTTGCTGCCGGAGGCTTCTGTACCGGTGATGCTCAGGTCGTCGATCATCCAGTAATAGCCCCAGGTACCGGTATAGTTCCATTTTAGCATTACGGAAGATTGGCCTGCCAGCTCGCTAGTCATATCCTGGGTGAACATGCTTGCATTCGCAGTACTGGAAGTCCAGCTTTGATAGGGAGTCCAGCTGCTACCTCCGTTAGTACTGTATGAAAAAGTACCACTTGATCCGGAGTATGAGCGGAAATAGTGTTCATATTGCACATTAACGCTGGAATATCCTGAAAGGTCAAATTCGGGAGTAACCAGGTCCGCATTCTGACTGTTTCCGCTTCCATAAGCATCACTGTCAAGGATGGCAAACCCATTTGCATTGCTTGCTGAGTTAAAGCTTCTGGTGCTGTTAAATTCCCATACTTGTCCATTGCCCTGGTTATCGATGTTTTGCCAGCATGAAGGCAATGCTCCGGAAGAGAATTCCTGTGTATAGGGAAGTGTGGAAATTATCCCGCAACTTGTTTCAAACGATTCTTCATCTCCATAACCTGTTCCCCCTGCAGAGATGGCATATGCTTTAAAGTAATATGTTGTGGCCGGGCTTAAGCCGGAAATGGATTCAGCAAAAGTCCCGGTGGTTACGGTGGGGTCAGTTTGTACCTGGCTAACTCCCGTGCCACCAATAGTTGGATCGGTTGTGGTACTATAAACAAATCCACTCTCTGTAACACTCATTCCGAAATCATTGAGAATTTCACCATTCAATGTAGCGGAGTTCAGAGTGATCGATCCTGCCGGATCGGTGTCCAACGAAGGAGGGAAGTTGCAAGCACCTGAAATGCTCAGGCTGGCAACATATGGTTTGCAGTTGTGTTTTGAAATGGTCAGGATAACTGTTGAACCCGGTACCAAAATAGTATAGGGTATAGAACCTGCACCGGAACCATCAAGGATGGTTTCACCGATCAGTTCGCTGTTGTAAACCAATGTTGCAATAGCTCCTGCTGTGGATCCGGAAATGCTGAAGCTTGTCCCGGCACAGTCGATGGTAGAGGTATGCGTTGCTGTAATGGCAGAAGTGTTCGGATTGGCTGTCCATATTTTCATGGCCGGGTCGCCAAACCAGTGGAATAGTTCGTACTGGTAGTTATTTGATGAGGACGCTCCATTCCAGTTTTGTTCCATGGCATAAAGCCCCTGGTTGACCACGTCGCCCATGGTGTACATGGCGTTGGTGGTTCCGATAGTGTAGTTTGATCCTGTTCCGCCCGAGCCAAAAACGGGATACACCCCCGGATCGGCCCAGATAGCATCGACCATCCCCAGGGAAAGGGCATCATTAAACCCACTATAGCTGTAATATGCTGCGGCAACAACTCCTACTGCTCCTTTATTATCTACCCTGAGAAATTCTTCGGCGAAACAATTATCCAACTGGAATTCCCCGGTATGGCAGTTCATACTGAATAGCACCGGCTGTTCATTTCCATTGGTAAGTGCGGCGACATTATCGGGATAGCCATAGGTGTTATTGCTCAGGAAGAAAGGATGTGCCCATCCGATTCCTCCCGTATAGCCATGATCCCTGTGAAAGACCAGGAACTTCCCGGCATTGATCTCTGCACTGATATCGTCTTCATCACCGCTCCAGTTAAATGAGGCATTTCTCAGTTCTGAAGGAAGCAGTTCTCCATTGGAATAATATCCATTATTGTATCGTAATGAGGTAACAGAAGCAGTTGTTTCTGTGTAATATACACGACTTGCTGTATATCCATGAATATCTTGAAGGTAATCCCTGATATTCTCACTTGTATGGCAGAACCGCCTTGTGGCATAACCGTCGTTTTCGTCATCCTGGTACTGGGCACAGTTGAGAATGTTGGTATAAAAACTTGCGTCAGTGGGAGGGGTTTTTTCATAGTCAATGATCTTATCCACCACCGTTTGCGCTTCTGTACTGGAAGAAACAGAAATACGACCGTGGGCAATATCGGGATGCCAGTCGCTGCCGCCATCCATGCAGGCAAAATAAAGGTCGGTGGCAAAATCATCGCCGTAGCTTGGATCCTGTTCGATCTGCCCCGGTATGGCATAGGAACCGGTATGATCTCCGATAATCACAAAATAGTCCGGCTTGGGGGTCCAGGCATTGTAACGGTTCTCGATCTCGGTCTTCACCTGGGTGGCTGTCCAGGACGACTGGGACACAACTTCAACCGTGTAGCCCATCTGGCGTTTCCAATTGGCCAGGTCGTTGGCGGCGCTCAGGTATTCATCGTGGGTGATGATGATGTAATTTTTTTCTCCTGCCTTGTCGTCCGTGGCAGTGATCCCGTCAGGGATATTGTCGGAATTGATCACACTCCGCTTAAGCAGATTCGTATAATGCAAAGAGTTGGTACTTGCAATTTCACTGAAGGATGATGCTGCTCCCTCGTATTCGATCCTGTATTCGATGTTCGTGTAAACCCTGATCACACCGGTCACGGGATTGAATTGCACCGGGCGGGCCTGTACCACGGCCAGGGGAGTTCCCCGGCTGAGCTTCACGTGGGTTACTTCCACGATATTCTTCGGGAAGAATTCGTTTGCGGTGTAAACCTGCTCATCGATCCAGAATTCCGGTTCGGGTGCTCCCCAGGTATCCCGGGCGGGCTCCAGTGCCGGATGGATCATGAATCCTTCGTACTCGTAGTATTCCGTATTTACAAGAACGATCTTTGCATCCGCTCCGCGGGGCATGGCTACGATCTCATTGTGTGCCGGAAGGGCCGGAGCACCTACCTGGCCCATCTTGGCAAAGCCTTTAATATTCAATAAGTCATACTTGACCCCTTCAACTTCAACGGTGTTGTGAAGTGCTCCGCTGAATTCATACGCGATGCGGAAATATTGTTCACCACCATTGGCGGTTTCCCTCGAAGGGAGGGTATTCATGTTGTCTTGCTGCACATAGCCCTGCTCAAAGGAAAGATACTGTTGCGCCTGCTGGCTGTATCCGTTCTGCAGAAATAAGGAAATGGTGAGGACCAGTACAATGCCGGGTAAATAATGCTTTTTCATAACTCCAGGTTTTGTTCAGATATGCATCCGATGATTAACTTGGTCGTTTTATAAGATCTGGGGCATTCTACTTATTGCCAGCTAAAATATGCTATTTTCAAGCGAAATCTTATACTATATATATTATTTTATATTCAGTATTATTACGTAATATATAAGTAGGAACACCGAATGCATATCCTTTATACTTCGAAGAAATGAAAATGTTGCCATTTGGGGTGAAAAGAATACCTTTGCTGGGAACTGCCTGCCAGACGAATGTTTCAAAACCTTTCCATAGCTGTTCTGTCTTGCCTGATACTGGGAAGTGTCCTCATACTAATTCTGCTCTACGTGATCTTTATTTCGCTGAAAGAGAATGAGAAAAGAGCTGCGCTGCGGGCCGCGGTCCTTACCCTGGCCGTTGTTGTCATATATTCACTGCCCCTTTTTATTCCCGGGGGGGATGATGCAGCTGTTGGATTGTTTTTTGTGACGATTCTGTCCCTGTTACTGATTTTCTTTCCGACCCGGGCATTTGAAAAAAAGATCATCCCACCGCGTCCCACCGGCCGGATCAATGAAAAAAATGTTATGTTTTCACGAAATCTGCTCAAGCCGGGTACGAAACGTTTCGATGATTATTACCGTGAATTCCCTGAACACCTTGCGGTGGATGATCATTTCAGAAAAAAACCCGGTCTTTTGAGTGAAGGATCAGCTTTTTATGATGAATATACCTTTAATGAGTCGAAGGCCATTTTCGATTCCATTGAGGCTTTTTACCCGAAGGTGGATGGGCAGGCAGCGGCAGAGAGGTCTGGCTTATCACCGGATGTTATCGCTGCTGCTATAAAGGACTGGATCCTTGCTGAGGGTGCAGTTTCAGTAGGATTCACTCAAACAAAGGATTACCACTGGTACAGTGTCATTGGCCGTGGGAAAGATTTTGGCAGCAAAGCCCGCTTGCCTCACAAGCATGCAATTGCCTTCACGGTTGATATGGATAAGGCCATGATGGATACTGCTCCGCATGGCCCGACGGTGCTCGAATCGGCAACCCAATATTTGCGTGCAGCAACGATCGCTACTTCAGTGGCGGTTTATTTACGGAAAGCCGGGTATTCGGCCCGTGCCCACATCGATGGGAATTACCGTGTGGTATGCCCCCTGCTAGCCCGGGATGCCGGCCTGGGAGAGATCGGCCGGATGGGATTGCTAATGACGCCGGAACTGGGCCCCCGTGTTCGCATAGGTGTTATTACCACTGACCTTCCTCTGCCTCAAAACCCTGGGAAAGATCATTCATACATGATCCGTTTCTGCAAAATTTGCAAAAAATGCGCCCGTGTTTGTCCTTCCCACTCCATTCCTGATGGAGATCCGGTAGACATCAATGGAGTGAAACGCTGGCAGATCGACCAGGAATCATGCTATACCTATTGGTGCATTGCCGGAACGGATTGCGGTAAATGCATGAGCGACTGCCCCTTTTCGCATCCAAACAATGTCTTTCACAATGCCGTAAGGTGGATGATTCGGAATTCCTTGATATTTAGCTTCCTGGCCGTTAAAATGGATGATTTTTTCTATGGCCGCAAACCCAGGCCGAAAGCATTTCCGGCCTGGATCCGCCATAAGGAAAAACTATAAGCTTCCCCTTCGGGCTTTCTTCAGGTCGGCAAGAAAGCGCTTATCCAGGAAACTGTTTTTCCCGATGCTCTGTAATTGCTCAAACATGGGAACAGTAACTGTAAAGATCAGCAGCTCCGGCGGCAGGTATTTCCGCATGGCCATATCCGTTCCACCAATCATGGCCTGGGGTTTTTTCAGGTCACCGAAATGCGTGAGCATCAGCATGCAGCCGGATCCAAACGGGGCAATGACCGGCTCTGCTTCTCCCTGGCGATGAAAGTATTGTGCACCAATCATCAGGGCGCTCAGTTGGTCGGGATTGACAAAGAAACTCACGGTTCTCAGATGATCTTCGAAACGCTCATCCAGGGGCCCGATAAACAGGAAGCCGTGTTCGGGCCGGAAGGGCTGCATCTGGTCGAACCAGGCGCCCATGCGTTCGTGGTCGGCTTTCAGTCCTTCATCATCCGCCAGGAACTCAATATAATCCTGCCTCGATCGTGTCGTTTCCCCGAACATCCAGGTGCCGCATCCGCCGCAACCGTAGTTTTCCGGGCTCAGTTTCAGGGTGCTTCCTTTCAACCATTTTTTATAAAAGGCAAAAAAACAGGAGTGTTTCGATCGGGGAGGGGTGACAACATCCCCGAAACCGGCGTCTTCAGGAGCATCGTAAACACCGATCAGGGGGATGTTCAGGTCAAGTTTTTCAGTCAGATAACTCATCTGCTTTTCCAGATCATTAATATTCCGGATGGATGTCCATATTGTAGAACATGAATGCCCAGCGGTCGGCTACTTCCTCGATCATTTTCGATACAGGGGTTCCTGCACCATGCCCTGCTTTGGTCTCAATGCGGATCAGCACCGGGTTTGGTCCGGTGTTCTTTTCCTGCAGGGTGGCAATGAACTTGAAGGAGTGCGCCGGAACGACCCTGTCGTCGTGGTCGGCGGTAAACACCATGGTTGCCGGGTAGTCAACACCACTTTCGATATTGTGCAGCGGGCTGTACCCAAGCAGGTAGCTGAACATGCTGCTGTCGTCTTCACTGGTGCCGTAATCGGTAGCCCATGCCCATCCGATGGTGAATTTATGATATCTCAGCATATCGAGTACACCCACCTGGGGGAAGGCAACTCTGTAGAGTTCAGGGCGTTGTGTCATGCATGCGCCGATCAGCAGGCCGCCGTTCGATCCTCCCTGAATGGCGAGTTTTTTGCTGGAGGTATAGCCTTCACCGATCAGGTATTCCGCTGCCGCGATGAAGTCGTCGAATACATTCTGCTTCTGCATCTTCGTTCCGGCATCATGCCATTCTTCCCCGTATTCTCCGCCACCGCGGATATTGGCCAGCGCATAGATGCCGCCGTTTTCGAGCAGAATAAGATTGGCCGTGCTGAAGAAGGGCGTAAGGGAAATGTTGAAACCTCCGTAACCATAAAGCAGGGTCGGGTTATTCCCGTCCATCTCGAGCCCTTTCTTGTGAATGATGAACATGGGTACCTGTGTGCCGTCCTTGCTGCTGTAGAACACCTGTTTGGTCTCGTAGGCCGAAGCATCGAAATCAATGCCAGATTCAAAGAATACCTCGCTCTTGTTTTCCGGGATATTGAACTTGAAAATAGTGGCCGGGTAGGTAAAAGAGGTAAAGGTATAAAAGGCCTCCGGATCGTCGGGTTTACCCGAAAATCCACCCAGGCTGCCGATGCCCGGAAGTTCCACTTCAGCGATCAGTTCGCCTTCCATATTGTGGAGGAAAGCCCTGTGGGTGGCGTCTTTCATGTATACTGTTATCAAGCGGCCGCCGACAAAAGCAATCCCCTGCAAGACTTCTTCCTTTTCGGGGATGATGGTCGTGCGTTTTGCTTCCGGATCCTTGGTGTCGATCATATACACCATTCCTTTAGGAGCGTTCTCATTGGTCTGAATAAATAATTTGCTCCCAACAGTTCCGATCACGCCATAATCATGTTCAAAGCCATCGGCGATCTTTTTAAATCCGCTCTTTTTCGAGCTCAGGTCCATATAATAGAGTGCATTTCCGCTGGTCGATTCCGATTCGTACATGATCAGGAAACGTTCATCGTAGCTGGTCCCTACGTAATAATTCCTGCGCGGATATTCCGGGTTTTCAAAGACCAGCAGGTCTTCTTCCTGGGCAGTACCGAGGCGGTGGTAATACACCTTGTGGTATTCGTTCACATCGCTTAATTCTTCACCTTCTTCGGGCTGGTCGTAACTGCTGTAATAAAAGCCGTCGCCTTTCCACGATACTCCTGAAAATTTGACCCACTCGATGTGATCCTCAAGGGTTTCACGGTTCTCCAGGTCCATGACAAAGATCTCCTGCCAGTCGCTGCCGGCGCGGGCGATCATATAGCCCATGTATTTCCCGTCTTTGGAGAGGTTCCAGCTGCTGAGCGCAACAGTTCCGTCTTCCGAAAGTTTGTTGGGGTCAAGCAAAACTTCAGGTTCACCCTCTACTCCTTTTTTTACATAGAGGACATCCTGGTCCTGCAGGCCGTCGTTTTTCCTGAAATAGTAGAGATCGCCTCTTTTTTCAGGGGTGCGGTAGCGCGGATAATTCCATATTTCGGTCAGTCTTTCGACCAGGTCTTCCCGGAAGGGGATGCCGGCCAGGTACTCGTTGGTTACGGTATTCTGAGCCTTGACCCATTCTGCGGTTTCCTCGGAATTATCGTCTTCAAGCCAGCGATAAGGATCCGAAACCTTTACACCGAAGTAATCATCCACCTGGTCCACCTTTTCAGTAACCGGGTAATTGATTTTTTCCTGCTGATCGCAGCATGATGGAATGCTCATGATGATCAAAATGCTAATGATTGGTAAAATAAATTTTTTCATGGTTTTATGTGTTTGATTGTCTGGGATAATTGTTTCTTATTCATCGGCTCTGAAGGCTTCACTCCAGGCTTCTGCACCGCCAACAACGGGCAATGTGAGCACCGTGCCGTCGAGGTCGATGCTCAATTCTGTTCCCGGATCAGGCCGCAATGTGAAATCCTTGTCGCTGGAGAAGATCAGGAGTCCGATCTGCTGCCCGGCTTTGATCACCTGGTCGTCGGGCTGGAGATTGAAACTCATTTCATAAAAACTTCCCGGTTCCAGGGGGGCGCTTTCATACAGCGAAGCATGGTTCTGCAGGTCGGCCCAGCTTCGGTTGATGAGGTTGTCGGTTAATTTCGATCGCCGGCCTTCATTCCAGGGAAGGGATACCAGCCATACCGAGAGGTTCACCGCGGGCTTGCTGCTGGCAGCTTTTATCGTTATTTCCGGGATACCGGAAAGGTGAAGATCCTTCTCCAACACTGGTGTAACATACAGCAGGCGGTGATCGGTAATCTCTGCCTGGGCAAGCATATCGCCTGCGAATGAGAAATTGTCGATCAGGGTTTCCGTTCCCTGCTTCTCAGGTTTTTCTGTGGTCAGACCTCCTTTTTCCGGAGCCCCGGATGTGAGGTATAATTCCACGTACTGTGCATCAGGATTGGGATAGTCTTCATAAGGCGTAGGGTCCGACATTTTATCATCTTCCCTCACGATCCAGGCCCTGGGTTCATCTTCAACCCCGTTTTCAATCCCGTGAAGATAGCGGGTAAACCAGCGGTTCATCATGCTCATAGGGGGCGGGCCACCGTGCCCATACTGATGGTAATAGATCATGCAGGGCACACCTCTTTCTTTGGCGGCATGGTAAATGCGATAGCTGTGCTCGGCTTGCACGTTCCAGTCGTTGAAACCATGCGACATCAGCAGGGCAGCCTTAAAATTATCCATCTGGTTCAGGTAATCGCGGCCTTCCCAGAATTCGTTCAGGTCACCGGTGATACGGTCCTGGTTTTCTGCCATCTCGCCATCGCGGTAAATGCGGTTGCCGTATTCCCGCTTCGCGGGATCGCCTGAATGGATGAAATCATAAAGCACATCAATATCTTCACCCATCCATCCCCCGGGATATACAACAAGCCCGTTCGAGCGGTAGTAATGATAATAGGATGTATTCGGGGCGATCGGGATGATCGCTTCCAGGCCATCCACCCCGGTTGTTGCAGCAGCCACCGGGAGTGTCCCGTTGTACGAGGTGCCGGTCATTCCTACCTTTCCGGTACACCAGTAGGCTTCTACTTCTTCATTCCCCTCACGTTCGGTGTATCCTTTGGCCCTGCCGCATAACCAGTCGATCACGGCCTTGGGTGCCAGGCTTTCATTTTCCCCGCCAACCGTGGGTGATCCGTCTGATAAACCTGTTCCGGGCGATGAGGAATGGACAACAATATAGCCCCTGGGAACCCAGGTATTCAGGTGGGAGTTGGAAATGACCGGTCGTTCACCACTTGCTTCGATCTCGGGAGGATGTACACGTTCCGGTGGTTCTTCGCCCAGTTCGTGGCGGATGTTCCAGAAATACTCATAAGAACCCGAGGCCACGCCAGCAAAGTAAGGGCTTGTTACGTAGACCACCGGCAGCTTCAGTCCTTCAGTCTCGGTCTGTTCCGGCCGTGTAACGGCAACATGCATGCGGTCGGGCTTTCCATCACCGTCGGTGTCGAAGGTGGTTTCCACCCATAGGTCATGTTTGATCCAGTTATCTGAATCTTCAAATGCTTCAACAATTTGTGCTTCTCCGTCTTCAAAAACGGGTACGGCTTTTTCCTGGGCCATCAGCTCCGCTGAAATAATAAAGCTCAGGAATACTGCAATGCTGTATTTTTTCATATGAAAAGATTTAGAAAGTAAAGGTAGCTATAATTGAAATAGTTAAGGAAGGGCATCTACGAATATCACGGATTCTTTAACAAAAAGCGCATCGGGATTTGCAATCTGTTATTCCAGGCCTGCTCACTGTGATTGGTTCCCGGAAATACTTTCGTGAAGAAATTGGTGGAATCATAGCCTCCTTGCCGGATTACCGAATCGGCCATGACCTGGTAAGGGCCATAAAGGCTGTCGAGCGTTTCCGTGCCATGATCGAAATAGAGCAAATGCTTGCCGGGATCGGGCAGGTGGCTGGCAAGATAGTCAATGAAGGCTCCGGGTATCGGGTTATCCAGATTGGTATAGATGCCTGTCCAGTGGGTGCTGAGACAGGCTGCTCCGCCAAATATTTCAGGATACTCACAAATGGCATACATGGAGATCAGCCCGCCCATGCTTGAGCCCATGATAAAGGTGTTTTCCCTGCCGGGAAGACTGTGATAATTCTCGTCGATGTAGGGCTTCAGTTCTTCTACGATGAAGCGGAGATAATTATCGGATTGAACATCTTCGGCAAAAAGGCGGTTGCCGTAATGCATTCCATGGGTGATCAGGGAATCGCGATAGCTTTCCGGCAGCGTTTCCCAGGGCTTTTGCGGGAAATAATCACTCTTTCGGGTACTTCCTGAATTCCAGATCCCGACCACGATGCAGGGACGGATCTTTTCCTGGTCAAGCAATAGCGACATGTTTTCATCAACGCCCCATTCCTGCCCGTTCCAGGTGGAGGATGAATCATACAGCATCTGACCGTCGTGCATGTACAATACGGCAAATTTCCTGCCTTTGCCGTAGTTTTCGGGCAACCAGATATCAATATTGCGCGGAGCGATGAAATTGGAAGGGAAGCTGTCGATGCGAATGATCCTGCCTCCGGATACGGCCATGCTCTGCTCTTGTTCCATATTTCCGCTGCATCCCGCCAGGAATGCAAGGATGACCAGGACTGATATGATGTTTTTCATGGGGTGTATAGTTTATATTTCCAATCTGATGAGATCACTGATCTCGTGCATGCTGTTAACCTTATGGAAGTGCTCAATATCATCCCCGATCTCAATATCTTCATGCACCCAGGTGGTGTCGCAGGGTACCTGGATGGCATGTCCGCCAAGCTTCAGCACGGGAAGGATGTCGGAACGTACCGAATTTCCGATCATGAGGAAATCCTCTGCTTCCACCTCAAGATGTGCAAGAAGTTTCCGGTAGTTTTCTTCTTTTTTATCGCTCATGATCTCGATATGGTGAAAGTATTTTTCCAGTCCTGAATTCCTGAGTTTTCGCTCCTGGTCGAGAAGGTCGCCTTTGGTGGCCATGATGATCCTGTGCTTGTTTGATTGCAGTTTTTCGAGCAGTTCCTGAACCCCGTCGAGCAGTACCAGGGGTTTGGCAATAAGCTCATGCCCGAGTTTGATGATGCTTCTGATCACTTCCTGCGGGATCGCTTCTTTGCTGACATCCAGTGCCGTTTCGATCATGGACAGCATAAAGCCTTTGGCCCCGTATCCGTAGCGGTCCATATTACGCATTTCCACTTCGTACAGGGCTTTCGCGGCCGTTTCGGCATCGACGAATCTACCCAGGAGGGCATAGAATTTCTGTTCCGTTTCACGATAATACAACTCATTGATCCAGAGGGTGTCGTCGGCATCAAATCCAATGTATTTAAAGTCTTTTGTCATGATGGAATACCTCATTTGTGGCCATGTCGGACCAGGGCTTTTGATTTCCACTTTCCGGTCATGTAGTAGATAAATGAGAGCAGGGCCCCGGTGAACCATGCTCCCGGAATTCCCCACCAGATCCCGTTTACGCCCAGGTCGAGCGAAAGATAATAGCAGAGGGGGATCCTGACCACCCAGAGGGCGGTAAAGGTGATCAGCATGGGGATCAGGGTGTCGCCGGCTCCCCGCATCACTCCTCCTACGGTGAACATGGCGGTGAAAACGATGTAGAACGGGCTCACGATATACAGGTACTCCATCCCGATCCTGATCACATCGGGATCATTGGTGAACAAGCGCATAAGGGGACCTGCCAGAAGCAGGGCTATGGCTGAGATCAGCACCGCAAAGACCGAGGTCATGACGGCGGTGGATATCAATCCTGTGCGTATCCTTTCAGGCTTGTTGGCCCCCAGGTTTTGCCCGACAAAGGTCGACAGGGCGGCGGCGAAATTCATGGCCGGCATGGCAGCAAAGGAATCGATGCGGAATACCACGGAGTAGGCAGCCACGGAGTTGGTGCCAAAGGGGTTTACCAGCCAGTACATGACCATCATGCTCAGGGCCACGAAGGATTGCTGCAGCCCGATGGGGATCCCGATGCGGATATTGGCCCGGAAAAGTTCCCGGTCGAACACCATCTTCCGCCAGGAGAGGTTTATCATCTCATGGGTCCTGTTCAGATACAGAATTGCGGTAACGAATGCCCCTCCCTGGGCTACGATGGTGGCAATAGCCGCTCCTTCAATTCCCCATCCGAAGCCTACCACGAAAAGGAAATCGAAGCCGATATTGGCCAGGGTGGCGATGATCATGAAATATAGCGGTGTCTTTGAATCGCCCAGTCCGCGAAGGATTGCGCTGGTGGCGTTAAAGCCGAAAAAGAGCACCAGCCCAGAGAGGTAGATGTCGAGATAGCGGTCGGCCTGGGGGATGATGTCAGGTGGGAGTTTGATGAGCCTGAAAATATCGGTGCTGAAGTAGATCCCCAGCAAACTGACCGCAAGGCTGGCGAAAAAAATAAAAATATACAGGGTGTCGATGGCCCGGCGGACTTTTTCATAGTCCTTGGCCCCGAAATACTGTGAAATGATCACGGTGGAACCGATGGCAATCCCGATGATAAAGGAAATGAGGGTAAAGATGATGGGAAAAGAAGAACCTACGGCGGCCAGGGCTTCCTTTCCGATGTAGTTCCCCACAATTATGCTGTCGACCACATTATACAACTGCTGGAACATGTTTCCAAGCAGCATGGGCGTGGCAAAGCGAAAGATCAGCCTGCTTTCATTTCCTACACTGAGGTCTTTCATAGCGGGTGGTTTAACAGCGGGTCACAAGCTGCCAAAACTACTAAAAATATCGGCCGCCCCAAGGCTAATTTGTTATGCCGGGAAACAAAAGAAATCATAATTTTGTTGTTGATTGTTATGGAGAAAGCTATTCATCAGTTCAGGTTGCTGCCGGTATTATTGTTCCTCTGTTGTGTTACCCCTGTTTATATGGCGGGCCAGGAGGCCTACCCAAAGGACTATTTCCGGTCGCCGGTCGATTTTCCAATTTATCTTTCAGGCACCTTTGGTGAGCTTCGTTCCGGCCATTTCCATTCGGGGATGGACATCAAGACCGGTGGCGTTCAGGGCAAGAACATCTATGCCGTGGGCGATGGTTATGTTTCACGCATCAAAGTTTCAGCATTTGGTTTCGGGAAAACTCTTTATGTGACGCACCCCAACGGCTTCATCTCCGTTTATGCTCACCTCAGCCGCTTCAACAAGGTGATCGGCGACTATGTGTTGAAAAAACATTATGCCAGCGAGTCATTCGAACTGAATCTTTTCCCTGGTAAGGATGAACTGCCCGTAAAAAAAGGGGATGTGATCGCTTTTTCCGGCAATTCCGGGGGGTCGAACGGTCCGCACCTTCATTTCGAAATGCGGTTGGAAGCCACACAAACGCCTGTCAACCCCCTGCTGTTCGGCTATAGTGTCAAGGACTATATCCGCCCGGAGATCAACTGGATCAAGGTGATCCCCTCCGGACCAGGTTCCCTGGTGGATGGTGAAGACGTGGCCAAAGTATTCCGCATTGATGGATGGGGCGAGGAACACCGTGTGAAAAACAACGATACCATCCGCGTGGCCGGTCCATTCTCGCTGGCCGTGAATACCTGGGACAAACTCAATGGCGCCAATAACAAGAACGGGGTGTATTCTGTGCAATTGTATGCCGATGACTCGCTGGTGTATGAACATTTACTGGAGAAGTTCGACTTTGTGGAAACACGTTACATCAACAGCCTGATCGACTATTACGAATACAAGGAGAATAAAAGAAGATACCAGCGCACGGAGATCGACCCCAACAATCACCTGAGCATATACGGAACGGTAAGGAATAAGGGTATTTTGTTTTTTGAGGGTGGCGGCCTTCACACCCTCGAGTATGTGATCAGGGATTTTAATGGAAACACTTCACGACTGCCCATCATCATACGGGCCGGGGAATTTACAGATCCGGCCGGTTTCCCGCCCCCGCAAGGCGCCGTGTATTTTAGTATTGACAGCAGGAATACTTTCGAAGCCGGGAATATTGAAATGGAATTGCCCGGCAGTTGCCTGTATCGCGACCTATGGTTCGAATACGCTACCGACAGTATGCCGGCAGGGGCATTTTCCAGGGTGCACCGCATTCACAACGACCGGGTGCCTGTGCATAAGCATTTTACGGTTCGTATTACTCCCGACAGCATCCCTGCAGAGCAGGATAAGCTTCTGCTGGCCAGGATCAACGACAATGGAGCCTACATTCCCTATGGCGGGGATTGGAAAGACGGGCATCTTGAAGCCAGTCTCCGTTCGTTCGGAGATTTCCTTATCGTGATGGATACCATACCCCCGGAGATCAGTTCGGTAAACATCGCCTCCGGCATCATAAAAAAAGACCGTAAAACAGTGAAGGTAAGGATAAAAGATGACCTGTCGGGAATCCGGAAATACAAGGCTACCCTGAATGGTCACTGGTTACTCATGGAATATGATGCGAAGAACCAGCTTCTGACCTACTTCATCGATGAGCGCCTGAAGCCCGGTAAGAACGATTTTGCGGTGGAGGTGACCGACCAGGTCGGAAATACCACGGTATACAGAAAAACTCTTAGCAGAAAGTAAGTTTTAGCGCAGGAGTACCAGGGCGCCTTTTGCCTTCCTGGTTTCCGTTTCGGCATCGCCCTGCAGGATATCGTAAATGGCCAGCCATACATAGCTCCCCTCCGGGGCTGGTTGCCCATTGATGTTCCCATCCCAGCCATTTTCCAGTCCGCGGCCCTCGTATACCATGGTGCCCCAGCGGTCGAAGACCAGCAAACGGAAGTTGATGATGTTCTCTGCTTTTAGAAGGAATACATCATTCAGTCCGTCCTGGTTGGGAGTGAAAGCATTGGGTGCTTCTATCGCCGGGTTGCAATTGAAGGTGTATATATTTATGGTATCCGTAAACTGCCCGCAGGGATTGGTCACGCGAAGCCAGTATTCACCGCTGTCGGAAACCTGCAATTGGGTTCCGGTACTGGCATCGTTCCAGAAAAAGTTGTGAAAGGCGCTGTCGATCAAAGGGTTTAGTATCACTTCCTGTCCCAGGCAGATCAGGGTATCCTGCCCAAGAAAGAAATCAGGAGTTGACATGTCAACAAGGACAAGGCTGTCGCGGTATGGGCAGCCGAAGCTGTCTTCTACTTCCAGCCAGTACACACCTGACATAGATGCCAGGTAGGAAGTATTCGGACTGCCATCCTGCCAGCGATAGCTTTCGAAGGCACCTTCGGGGGCGATCTCAAAAGTAGTGTTTTGGCAAAGGACGGTATCCGGAGGAAGAAAGGCTCCGGGATCCGGCGGAAAGCTGATATTGACCTGGTCGTAGAAGGAAGAACATCCGATCTCTCCGGAAAGACTGTACCATCCGGGCTCACTGATGGTCCGTACTTTCGATGTAGAGCCGTTTTCCCATACCAGGCTGGCATTGCCGCAAATGTTACTGATGTTGTATGTTATGCTTTCGCCGCGGCAGATCACCGTGTCAGGCCCCAGGTCGAAGATGGGTTCGGATGGCTCCACACTGATATCTTCCAGGTAATAGGAGGCAAGGTTGGCATCGTATGTCGGGAAAGTGGAAATGCTGATCTCGTTGTTCGACATAAAATTCCCGATGGTAATATATTGTTCCCCTCCAGAAGCAGTATATGTGCCGTGTATCTTCACCCACTCGTCTTTCTGATCAACAACCTGGCCGGGTTCCCGCCGGATATGCGGATCCCCTTCGATTGTAATAAGCCCGGTATTGTATTGTATCAGGGGTGCTTCACTAAAATGGGCTGCTATGCCGTCGATGGCAAAACGGCTGTCGTCGGCGCAGGAAACATAAAAACTCACTTCATAGGTTTTCCCTTCCTGAAGGGTGCAGGCCAGCCTTGTCTGGGCATATTCCCGGTAGCTTCCCTGTGAGGAATAATATAGTATGAGATGCAAATAGCCATGGCCGGATCGGGCTTCCTGGTTTCCCCACTGGTTGTTGGGTACACTGAAACTTCCTGCATTGCATGAGTGTACATAGTCGGTGGTTCCGTTGCCCGGGCTGGACCAATGATCGCATTTACTGATTTGCCCGTGACCTGTGGGGCAGGATGATAAATCTTCCAGGAGGCAATTCCTGACAAGGTTCTGGGATACAGCAATCATGCCTGCTCCCGAAAAAAGGATCAGTAATAACAATCTATGGAAGGCGAAGATCATTTCCCGGATAGTTCATGTAAATGTATCCAATCTTCGCAGTGCCGTCAAGCTCAAATCAGTCAACGGTAAGTTTTTTCAAGGTAAAGGTCGTTTAAGCGGGTCGCTTTAAAGGTTCAGCAGGCTGGCTTCGTAAAGAAAATAATCTGAAAGGGCTTTGCGGGTGTAATTGGTCAGCCGCTTGGTGACCCTGATGGTAGAATTTTCGCAGCGGATGAAACGCTGTATTTCTTCCATGCATTTTTCATTGAAATTCTCCTTCGGGAAAATCTGGTTTACCAGCCCGAGCTGATGTGCTTCTTTCACGCTGAATTCTTTTCGGAATTGTATTTCCAGGGCACGGGAATGATGGATGTACTGGGAAAGGAAAAAGGGCAATGCCCCGGAGGGATGAAGCCCGTATTTATTGTGCGCCATGATGAAACGCGTGCCTTCTGTAGCATAGCGGATATCCATGCTCAACGTGGCCCCGATAAAAGGTGTGACAATGTCGCCATTGATGCCTGAAAAACATAATTTATGGTATTCTGACAATACCTTAATAATTTTATTCAGGATATTGATCTCCCTGAAACGTATATCCTTCTTGATGAAGCGGGGTGGTCCCTTTTCTCCATTGCACTCTTCCTGGGGGCCCATGATGCTGGTGATGAAATTATGGTACTCTGATTCACCGTAAAACTCTTTTTCGTTGATAATGAACAGGGCCTTGACTTCCGGCAGGCTCTCGGTTTCTTTTATGAATTCCAGGAACAGGTTACTTTCGTTTATATCGGTTACCAGGTCGTATGCCCCTGCATTGATTTTGATTACAGCCACATGATCTCCTATATCTGCTGTAAAGCTTTTACTTTCAACTTTTTCCATAATTTTAGACGTTATACCGTTTGGTTTTGATCAGAAAATCTGTACTCAATAGCCTAAAGATACAAAAAAACGGGCAATATTTATACGGGGAAGATGTGTATTTTAGGATTCTTGTTCATATTCCCGCCGGAGCAACCCATAACGGAGAAGGTCAAAATACAAGCCGTTCACGAATTTAGCTTCCCGCAGCCGTCCTTCCAGGCTGAAATTATTTTTTTCAAGCAAACGGACTGATGGGGTATTTCCATCAATAACTTCGGCTTCGATGCGATACAGGTTCAGTCGTTTAAAGCCAAATTCCAGGAGAGCTTTCAGTGCATTGCTGCCGATGCCCTGGCCCTGCATGTCGGAACGGACGAAGAGGCTTACCTCGGCCTTATGGTTGATCCATTTGATGTTTTTGACGCAGGCCTGACCTATTGCATTGTCGTCTTTTTCCAGGCGGAAGCAAATGGAAGCGGGCATAGGGCCCGGGTAGGATCTGGCTTCGGCCATTTTTTCGAGAATGGCCGGGTCGTTGATGATTTCCTGTATCAAGGGATCAGGTTCCTGGTGCCTGACGAGACGGAGTCCTTCAGTATGAATGATCATGTGTTTATGGTTTGTTTGCAGGCCTAAATTTACAGATATTTTCCGAAGCCCTTAAGCTGTTCATTACTTTGAAAAACCCGGCCACAGGACTACCTCTTTTTGGTTATCTTTGCGCCATGAAAGAAACGATCCTCATTCTTGATTTCGGATCCCAGTACACCCAGCTTATCGCGCGCAGGGTCAGGGAACTGAACGTGTATTGTGAAATCCATCCTTTCAATAAGATCCCGGAGATCAATGGCGACATAAAGGGGGTGATCCTTTCCGGCAGCCCCTTCAGCGTGCATGCCGACGGAGCCCCCGACCCTGACCTGGGAATGATCAGGAAAACACTTCCCACCCTGGGTGTGTGCTACGGTGCCCAGCTCATGGCCCGGCAGGAGGGAGGCCATGTTGCCCCGTCGGATGTGCGGGAGTATGGCCGGGCTAATCTTGCTTTTATCCAGCGGGAAAATAAATTAATGAATGGCCTTAGCGATGGCAGCCAGGTGTGGATGTCGCACGGGGATACCATACTGGATATTCCTGAGCATTTTGATATTATCAGCAGTACACATGATGTAAAGGTTGCCGGCTATAAGGTCAGGGGTGAGGAAACCTATGGCATACAGTTTCATCCGGAGGTTTATCATTCGACGGAAGGCAGCATGCTGCTGAAAAATTATGTGGTCGATATTTGCGGATGCACCCAGTCGTGGACGCCCGACTCCTTTATCGAAACAACCATTTCTTCGCTCCGCGAAACCCTGGGCAACGAAAAGGTAGTCCTCGGGCTTTCCGGCGGCGTAGACTCCTCTGTGGCGGCTATGCTGCTGCACCGGGCGATCGGGTCCGGACTTCACTGCATTTTTGTGGATAACGGATTGCTGCGCAAGAACGAGTTTGAAGACGTATTGGAATCTTATAAGGGCCTGGGCCTGAATGTAAGCGGCGTGGATGCCCGACAGCGTTTTTACACTGCCCTGGAAGGGATCTCTGATCCGGAAGGGAAACGCAAGGCCATCGGGCGCACCTTTATCGAGGTCTTCGACGAGGAAGCTCATAAGATCAAAGATGTGAGCTGGCTGGCACAGGGTACCATCTACCCGGACGTGATAGAATCGATCTCGGTAAAAGGCCCTTCCGCCACCATAAAATCCCATCATAATGTGGGCGGGCTCCCTGATGTGATGAAGCTGAAAATAATTGAACCCCTTAACTCGTTATTCAAAGACGAAGTGCGCAGGATCGGAAAAGCAATGGACATGCCGCAGTCTATCCTCGGCCGGCATCCGTTTCCGGGTCCCGGATTGGGGATCAGGATCATCGGCGATGTGACGGAGGAAAAGGTGAAAATATTGCAGGAAGTGGATGATCTGTTCATTCAGGGATTGAAGAAAAACGGCCTCTACGACGATGTGTGGCAAGCCCTGGTGGTATTATTGCCCGTACAGTCGGTGGGTGTGATGGGCGATGAACGAACCTATGAAAATGTTGTCGTACTCAGGGCTGTGGGATCCACCGATGGTATGACCGCTGACTGGTCGCACCTGCCCAATGAATTCCTGGCAAAGGTATCGAACGATATCATAAACCGGGTGAAAGGGGTGAACCGGGTCGTTTATGATATCAGTTCCAAACCGCCTTCAACGATAGAATGGGAATAATAAAACAAATTGGAATGACCAGGAAACTGTTTGTCTGCCTGCTGACCATGCTGCTCAGCCTGGGCTATTTTAGTACTACTGCCCAGGAGATCGAAAAGTCGGAAGCAGTCGAAACCATCAATGGGAAACAATATTATATCCATAGTGTGGAAGCGGGACAAACCCTCTATGCGCTTTCGAACCTTTACGATGTCCCGGTGGATGAACTGGTGTTTGAAAACCCCGATGCAGCCGATGGCCTCTCGATCGGGGAATTGTTAAGGATCCCCTTGGTCAGCCGGGAAAAGATCATTACCGATGACCTGCGCAAAGGAGAGTTCCGCTATATTTTTCATATCGTAAAAAAAGGCCAGACCCTTTACGGGATCTCCCGTATTTATTCCATTTCTGTCGATGACCTGAAAAAGGCCAATCCCGGCTGGGAAGAGGGCCTCAAACCGGGGCAATATCTCAAGCTCCCGATGAAGCCGGAAGAACCGGCCCTCAAACCGGCAGACCTGGAGGCCGGCGACGGGAAAAAGCATATCGTAAGCCGGGGCGAAACCCTCTACAGCATTTCCCGGAAATACAAAGTGGGTGTTCCTGAATTGAAGCTTGCCAACCCCGGCATTTCCAACAGCCTGAGTGTGGGACAGGAAGTGTACATTCCCCGGGTTCCCGAAACCGGGGAGCCGCAGGAAGAAGTGAAGAAATACAAGGAACATACGGTTCAGTCCAAAGAAACCCTTTATGGCATTGCCAGGCAGTACCGCATCAGCATCGACAGCCTCATGGCTTTCAACCCCGGCCTGGGCACCAATATCTTTCCCGGTGAAGTGATCCGCATCCCCATGCGCATAAACCAGGATGAATACATCACGCACACCGTAAAGGAAAAAACCAAACTCAAAAGGATCGCTTCCAACTATGCGGTCAGTGTTTCCTCCATGAAGGAGGCCAACCCGGATGTACGCAGAAGAGTTTATGCCGGTGAGGTATTGCTGGTTCCGGTAGGCCCTCCGCCTGCCAAAGTGCCTGATGATGTGCATGTGGTCGTTACCCCTGTTGAAGACCGCGGGAAAACGAAAGTGAAATCGGATAGTGTGCATTGTTATGAGCGCATGTACACCTATAATAAACCATTGAAGGTGGCCCTGATGATCCCCCTGTATGCAGAAGAGGCCAAAGATATTGAACTTGACGGCCAGGGTACGCCTGATCCTGCGAAGTTCAAATCATTCAATTTTATCCAATTCTACGAAGGATTCATGATGGCGGCAGAAGCCCTGGAGATGGAAGGGCTCGAGCTTGAGCTGCATGTTTATGATGTGGATGAGCAAGTCTCGAAAACCATACAGGTGCTGCAGCGGGCTGAACTATCGGACATGGACCTGATCGTTGGGCCATTCTTCAGCAGGAATTTTAAACTGGTATCGAATTTCGCCGAAATGTTCGATATCAAGATCGTGAACCCGCTGACCAGGCGCACAGAAGTGCTGAAAAGCAGCAATGTATATAAGGTCAAGCCATCCCGCGATGCCCAGATCCCCATCCTGGCCAGTTTTATTGAAGAATACCATCCGGAGGCCAACATTATCCTGGTCAGGAATAATTCCTTTCAGTATGCCGAGGAAATGCAGCAGATCAAATCCTCCCTGGAAACAGTGCTTCCATACGGGGTAAAAGTCTCCAATATGAAGATCTTTGACCTGATCACGGAATACTCCGAAGCGGACACCAATCTTCCTGCCGGCACCCTGATCTCCTCCCTGGTGATCGAAGACCGGCAGTTGCTCACCGAACAGATCGAGCGGGATATTACCGACAGCACTTTCCTGACCAATGGTATCGGGGAAGTTGTGTATGCCAGTGACAGTGTGTATGGGATCATCCGCAATGCTTCTGTTGCCCGGAAGAACCTGATCGTTGTGCTGAGCAATAATGAGATCTTTGTTCCGGAAGTGCTTACACGGCTCAATGATCTGAAAGATACCTTTGATATTTCTGTGGTGGGGATGCCGGAGTGGGAAATGCTGGATAACCTGGAGGTGGATTATCTGCTCGACCTGGATGTGCACTTTTTTACCGATCATTATATCGACCCTGCAGATCCCGAAGTGGAAGCCTTTGTCGGGAGTTTCAGGGAGAAATACCTGACACAGCCTGACCGCTACGCTTTTGAGGGATATGATATTGCAAACTATTTCCTGGGGGCCATGATGCGCTTTGGCCCGGATTGCGAAAAATGCCTCCCGTATTACCGAAAGGACCTGATCAAATCAGGGATGGATATCAAGGCCGCTTTCCCGGCCGGCTATGAAAATATTTACTGGAACCTCTGCCGTTATTGGAATTACCGTATCGAGAAGATCCCTGTCAGGACTCCTCTCGATTGACAGTGAAATGGCTTAAATGAATCATAAAAACGTCAAGTTGTTGTGATATGAAAAGGATTAGAATAACTGGATTTTTGGTACTGGCACTTATTGTTATTTCTGCCTGTACAAAAGTGGATAAAAACTATTACGATAACGGGAACCTGAAGTCGGAGCTCCCCTATAAAAACGGCAAGCTGAACGGCCTGGCAAAATGGTATTATGAGAACGGGGAAGTGCAGCAACAGGTCCCATATGTAAACGACCAGATTGACGGCACCTCCATACGCTATCACGATAACGGCCGAAAAGAACTGGAAGAGGAATATATCAATAACATCCGCCAGGGAAAATCACGCGAATATTCCTATCCGGGCAAACTGATCGAGCAGAAGATCTACCGGAACGACACCCTCCAGGGCCCCTACCGCAGGTGGCATGGCAATGGTGAATTGCAGATCGAGGGACGTTTTGAAAATGGCTTTTTTGAAGGCACCTGGCTCTATTATGAAGACGACGGCTCCCTGATCGGAGAGGGAAGATATAATAATGGCACAGGGGTTCAGCGTTTCTGGCATCCTGATGGCTCACTGAGGGTGAAAACCCCTTATGAAAATAATCTCAAACATGGGCGCGAATACCATTATCTGCCGGGGGGCGACGTGGATTATGTGGTGGAATATGAGTACGGAGAAGTGGTGAATTAGCGACTTTTTTCCCTTCTTACGTCCTGTGAAAAAAAAAGGCTGAAATATTTGTGTTTGTGTCTTTTTAACCAGTACATTTGCACTGTGATTTTTTTCACAATGTTAATTAATAACAAAAACCGGGTATAAACTATTTTAAACTTTCAGGCAATGGATTTAGAAAAAATCATGAATGACCTCGCCAAAAAGCATCCCGGAGAATCAGAATATCTCCAGGCTGTGAGGGAAGTATTGGAATCAATTGAAGAAACGGTAAATGAGAATCCTCATTTTGAATCAGCCGGGATCATCGACAGGCTGATCGAGCCGGACAGGGTGTTTACTTTTAAGGTATCCTGGATGGGCGACGATGGTAAAGTGAATGTAAACCTTGGTTACAGGGTGCAGTTCAACAATGCCATTGGACCTTATAAGGGAGGCCTTCGTTTTCACCCCAGTGTGAACCTCAGTATCCTGAAGTTCCTGGGCTTTGAGCAGATCTTCAAGAACAGCCTTACAACCCTTCCGATGGGCGGTGGTAAAGGTGGTTCCGACTTCGATCCCAAAGGCAAGTCCGACAATGAGATCATGCGTTTCTGCCAGGCTTTCATGATGGAACTCTGGAGAAATATTGGTCCGCAGACCGACGTTCCTGCCGGTGATATCGGTGTTGGTGGCCGTGAGATCGGTTACCTCTACGGGATGTATAAAAAACTTGCCAGGGAACATACAGGCGTTCTTACCGGTAAAGGCGTAAATTGGGGCGGAAGCCTTATTCGCCCTGAAGCAACAGGCTTCGGATCGGTTTATTTTGCCAAAGAAATGC